>Ga0105055_10005498_pt1 | contig 17868 bp, 16 predicted proteins | sample BON03_FD_78090 | JGI IMG/M metagenome (GOLD analysis project Ga0105055, IMG submission 78090) | Freshwater microbial communities from Lake Bonney liftoff mats and glacier meltwater in Antarctica - BON-03 | ecosystem: Environmental > Aquatic > Freshwater > Ice > Glacier meltwater | place: Lake...
AGACCAGGATTTCGCAATGCAGACCGCCATGTCAAAAGATATTCGACGATACTTTGAATTCGATAACACGACATGTATTACAACAGATACAAACACAATTTTGACAGAAGTGCGTACCAAACGCAGCACACTATGCTTTCCGAAAAATAAACATTTCCATCGAGTAGTGTTTTGTCCATACGCAAGATCGATTCATCTTTTCCAACCCAAACAACAGCAAGTTTATCACTTTGCACACGACTTCACCCTACAAGAACTCAATATTACAGGCCCAAGTCTTGTCAATGAAGTTCGCTCGTTGTTGCTGCGTGGACACTCTGTCCGAGAAAAAAGATGCTCATGCAACCCACATCTACCTTTCACCAGGTTTCTCGATTATGGTCTGAGTCTACAACGCAGCGGGCATACAGCACAACTAGATAGTAGTGCTGTGAGTAGTGTTGGTGCGCCATGTTCTCTTGACGTATTATCACAGGTAAGTTTCACCAGCGAGCAGATTTCGACTGAGCTTGGTATTTCGACGTTACAGGCTGTGGTCGTACAAAACACACCACCATTGACGATTCATGACATCCTCCTGCAGTCGGGTGAGTTTGTACACATGCAGAAAAATGGTCAGGAAACATGGGAATTGTATGGCAAGCACATTATTGACGACGAGAAAAGTCTCCTTGAATTCGTGAAGAGACATCATCTAGGCGTTGCTGTCAATCACAAACGAATCGAATATCCACTCTTGCACGTACATGTGCGCCGTCTGGTACAGCAAGGCGTTTTGATTCATTTACAAGCACAGGGGATGCTCTACTACATCCCTGGATTACACAAACAGCAAAAGTGTGACAGTGACATCATCGCTCTTTGGCGAGGGACTGCTAAATCTTCGACCGCTGTGCATAAATCCCATGTTGCATCACATATGGGCAGAGGGCATGGTTCGTGATGGTGACACCGCTACTAGAATTCATCAACACAGAGTTGGTGAGGCTATTTTGGTCATGTATTTTGTCAACCATGTTATTTAACAGAATAGCGTGATTGACCACTACAATATTATGTATACAGAGATATTCAACATGAGCAAGCAAAAAGTATTGTGCGCATTCCAGATCAAATGTCATGCCATGCGATCGCAGAGAGTTGGACTGACCTCAGATCACCGTCTCCAGCAGGTGTATACCTGTGTGGATTGCGGTGTATGCTGTGTAAAGATGTCGCGAGAATACGAAGAGTATACCGCAAATATCCAAGGGAAATTCAACGACTTTATCTGCATTGCAGTTCCAGACAACAGCACAATGACGAATGGATACATGTGAAGTCAATCTGGTATGTACAAGTAGAGCATAACAACCAACAAATAAGCAATCACCAAAAACAATGTTGCGAAGGAATGGGAAGACGGGTGTCATTTTCTATGTAGCGTCTGTACAATATATCATTAGGTCAATTTGCTACATCTAGAAAGTGAAGCCATCTTGTCACCATTCATTTAATTTCCAGATTTATTTATTAAAAAACGACGGCAAAAATAAAACACCAAGAGGAATCGAACCCCAAACAGAAAAGTGCGAAAAATCACAGCATTACTGCTACCATACACGTCGTAGTTTTTTTTTCAGCATTTCAGCTGTTCAGCGTTTCGGCTGTTCACATATAGACACGCATATCCCAACACTGCCACACAAAGTGCTGCGTGGTGAGACAGTGACATCTACATATAATGCCCAAAGTGATTACGGGCTCCGGTCCATGGAGTCGGTGTGATCACGGCAAGCCGCGTGGTTCAAGCTGAACGGGCGATCAGGCCTGGTGCGAACGCGTTTTTTGACCTGCACGTCCTCCTTTGAGAGTTTCTTCAGAGCTTCCCTCAACGAAGCCTGTGAGGCCTTGTACTTGTTCTCCAGCGTCTTGATAGTTGCCTTCAGATCCGCATTGCGGTTCTCAGATTGCATAATACACTTGGAAGCCATACCAGCTACCTTCGACGCAGTAGAGGCTGCCAACGACGCAGCAGAGGCTGCCAACGTAGCCTGTTCAGTGCAGTTCTGGAGATCTTTCCTGGCCTGGTACAGTTTGCGCTTAGTGCGGGCATGCTTCTTTACCAAAGCTTTGTACTTCACATCGGGAGCAAACTTGCCATGACCCATAGGAGAGATGTAATGCACCTGGATAGAACCAAGCCAGTCATCGACTTTGCTCAATTCACTCCCCTGCGCCATCTCATCCACATCCATCCGACGCTGTGTGTGGTTGTATTCAAACAGCATATCACGCTCCACGCCCACCTCAGCCTCCACAGCATCCACACCCACCTCAGCCTCCACAGCCTCCTCACGCTCCACAACCACCTTACGCTTCACAACCCCCTTACGCTTCACAACCCCCTTACGCTTCACAACCTCCTTACGCTTCACAACCTCCTTACGCTTCACAACCTCCTTACGCTTCACAACCTCCTTACGCTTTTTGCGCTGCTTGCGCGGGGCATTGTGAAGGACAGGATCCACAAATTCCTCCCTCGGCGGCAAAGCCAACTTCACCCTGTCACGATTATCACGGGTGTCCAGCCAAACTGAATCCTTTGTGACCAACCTGCCATGCTCATGACCATCATTCCAGTTCACCAAGATGTTGCCATCATGACGAATCTCAGCAATCGTACCCGGATATGCGACGGCTCCCTCCAAAATATCGTGCTTGAGGTCACGATGCCAGGCAAACACGCGAACGCCTTTGTACTGGTTCGTGATACCTCCCCAGTACTTCTCTTTCACCTGGATGGGATTGTTCAGCATAATGGACTGACAAATGGCATTGTCCAATTCAGTCTGCTGATCCAGCTGATAGTCCAAGGCGAACATTTCCTCAGCGGCCCAGAGCTTCTTTAGGCGGGTCTGTTCGTCCTGGAGGGTCTGCTTGATCTTGGTCTTGCTGTGTTTGGGCATAGCCACAGCCATACTCGGTAAAGAGCAAACTAAAATTGACACAAAACGATGTGCAATCAAATAATTAGCAAATACAGAGACAGGTGACATATGGAAACTCCAAGACTACTTATATAGTGTTGCTTAATGTATGTGCATCCAAGGTGACACAAATTGGACTTACTGTATTTTGTATTGGAAACTCAAAAATCTTTTGGTTCAATGAAATGCATCTCTGATGGAGAAATTCAAATATTTACCACAGATACAGTGCGTGATAGTATGCTCGTGTCATTGCTTCCAATTTTCTGCATCCTCGTCTTCAGTGGAACCATCCTGCAGTCCATATTGAAAATCCGATTGTTGCAAATTCATCCTATTTGGCGTTATGCTCCATGCAATGTCCTGCTTTCTATACATTTGGTGCTATGACTGGACGTAGGATAAACTAGGTTTGTTGTATATAAGTATTGAGGGAGTGTTTTTTACATGGTAGTGGGTGGCATTGTGAAGGAACAATTACAAAATTGAGACACACAATTGCGATGTCAAATAATTCTGAACCTAGCAAATTGTTCGACAATGTTTTGAGTATTGCTTCCAGTGTTGGAGCGCAGGGTGTGTTTGCCAAAAAAAAAATCGCCAAGGGCACTATCATTCAGAATGATGGGTTTGTGTGGATTGTTGATGACCCTGATGAGAACGAATCAACACAATTTAAACGCAATGCATATGTTAAACAGTGGCGCGCAGTGTGTCAAAAATTCTCGACAGATGAACGCAAACTAGAAAATATGATACTCCAATTGCAACCCCAGCGAAATACATGTTCAAGTATGGGAGCATGGCTGGAAGCAATATTACAGACCAATGGATGGGAATACTTTTACTCCACAAAATACCAAAAGCGGGCAAAATACAGTATGCTTTTGATTTACAAAGGATCGAAATATAATCACTCATGCAAGCCATCCATGTGCTCTACACTGGCAAATGTAAGATCACAAACACAAAACACCAATCAACCAAGCTTTGCTGGAGTCGATAAACAATTCTGGGTCACCGCATTGGTTGACATCAAAAAGGGTTCAGAAGTTTCTTTGAGTTATCTGGGAGCTCATGATCTAGATTCATCGGTAGAACATAGGAGGGAATTGCTCAAAAACACATGGGATTTTGATTGTGAATGTGTCAAATGTCGACAAGATGCACTCAGTTCTGTACACATGGATGTAGAGACACCGCCACGTACTGCATTAGGTACTCGCAAACGCAGGAATGAAGCTGTGCATGCAATCAGAAAAGCGCATATGAACATAGTAGATATGAACCATGTTAAGGTCGCCAAAAAATCTATCATCCCACAGCACGTACATGCAAAATCACAGCGCAAAAGGGTGGAAAGTACCTATCTCACATATCCGAACGAGGACCAAACTTCAAAAGCATCCAAAAACACAACAGAGTTACCAAAATATACTAGTACATTTGATGATTCGCAACAAGTTTCCAAAAATGAAGTACTGCTCGTGCAAGGAACAGATAATGAGTCAGAAGCCATAGAGAATAAAGAAGAAGCCATAGAGAATAAAGAAGAAGCCATAGAGAATAAAGAAGAAGCCATAGAGAATAAAGAAACATATTCGCAACACTCTGTCAGACACAAGGTAATGACAGACCAACGATTATTAGAATTAATTCGAACCAACAAAATAAAACACGGTGGTGTTGATTTCAAACAGCTCAATATACATGGCAAATTGAACTGGGTAGAACGCCAATCTACTCCACATGGGTGGATTGTCATGTTAAGTCCAACAGGTTTGAAAAATTCCCGTATGCATCATGCATCGATGACAGGTACCAACAACATAAACGATTGGGATAAAACCTCAGATATGCAGTATTGGGAAGAATACCAAGCCCGGTGTAAGAAAAACTTAGATAATCAAAAAATGACACCTCGACAAAAAATGATCTGTGAAACAGAGCAGAATGTGTATGAGGCAGCTTTGACTCACATGCTGATTGAATCAATGGAGTCAAAAACACAAGACGCAGAAGAACTTAGCAATATGACGAATACACCATCGCATTTTGTCGAAACAGAATCGCATTCTGTTGAAACACCATTGCATTTTGTCGAAACACCATCACATTCTGTTGAAACACCATCATATTCTGTTGAAACAGTCGCAGATGAAACACCAACATATGAGACTGCTTTGACTCGCATGATGATTGAATCTGAAACACAAACAAACATAATTTTCCAACATGCCATACTGTGCATGGTATCATGGTTAGACGAGGTTGTTCGACAACAGATAGAAACAAATACAGCACCGCTTAGCACGGCTGGAGTGATTTGTATACTGTGTCGCTTGGTGTTATACGCTAACGATTTGAATAAACACCCCCCCTGGATTGAAAGTAGTGCTGTAATGACGCGTATACAGACTTATATACGCAAGTTTTACGCCATTTTGTGTGACATAGCAAAGAAAAGCATACCCGACACACCGACCATGTTTGCCATTACGGATGAAGACCCTCTAATGGTGGTAGGTAACTTGATGTTGATGAATGGTTACACCGCAGCTGTGTTGCAAGATTTTTCATGGTTTATATTTCATGACCAAACTACACTCCAGCAATATAATTACCTAAATTACACACCCACTAACGCGATATCATGGTGGTATAAGGATCTTCAGAAACAAATGCTAAAATATTCTGGCATGTTCAAAAAATTTGTGACACAGGATGTGATTGACAATTATTGTTTGTTTTACTTATTATGCCATTCGGTCCGCATAGATGGCACAATCACATTGTATACTGAAGTTTAATGTTTATAATTTGGTTTAATGTTTATAATTTGGTTTTGGTTATACGTTATGACATTTTCACACTGTATATTCAGAAGGTTCTGTCGTGTTCTATTTGGAGTGAATATCTACCACTCAGACATATATAAAGAAGAATAATGAGTAACCACGGCTATCGAAATCCAACGACCAGCGACATGTCAAAACATAAAAGCAAATTAAAAACATATAACTTTGACGATGTATTCAGAATCGATTACAGTGGCTCGAATGAGCAGGGGGTTTTTGCAATTGCCAATATCCCAAGCAGAGCGTCGATACATATAGATAGCTTTGTGTGGGTGCTTCGAGATATGGATGACCTAGACCAAAAGTCTGAACGGAAACTGACAGACGCACAACGGCGTGCCAATGCCAACAAATTGGCGAATGTAGAAAAGATGTTATACCAAACTCAATATGAACAACTATGCGAAACATTCCGTTCAAGACAGCCGCTCATCAAATCTGAAATGAAGCATTTAGACCCAAAACGTCTTGAAGACCAACCGATTGGCGATTGGCTTTATAAAGTACTGAAAATAAACGGATGGCAACATAATATTACAACTGTCGATGGCGTGGAGAGTGTAGGAACTATGCTCTCAATTTACAAGGGTTCAAAATTCAACCATTCATGTAGACCAACACTATAACCGCAACTCATAGTAGCACAGAGTGTCACAGCACCAGAAAATGTGAACACCAATGTGGAAAATGAAGCCAAAGATTTTTGGGTAAGATCGTATGGGAAGATTTCTATTGGCGAAGAAGTCACTGTGAATTATCTGAGTAAGGGTCAGACAAAATACGGTGTCATCCGTCGCAGGGAATTTATTAAGGAAAAATGGGGATTTGACTGTATGTGCATAAAATGTACAGAAGATCTGCAAGATTTGATGGAAAATAACGATCTGCCACAAATGTCGAGCGAAGCAGTGCAACAAACACCTCACCAGAAAATGGTTCATGATGATATTCGGAACTTAATACGTCTGAAACGTGCTGCCAGTGATACATCATTGAAACAAACACAAAACAGTCGGATGGAACGTGCAAAAAAACGATATCAAAAAACCATATTACAATACGATGGAGACGAAGAATATCAAAACCCCTTCGAATTGACGGATTTGACTCCACCCATGATTATTCAGAAAGAACTTGTACTCGAACAATCACTTCTAGCGTCATCATTGATGAAACCACCACCACCAACATTGTCATTGCAACCATCATCTCTATCAGACACAGAAAACTCACAAACACCACCATCAACATCACAAACACCACCACCAACATCACAAACATCACCACCAACATCGCAAACACCACCACCCACATCGCAAACACCGTCTGCACCATCACAAACACCACCACTGCCATCACAAACACCGCCTCCGCCAAGAAAATTCCCATCATCAGTATTACATGTAGGCACATCACCTTCACCACCATTACAACTATCATCATTGTCATATATGCAAGAACCGTCACCTTCGCTATCACCGGCATCACCTCTATACACATACGATATAGTATCATCACCGGTAGAAATCTCATCACCATTACACATTTACGATTCTCCGTCACCGCTATCCCACATACCACCGAGGGATGTGAGGTACGAGTTACCTTTTCCATATCACCATCATATGGACGAATCATCACCACTTCAAGAGGACGAAACAGATTCACCCGGAAAATCAATGCAAGATTCATTTGTGCAATCACCAATACAACCAATGCAAGAATCGCCAACACATCAAACAACTCCCATAAAACCAATGCAGAATGATCGGACAGTGCCCCTCGAAGAAGCGTCCATCCCATCACCATCACCAACATTGTCGGTGGAAACTGTCCCCATACAATCAATATTAGCATCAACCATATTGCCGGTGGAAAATGTACCCCAATCCAATCTGTCTGCATCGGTTGAGAATAACATAAATGTGTCTACGCCACCAAAGCCGGAAGTACATGAGCATGAAACTTCATTGTCCAGATGTGAACCAAAACAGGATGTACAGGAGCTTCAAACTTTCTTGGCCTGGTGTCAAGAGCAGTTGCAAACGTTGACGTATAATCAGGATGTATTCACAGTTTTATCATGCATGGTTGCAATGCGGATGCGGTATATGACACTTGAACAGCTTGACGCTACACCAGAAATCAAACAAAATATGACACACGAGTTGTATAAGTGTTTTATGATGTTTTACTCACTGCTGTGCATTTTGTGTTCTGTATGGAAAAAATTGCACATTGTTGCCAGCTGCTGGATTATCGATGGAATCATATGATGTGATGTTTCAAAACCACGTCTTGTGTTCGTGTGTACAAGAGATGGCCAGTATGTCCATGATTGCATATTATCATAAGAATCATACTGTGTCAAAAGCACGTCGTCAAAAAATGTGCCATGAAGCACGATCATGGTGGCATTGTTTACACAACCACGTAAAATGCATTTTACACAACCACGTAAAATCCATACAACCAGAACAACCTACTACGAAAAAGGGGATTCTGGCCGCCAAACGTCAACTCGTCCCGTATAAAAAGTTGATGCAAGAAACTTTTTATTGTAACATGCCAGCCCATCATCCATCCAAAAAAGTTGCTTCCATGGGGGAAACACATGCAATCTGGATCCAGATTCTCATGACCGCGTTGAATGCGCTGATACTACAGCTAGACGCAAATAGTGATTTAAATTAAAATAAAAATATACAAAACTCCTCATGTACATTTGACTTTCAAAATCAGCCTGGACTGTTTGTGTGTAGATGTCCCAAATCCACACATTGCTAAACAGGAATGTGTGGAACCCATCCGAAAAACAGACAGGACGACCATTGGCGGGGATTTTTGCTTGTTGGAGATTTAAGAGTTGAGACATATTTGAAACGTTACTGGATTTATTCAACAATATTAAATTACAACCATCAAATGGAATGTGGTATGTCCTCTAACTCATACATGATAATTCAGTCACAAATGTCGACGACATTAACGCTCAGACGTTTTTTGCCATATTCGATCAAAGCACATCGAGTACACTGGATGTTCAACATATTGTGTGGACACACGGCATAAAACGTAACGCCATTTTTAACAAGATATGGTTCTATGTCAGCGGCCCCTTCCTCCACCATAGTTTCAAAGCGCTTTTCCTCTCGACGCTTGCGTGTTTCTTCCCACTTGACCTGAGCTTCCGATTTGGCAATCTCAGCCAGTTGGGCCAAACGCTCCATGGATTTGCGCGTGCTCTCAGCATGTAGGGCCGCGCGCTTGGCATCACGCTGGTTCACCTTGTCGGAAGCAGCAAGACGCGAATTCACAGTCTGCACAGAACTGTTGTGACGAAGCTTCATCGTGTCAAATGGTCCTTTTGAATTGTAGTGGCCTTTTTATAGACGTTTGCGTGTCTTTATTGCACTATTTCGTCTGAAATCGCAGGTTTTGATTTGATTTGATTTGATTTATTTTGATTTGATTTGTTTTATTTTGATTTGATTTGTTTGGATTTGGAGCCTACAAAGACGTGCGACCAAGTGTTTTATAATTCTTCATCTCTTCTTCGCGCGATAATACGCAGCGGCATGTCTCCGAGCAACATATTGTCACACAATTCTTTGTCAAGCACTTGTCGCAAGCGGACCTTCAGTTTCATTTTCTCGTGTTCGGTTGAATTGCTTAACAGAATACATCCCTTGCCCATGTGGCCCAGATTGATATAAATATTGATTGTTTGATCTTCGCGAATCTCAAACATTATTCTCAATAACTCAGTCAAAGCGGAGATGCGTTTACTAGGAGTAAAGTGTTTGTTGTGTTGATTATAAACCCAATAGGTTGGCTGGACATAACGTTGAATAACCTGATATTGACAACTCACAATCATAAGGCCAACTTATGTTTTGATATATGAATCTATTTTGTTTGCCGATGTAATCTTATACAGTATCTTCTCTGTCCGAGAATGGTAAAATAGATTGCTGTGCTAATCAACACCACTTGTGAAAATAAGATACAGGTCAACCCCGAATTCTATACTTTTTTATTCTCTACTTGCTATTGAGCAACAATGCAAAAAATATTATTGCATTGGAAACACTGTATACTTTGTTGTGTCGCATATGGGTATAGATTACCATTGAGAAAACAGAGATCTCTGCACAGCATGAGTTTCTCAAGCCAATATATATATATGTACAGAGAGTTTAAAAATCGGGTTATAGCATACACCGCGCGAAAACTACTAAAAAGACAGAGATATACACGCACATTGTACATTTATAGAGGACTTGCTAATAAAAAACCTTAGAGCATGTTATGTATATAAACAGAATGTCATTGCACACTCTATTGTTTCGAGAAACGAGACGCGACACAATAGATATTCTTCACTGAATCGCCTGTCAAGGGCATATCTACTTGACCCAACGGGCTCTGGAAAAGAATGGGAGATTTTGTTTTTGGCGCATTATTGTTATTTTCTTTGTTGATCCAATTAAACCCATCGAAAGCACAATGCGTGCCTGTGGCTGCCCAAATTTTTTCTTCTGATCCAGATGAAACATATTGGTCCAATTTACCACAAAATTCCGCAAGAGTAACAGGGTTTGATCCATCTGCTTTCATGCGATTGGCCACCACGACTGCATTTTCATTCACTGTTCGCTTTCAACCGTCCACGTTACATGATGGAGCCACTTCTCCCGTACCTAAAGGCTTTTTTGTGATTACCCCACGAAGTCCATTCAGATCCAAGAATTATTTGAGATTTGATGTGTTGGACAGTAGTCCCTACGCTGAAGTAAAGCATCGAACTGCGTACAGCAACTATGATACGATAAATGATATGGAGTTGGGCTTTAGCAGAAAAACAAACACAGATATGCATGATTTAAAAGTCGTGATTTCGAAATCTAACAAACAAATAAGAATATGGGTCGATGGTATCCAACGTTTTGACACGGGTACAATGGTTGCTATGGGATGGCCGGATTATTCAAAAACAGTATCCTGGGAATTCGGACAAATTGGTTTTCCCTCACGTATGTCCAATTTGGTTGTTTATGCAAGCGACATTTCTTCCACGCCTGGATGTCTTGCGTGTCGCCTTGGATGGGGCTCAGTATATCCATCACCGTGTACAATGTGCGAGGCGGGCAAATTTTCAGAAAACCATATGTGTACTGATTGTACAGCAAACTCAGAGTCTGCTGCAGAAAGTACATTATGCTCATGTAAACCCGGTTATGTTGCGAGGAGCGACGGGACTTGTACTTTACCTGCATGTCTTCCTGGATCCTCTGGGTCTGACATTGATTCCTGCGTATTGTGTCCTCCTGGTTCGGAGAAGCCGCTAGAATCCTTTGCTGAATGCACACTGTGTTTAGCTGGCAAATTCAATAACGTTGCTGGAAGTTCCGTTTGTATGAATTGTATTGCCGGGACATATTCCACAGATGTGGGTTCTCGTCAGTGTAAAAGCTGTCTGGCAGGGTCCTATCTGAATGCGATTGGAGCATCAACAAATCTATGTATAGATTGTCCGTCGAATACTTTCTCAACCATCATTGGAGCGGATGCGTCTGACAAGTGTTTACAATGCCCAACTAACACAATTTCGTCTACCGGCACAAAATCACGTGACGGCTGTGTTTGTCGATCTGGATATGAACCGGACCCGTCGTCCACCACCACAACATGCAAGATATGTGCCACCGGCAGTTATAAAGACATTGGGGATACTCCGTGCATACTGTGTGATCCTGATATGTATACCTCTGGCTCGGGAGCGTCCACTTGTTTGTCTTGTCAAAACGGAACATTCGGCGACACTAATCGTGGCGATGATTGTAGTTGCAACGCGGGGACACAGGGCCCAAAAGGTGGTCCTTGTACGCTGTGTATACTAGGGAAGTACAGTAACAGCACTTCCAGTGGTGTTGTGAAAATATAGTACAACAGCAAACCAGTATTCCACAGCAATGGCCGCAACTTCCAACGCGTGTCAATGGTGTGGTGCGAATTCGCAATCACCTGCTGTGTATGTGTGATTCTTGTCCATTTTTTCACCACCGCGTCACAATACACTCTCGCTCTATTTCTCTCTCCTTCTCTCTCATTCTCTCTCTCTCGTTTTGTCTCCCTCTCTCTCTTTATGTCTCTCTCTCTCGTTTTCTCTCCCATTCTCTCTCGTTTTCTCTCTCATTCTCTCTCGTTTTCTCTCCCATTCTCTCTCTTTGTGTGTGTCTCTCTCTTACAATTTGAGAAAATTTGATTCGCAGAAGCAGAGACATTATACATATACATATTTTTATGCTTGGTGTTTCGGTGGTATCTGAAAGAATAAAAATCAGAAGAACTGTATCATATAATTGTCAATTTTCGACATCGAAATACCTGAAATATAAATTGGATCAAAATGTGTTTAGATAGACAAAATAGCTGCATTTCAACAGATCAGCGCACAGATCAGCACCATACGTCTCCATCTTTGATTTTGTCATGTTGACCTACCCACCTTGTGTAGATTGGGAATTGGATGATATCAACATTGCTGAGAAATTCATGGAGATTTCATATATAAGAATCTGGCACATGTATGGCATTTCTGTAGATTATACGCGTCTTAATTCTCCTAGAACACCATCCGTATCATTCAGCAAGATAATGGGCGCACAGGAGCAAATACAGGCATTATTGCCGACGAATAAAAAGCTCTGTTCGGAAAATGCAATGGAACAATACGTTGCTCGATCAAAATTCAAGCCTTCACACGAATTATGTAGGCAGGTCAGTACGTAAGAAGACAATTGTTCGTAATCGTGTGAATTATTGCACAATTTGTATATCCGATTCATTCTTTGCGGCATTTCTACATTGGATTGATTTTTAAAATATCACAGTTTATCCTCATAGCACATGCAATGGGACTGGTAGAAATTATCAGCGACGAAGGACTCTTACAACTGTATGGCGAGGTGCATAACAACAAGTTCCACGCGTATGCCCATGAGAATGTTTTGTTCGAGTTACCGGACTCTACAATAAAAAACTGTAGCATTTTGAGTGTCCGAATCTACCCCGGGTAATTTTATTTATGTTGGGTTCATGTTCGCACCCTGATTTTTTTTGTTGATATGATTGACTATGTGTGTTTGTGCTAACATCTCACACCTGTATACACCAGGAAACACAAAGAAATTGTAGCTCTATCAAAATCATTTCTCCCAGTCATCAAACGCCAGAATTTATTTGCGAAATTGCATATCGCCGGATTTGCACCATACATAGACGGAGAAAACAAATACCATGTAAACTGGTATGTTATTCGTGGTGACAATTTGTATCTCTTGTGTTTTCAGTATTGTGTCCGTATCGGACTCTGAGTATCACATGTATTTATTTTGTGGGCGATAATATACGCGTATGCATATGTATGTATTTGTGATTTTTCACAGGACGAATCCTGAGGTTCAAGAATGGCGTTTTACAAGCTTGGAGTGCAGTATCAGGGCAAAGTCGAACGCAATTGCCAGAAAACGTCAAAATAAATCCTCTACAGCAAATAAATCCTCTACAGAAAATGAAATGGATGCGAATCTGCATGTCGCTGCGTCCACCACGGTGGATACGATGCTAGAAAGTTCAAAACCGCCTCTAAGAACACTTTCAGATGGTCAATCACAGGGATGTTGTCTTGATCCCAATTCTTTCACGGACAAATAAGAAAGTATTTTAGACCTATTAGCATCTGATTCGTGTGGAAAATCCACATGGCCACGTAATACTGGCCATAAAACAATAACTTTTTGATGGTGTGGCATACAAACGTGTCAAGACTACATGAAAATACCAGCATTCACTGGATTTTTCGTATATAAGCACTTGATCCCACACATTTGTATCGACTGTTGACACAGGACAACCTACATTCGGTGACCGAAATGCCACCAAGAGCATCCCCTCATACTCCAGTTGTCTTCCCAGAATGGAATCCGATTGTCGACCGAGGGTTCCCAGGAGCAAAACGTCAAGGAGAAAAAGTAGTGGCGTATCATATGGAGTTCCCAACACCGAATGGCGATAAATTTGCTGCCAGTAAACCTGCTCGCATTGTAAGTTTCGAACCGTTCCAACGCATAGACCTATACGCCAGTAAGGACAATAATTGCATTAAAGTACAATTTGATAACGATAATTCGATTAAGATTGTAAACGCCAAATATGTTTGGCCCAGGCCCGAAGAATATGTGATCAACACCGCCAGCGGGGGTGCTAGCTCGTCCAAAAAAACGCAAGGCAAGGATGATGCTGACATGCAAGATTCACGTGTTATTGCGCTTCATAAGACTAACGCCATTGCACAACAGCATATTGTAGCGTTGAATAAACAAGCAAAGAAACTCAGTGAGCGTATAAAATCACTCGAACAAAAAAATTTACTTCTACACGGTGAGCTCAAAGCCTCCAAGCAAAATCCACTACAAGCCACCCCCGCAGTGATTAGCCGCAAGAAAATGCAAGAAAAATTCGCGGCGTCACAGGAAAAGCTAGCGTTAGCAAATGCCACACTGGATCACGAGAGAAAAATCAACTTTAATCTGCTGAAGCGTACATTGGAATGTGAGACTGGGGCTTGTCATGCCCAGAATCAACTTCAAGACATACAGGATGAGATGGAACTCCAAGATATGCAGCAGGATGAGATGGAAGAGCAATAATACACACACAACAACGTGGAAATCAGATTCACTGAAACTCTATAAAAATCATTGGGTTGGCGAATTAAATAAACAATATTACAAAAATATATGTGTTGTCATCTTAAAAAGGCGTATTAGGAATCGAACCCAAACGAGTTTTCAAACTCTACCATGAACGCCTGGTGTTTGTTAGAAGTGTTGTCTCACTCGTGCATGAAGGAAGTCACATATGAAAACATGAATATTGATAATATTCGGCTTCCATTTGCAAATTTCCCTCCTATAGAAAATCATATTGCACTTTACGATTTCCTTTTTTTGGCAACACCCTCTTGAGTATCGTCAGACTCTTGCATAGCGCGTTTGCCATCGCTATTGCCGCCACCCTCGCGCACTGTGGCATGGTGAGGCACAACCGAACCAGAAGCCGAAGCACCAACACCATTCGAGCTGATTTTCAGAATGGCACCACTTGTGGATGAATTGATGGTAGCAGACGCTGTGCCCTGAGTGCTTGCTTGCATCATCGATGATGAAGCAACACTAGTGTCAACTGGAGCGGAGGCGGCGACAGGCGCCACATAAAGCGAAAACTGATCATGAGTGCAATTCAACCAATCCTGATCCATCCCGTCATAGTGACGCCTATGCGAATTGCCCTTGAAAATTTTGATAAGCTCTCTGTTCGTACAACCAGGGATACGGATGCAAAACCGAGTAGTCACCGTGGCCTCTACCAAAATCGCCTCAATTATCCCAAGACGACCAATACAGAAAGCATGCGCCCCGATGCAGCTGTTGATCGTGACAGCATCCCCCTTCGAGAATCCTTTGTACGTCTGGACCTTGGTAACATTTCGGGCGGCAATAGGAGCCGCAACGGCTGCAACTGCGGCAATAGGAGCAACTGCGGCAATAGGAGCAACTGCGGCAATAGGAGCAACTGCGGCAACAGCACTGTGGGTGGATACCACCGGACCCGTCAATGCGTGCTTCGGTGGCAATGGTCTCGCCAGTGCATACTGCGGAGGAAATGGTTTCCCCAATCCAGGTTGCGATTGAAGTGGCGGCAGTGCCACTGGTTGCCTTGGCATACTCTGAAAATTTCGACCGCTGGATCTCAACATCTGGCGGTGGTGCAATGTAAGAGGGTTCGTCATATCAAACTTGAAAGCAAGAATATGCGACACCAAAAACTGAGCATCTTTCGAGCCACAATGAATTGTGGGCGGATTGGAATCGTTTGTGGTGGTGAGAATCGATTCCCCATTGCTGTTTTCACCGAAATTCTGCAAACCAGGCGTTCCGACCATGCTAGGTCCTTTCAAATACTCCATAACGACCACAGTCCTGTTCTGCATAAAGTCGGGCTTGGCATACAGCAATGCTTCCACCAAAGAAGTGCTCCCGTAAAACCCAACACCCCATTTATCACGCTTCCCACACGCCGTTTTGATCCCTGCTCTGGCCAATATATCAGCCGTAGAGGAATCCGTGCCATGGAACAGCGTCATGCTTGATGAAATCTGAAATGCATCAGCCAATGCATCATGAACCTTTGTCAGCGCATAGTTTTGTATACGCCACACGGCTTCGACGTGAATATTGAGATTGTCATGAATCCAGTCCACGATCATCCCTGTCTTGGGCATGGGGTGATCGTTGGATAGCGGGAATGCCGACTTTAGCAACACATCAGTCGCTGCGTCACATGGAAGGCTGCTGTCCTTTATATCGTACAGCAGCGTTTTCGAGTAGCGCGCTCCAAGTGGAAATACATGCCAGTATTCACGAAGAAGTTCTGATGGTCTAACTAGAGGCTTCTCGTATTCCATCTCGCAGATAATGTCATCAAGGTCCAATCCCATATCATAATCATCATCATCCAGAGTTGCAACATCTCTGTCAAGAAGGTCATCGCTGTTGAAAGGAAGAACCAGATCATCAGACAGGTTTAGACTCCCTTTCCCATAGAACAGCGAAGAATCCCGAGCAGACCCGCCTGCAGCCATCTTCCAATGACTGGGAATTATCCAAAAAACTAATAAGAAATATCAAAAAAACTAATAAGAAATATCAAATCTTGGAAAGTGTCCTGAAATGTTCCAAAAATAGCATACTTATATATGAACGATAGGACAACACGTTTAGAAAAATTCGAATCTACAAAACCCCGAATGTTCATATATCCTGAGAGGAGAGTCTACAAACACCGCGAAGACAGGGCTTTACAGGATTCAGGATTCCACAAACGAAATTCCACAAGATTGTTGGCTTTATTGGAACTGTGTAAAACTGAATGACTTAGCACATTTTATTTTTTTAATAGTAGGATTCATTGCCCATGATTGATACCGAATAAACAGTCTAAAAAACTAAAGGGCAATGGTCATAGTTTGGATATTGCATTTAGTTAAAACAAGCACGGATAGCTGTTTTGACAAGTTCACGATCAGCTTCCGTGTACGAATTGATATTTCTCATTACGCCTTGGACGAGCTGTCTATGCTTGGTAGGCATCTTTCCGTGTTTATCGTAATATAGTTTACTCAAGTGCTTCCCTATTGTGATAGAGTCGCATTGTTTCAGAGACACATTCATTTCTAAGGCGAGTTCCCCGATTGATATTGAACCTAACGCAGATTGTGTCATTATCTGCCCACCAGTATTACCACTACTACCAGTGTCAGTCGAAGAATCATGCAAAATACCGTTCGTTAGCACTTCTTGAAACTGTAGAACCATCCTTTGATCACGCTTCCATGATGGATCCAAGACAGTCATTGCTTCAGTGTATTTTAGGACGGAAGAGACTCGATTGTCAGCGCGTTGTTTGTTGTTTTCAGCGCGTTGTTTGTCGTTTTCAATACTTTGCCTTTGGAGCTGCATACGCCGTTCTGCCAGTGTTTGGCGTCTTTCCTCGAGTTCAAGGTCATCTTGGAGTTTCCTCTTGCCAAGCTCATCTTTTGAGATGGAAACTTGTTCCACTGCCGCTTGGATATGCACACCTTGTCCGTTTGGGAGCACTATTCCACGTTCAACACGCTTCTGGGCAATTTCTTGTCCATTGCGCTCTGTATTGGTCGAATATTCTTCACGGGACACACCGTCAGCAATGGCACCCTCATATCCATCTTGGAGCATCTTCTGTCCTAATGATGGCGCTGTAGCAGCCTGAACGGCACGTTCGATCCCGGCTATAGCACCAGTTTCTCTTTCTACGAAAGCTGTAGTGGCTTCTGAAAGAAGACCTTTTGACTTTGGATGAGAGACCAACAGATTGATCAGGTCATTTGAGTCAACCACCACCAGTCTTCCCGTGCCCTGCTCAAAAAGAATAAAGAT
>Ga0105055_10005501_pt1 | contig 17861 bp, 13 predicted proteins | sample BON03_FD_78090 | JGI IMG/M metagenome (GOLD analysis project Ga0105055, IMG submission 78090) | Freshwater microbial communities from Lake Bonney liftoff mats and glacier meltwater in Antarctica - BON-03 | ecosystem: Environmental > Aquatic > Freshwater > Ice > Glacier meltwater | place: Lake...
AAAAAAAAAAAAAAAAAAATTCAAATTGGGTAATGGAGCAGTTGATAGCTGCGTGTGAGAACGGAAGCGTCTCGGTGGATGTATTAAGGGAGAGGTTGATAGTTGATGGATTTCCAGAAGGCGCTTCTAGTATTACGGGCATTGGAAGCAAAGCGGGTTGCTCTCTCAGAGGTAGAGCTTGGAAAATGCTTTTGGGAGTTTCTGTGATGAACTTCAAGTACTATTTATCGTTGGTATGTCGCGGAGAAAACGAACGTTTCGGTGGTAAAATAAAAAAGGACACCAATAGAACATTCGCCACGGATGTAAACTTCAGTGCTTTGGTTTCTGAGCCGAAGTTGCTTCGGGTACTCAACGCATTTGTGAACGATGACTTGTCGCACATGTACTTACAAGGAATGAATGCTCTTTGCGGAGTGTTTTTGTATATAATGCCAGAATTAGACGCATTCTACTGTTTTAAATCTCTTATTTTGAATCTGCTACCTCGTTATATGACATCCAACATGGAGGGTGTGAAAGAAGGTTGTGCCTTAGCGGATGAATGCTTGGAAATCTTAGACCCAGATCTATTTAACTATATTCGAAAGAGCAGTTGTTCTACATCATGGGTCTATGCTCACCAACCTGTTCTCACGCTTTCTTCTGGAATCCCTCCGTTATCGACGTGCGTGGAGCTCTGGGATGTATATTTGTCCGGAGGAGTTCATTTGAACATCGTGTTTTTCGTGTCGTACATGGTACTGATGAGAAATCACATTATTAAAAGAATCCCGGATGAGAAAATTGTAATTATTAGTGGAAGGGACTATCCACCGGGGAAGCCTGCACAGCTACTCGAGGCAGGCTTGAAAAATCTTTCACGCCTGAATGAAGCTTTCGTTAAGAAACTTGAGCAACATTGCAGTCCCTAATTTATTCTTTTAAAATTTCAAATAGCGATTTTAATTTGTTATGGGCAAGTTGTTCCAAGGCATTGACTGAAAGTTGAAAGAACTTCACTGAAATGTAGGTGTTTTAAAAAACATGTTCAGCGTTCTACACCTGTGTTCGTCACCTGTGGGAGTTCTTCGGCGAGAAACTGACGAACCATTTCCAGATCTACAGCTGCTTGACCGTTTAGATTTATCATCGGAGCGAGATGCACTACACCGAGCTGCTGTAGGGTTCCAAGTTGAAATCGAACATCATTTTGCTTTGGGAGATGATCTTCATTCGTTGTTTAAGTCTAGTACTCGTGTACTTCACTTTACTGGACATGGCACAGTGAAAGGACTGGTATTTGAAGGTTCTCTTGGTGAAGCTGTTTTTTGGGATGTAGAACAGATGGTGAATCTTGTTCGTCGTGCTCTCGAAGTTTCCGACATATCTCTACTTTTCATCAGTGCCTGTGAAAGCCAATATATTGCTGAAGAGATTATTAAGCAAACTGAAATTCCTTTTGTGATTGCTGTTCGAACAGGTCAAGGTATAGCGGAAGACATTTCGCCTCGATTTGTGGAAAGGTTTTATGCGGGAATTTTCTCTCATGAAACGGTTGCAGAGGCGTTTAAGAGTGCTCAAGCCCATATACAAAGTATGACCGCTTTGAGTCCACAAAGGAGAGCTAGACAACTGAATAAATTTATTTTGATATCTCAACGAGAGGGATCCGATTTGTTCCCATTGCTTCCGTGTCTTCCGTCAGAATCACAAAAGACCTTGGAGCTTCATGCAACCAAATCATTTCCCGTTATTTGTGAGAAGTTGTATGGGAGAGAGCGAGAGATTGTTTCAGTGCTACATATGATACAGGAACATCAGTTAGTTTTGGTTTATGGTGACCCTGGGATAGGCAAGACGTCGTTTCTGATCCATGCATGCTCTCATCTAACTTCCCGTAATTCGGATATTCATGTTTACTATATGCAACCACTATCCCTCGATGAATATAAAACAATGGAAACTCTAGAGAACCTATATCAGCACATGCTGCAAAGCCTTGATTCGGAATGTGACCACTGTTCTTTTCATTTGGCCAATGACACCTCAAAGAAAGTGTTTTGCTTTGATGGTTTAGAAAGATGGATAGATATTATGACAGTTTTTGAGCTGGGTGAATTTCTTCGACTTATTCTATCTAAACACCCTGGTTCCGTAATCCTTTCTACCTGTTGGAATGAAGCTCACGTGTTTCATGAATTCTTTCCTGCTTTTAAATCCATTGAATTAAAGGGATTAGACCAGGATGCTGCTGGGCGGTTATATACAGATCTCCTAGAAGGAATTCAAAGGCCAATCGATTCTTTGGAAGACTTAACCGGAAATCCTGCGTTAATTCGCGACGCAGCTTACGGGTTTCAAAATAGTTCATCACGGCATGAAATAGCGAGGAATTTCTTCGATATACCTGTAGGTTGGGACTATTTGGAGAGCGAAGCCATAGCAGCTGTTCTGGGTGAAAATTGGGCTGTTACAGAAGAACTGGTTGTGAAGATTTCTGGGAGTTTTTTTCACCAAGCGCACATTTCTCGCACCTTTTGTCGTTCAGATCTGCATCAAATGAGGAAACTATTCGAATCGAAGCCGCGAAGTGAGTTATGGTTGTGGTTAAGAACTACGTTGAAAACCATTAAGTATTTCGCATCCTATTGGGACAGCGCTCATCGATCCTTCCGAATGATTTATGGACTCGCAAGCAAGGAATTCGTAAAGCAACTATTATTTGAGGATAAAATGTTCATGATCCGTTTAAGCGACAGTCGACCTGATTGTCTCGCGCTTTCTTTGAACTACAAAAGTGATATTAGAGCGGCTCTGATAGAAATCTCTCCACTGGCACCTCATGGTGTCGTCATAGACAGGAAAGAGTGGCGAGATTTAGAATCGTTTCTCGAAAATTATTCCCATGTACAAAAACTTTGGTCTGGAATTGAAAAAATGTATATATAAGAATAATCTCATGTTACCTTCCGCTTCTTCGCTTCATTGGATCGGGCTGATTGAGAAAATGAAGACTGCCTGCTTATTTTCGGGGTCAAAACACTTGGTTTAAGATCTGTTCCTTTGGCGCCGATTGCGAAGGGATTCTTTTTAAATGGATTTACAGCCGGCTTTCTGGGCGGGGATCCCATAAAGATTTCATCATTCCGGTTTTCTTCTTCATCATGAACTGAATATATTTCGTCATCATCACTTTTAGGAGGGACGCTGAGACGCTTCCTGGAATGATTTGGTACCAATGTTGGTTCTTCTTCATCACTTTCTTCCTCGTCATCAATGGAGTTACGAAGTTCAATCAGCTGCTCTATACGATCGATCAGGTTGTTGGAAGCATCTAATTTACGGGCCTGGCTCAAAGCAACCTCCAAAAATTGATCCGATCTGATTTTTCGCACAAGGCCGAAAGCTCTACCAAATTTTTCTAATTTAATAGAGAGAACAAAATGTTTCAAAAGTTCCGCATCGAGTTTGGCCTCCTCTTGATTCAGTCTTTCTTCATCAAACAAATCTCGACAATTTTGGTATTCGCCAATAACAGGCTGGATCCATTTGAGTTGTTCCAAGAACAAATTGTCTGTGAGTGCTGATTGTTCGAATTGATGTTTAAGAGCGCCACTTTTGGCATTCACTCCAAGAAGTGGCATCTGCAATTTGAGAGAACTGACCACTGGTTGTGGCACAGTTTCAGGTTGTATTAGTCCTCCACGCAGGACAACAGCTGTCAGCATATTACCCTGAAGACCAACCGGCCAAATTGCTTGCTTTTTCATCAATGCGAAATCCATTAAGGGGACCCACGTCCATCCAATTGATTGGCTTAGACCCATCAACATCCCTTTGCAGTCAACAAAAAGTGGCATTAAACCCATGGAAGCTTCAGCAAGTCCTATCCATTTCACTGGTGATGTTTCTCGAACTGGGCAGGGAACCTTTCCTCGACTGATCACACCTGGGATGGTCTGACTGTCGCCGCTGTCGAGATTCACAAGCATGTATCCTACATTCTGTGTACCATTGCCGCATGGCTCTGATTCGTGAAAAATCACGAAAAGAAGTGAGTGACTTGCAGACATGGAAATTACAGGCCCTGGTAACATCACAGGAGTCTCTTGTAATCCATTGTGTCTGAACAAACGAAGAATTCTGCGGGAAGTCGCCACTGCGCAGAATGTATCTCCAACAGCTACACATCGAGCTTTTTCTTTCGCTGGCAAATACATGGTCCAATCGAGATTGGTGTCATCCCATGATTGGAACTGCCTGAAATAAATTGTGGAACATTTACCATAGTCCTTCTCAGGGTCTGCTTCATCCAATGTTTGCTGCACACCATCACTCTCTTCGATCTTTTCCACCTCTTCAAACGCCGTTTGTAAAACAGATTTACCGTTTCGAGGATGGTAGTCATCAGCTCCCTTAGTAGGATCCCAATCCTCACTATCTTTAGAAGGGGCAAACATGTTCATGTCCTCAGACTGATTGTCGAATTCCTCTGCTGTTTCTCCTACTGTTGCAAATATAGCACCGCTTGGAGATAATGACCCTAAGGAGTAACCGTAATGATCCGTGAAACGAACACTCCGATTGGATTTGTCCGAGAATTCTATTTCCACACTATTATACGTCTCCTCGCTCCGACTGATTATGACGCCTACATTATTCCAACATAGAAAACGACGGGACGAATCTGCATCAATTGCTGTAGAAGATGGCTGGAATGCTTGTTGACGAAGCGGATAATCAGGGACCCGTTTCAAAATCATGCCTTTGATTTTCATCTCAACTTCAGATTTATCGTAATAATTTTCCATTTTATTGTCGTTCAAGTCAAGTCGCTCATTTTCTTCGTCCGAATCACCATAGTCTGCAAATCCTGCTTTCAGAGATACCACAGGTTCTTCAACATCAATCAAGTCTTCCTCTTCTTCCAAGATGTCGGCAATTTGTTCAAATGAAGATGGTGAACTTCGAGGCAGGACATTCTTAAACACGACGACATCGCCATCAACCGCAAAAGCTGCCAAAATATCTCCTGTCGGTAGCCACTGTAAACACTGAAATTCTGCACCGGCGAGAGAATTGCTAAGTACGATGGTTTGTTTTCTGTGAACATTCCATACTTGGATTCCTCCACCTATCAAGGACACTGCGATGTAGGCACCGTTAGGAGACCATGCCACTGCATTGGTTTCTTCTTCAAAATCAACTTTTCTATCGATATTCCATGAACTTCGTTTTGTGCACAAAACTGTTTTCTTGGAGGGCAATGCAAGGTACTCGCCATCAGGACTCCATTGCAGCCTATTCCACGAATTAAAATCAAAGAAACAATTCCTTACATAAAACTTACCTGCACACTTGATTCGTGTCGATATCTCCATTTTTGTCTTTGGCAGTGACATCGTCGAAAGTGTGCACGTTCGTACCAGACTGCACGTTCCACACTTTAACAGAACCATCAAATGAAGCCGATGCTACAAATTCTCCTTTAGGGTCCCATGCAACTGTGATAACAGGTTCACTGTGTCCCTTGAATTCATTCACAACATCAGAAGTCTGCACATCCAAGACGAGTACTTCATGTTCGGATGTTCCGAGACAGACTTGGGTTCCGTCTGGATTGAAGTCCACGTCCCACACGGGGCCTGGTCGACGGATAAGAACGGATTCCAATGTCAGATCATCCTCTTTAATGATTCTAACCTCTCCATTTTTGAGAGCGACACACATCTTACCACGGAGCACTGCGATCCCCATAAGTTCGGAATCCTGTTCGATACTTGCCAAAAACGGGGTCTCGTTGGGCATGGACCATTTCTTAGCGGACATATCAGATCCAACAGACCACAATCCGTCGCTGCCCATTGACAACGCCCCTCTTCCGCTAATATGTGCGAGGATGGAGTAATCCTTGTCCTCTTCGTATTGAATTGCCGCAATTGGAGCTTCAGGAGCTGCTTCCATTTCCTCGTCCAGCTGAGATGGCAACTCGATTTCTTCAAGCTCAGCAAGCTCTCTTTGGATCTCTCTTTCATCCTCGTCGTCCATTCTCTTGGACCCAAATTTTTGAATTTCTTATCAAGTGAATATTTATATAATTGCTATTTTCAAAAAAGTCAACTTCTAATGATCGGAACTTTCGATTTCTGGATTTTCCTCCAATTTAATCTAGACATTCGAATTTCCAGTTGGAAGAAGTTTGTTTATTTTAATTTAGTAGCTGGCAACTTCAACAATTAATTAGATAATTCTCAATTTATAAAATTCAAGTTTATTCTCACAAGAAGAATGCACAATAATACAGGAATGCATACAGGGACCAGGTCAATGTAGTAGAATCCAAATGCGGAGAGTAAGTATCATAAATAATGAAACACAAAAGCAGCATCACCTTAACCCATCCTACACGATCATGTTTTGAATGAGCTTCAATAAAGAAGTCCACCAAATTCTTTTCCTTGAAATCAGCGAGCTTTGGCTTATGAAGGTCCTTCATCTTAGCTCTCGCTCGCAGCCATTCGTGCAATAATTCCTGTGATTTCCCACTGACACGCTTCTCGTCTTCAACCATATAGTAAGGAAGCCGATATGTTTTTGAATCTGGAACTGATCTCTCTACAAGGACCCTCAAAACATCGCATCTGATCTGAAAATCGGCGTTGTCGTCAGCACTTGCAATTCTATTTGCAGCAATAACGATTGCACTTTCTCCATCGTCATTCCTTATAGTGAAGTCTGCACCACTGCTAAGAAGTGTATATACAACTTCCACGTTGGATTCTTTCACAGCAACAATCAAAGGAGTGTTCCCAAAATGGTCCGATAAATCAAGATCAGCACCCAAACCGTACAAGGCAATGACAGTTTCCGTTTGATTAAACATGGATGCAAGTACAAGAGGAGTCATTCCTTCTTCCTTGCCTCCTGTTCCGACTGCATCAACGTCTATTCCCGACTCAACCAAGGCTGCTACCATGACAGTATCACCTTTGCGAGCACAGCGTAACAACTGGTTGGAAGAGATGCTATTTCTTCCTAAAACATCTTTCATGGAACTACCTTCTGCTCGTTTTAATGAATAACGGTACGAGAAACTTTTCGCCTCTTCTCTCGAGAGGACCCCATCGTCCTCGTTTTTTAGGAGACGAAACTCACTAACCCAATCACTACCTCGCACAAAGCTCTTGGTTCGATTGGAAGAACGTTTAGGTCCTTCGCCCGTTGTTGGTTCATGTTTATCTCGTTTGGATGAGGACCGCTTTGATGAAGACCGTTTGGAGGAGGTTCGTTTCGACGGCTCAACGCTATCTTCGCGATTATGAATTTCAGGAGATTCTATGCAAGTATCGATCTCAACTACTTCAAAACCTGCCTCAGGTTGCGTTCTGTGCCGTAGGAGTTTGTTCAACACACTTGTCCCACTAGTGCGCTGATTGATTTTGAATAAAAGTTTCGTCTTCTTCCCAGCTGAGAATATATTGCGTCGGTTCTTCTTTGACTCGGGTTTCGGAGATGAAGGCGTGCTCGAACTCATCGTTCACTCCCACTCGCTCAAAAGTGCCTAGAGTTACTACTAGAATATGACTAATCGTCTAATTATTGGTACACACATTTTGACACACTCTTTAGCTCTGAAAAAGAAGGAGATAGATGCATTGTGGTGTTTTAGTTCACAAACTATGAATTCTTCAATCGTGTGCAGTATCTCAATAGTACATTCATTCTGTGTGTCTACTAGATATTAGCGAAATCTACTGAAAAATGGATACGAACAATCGAGCATCTCGACAAAAAGGAATCCCTGATCACCTTCTTGCATTTCCTAGTAATTGCCTACCACTTCCTACAATCAATCTCTTTCCTCCTTAATGCGTAGGATCATTTCATTCTTTTGAAATTAATAGTATTAAAATGAAGTACACCAGCGAAAGATATATATATCATTGTCACATTTCCGTTCAGGAGCTTTCCTTCTTTTGTTGCTGGAATTTAATTTTTGATGGAGCGTAGGAATATTATTCATACAATTTGGATAGTTTCTTTTGTGATTCGTCTAAATCTTTTGGAGTAGCCTCCTCGATTAGTTCTCTGCAGGTACTTCTGCTTACGGAACTCGACAAATGACGCCAACATATTCTGCGTCTTCGATTTATTTAATGTCAACCTCCGTTTATTGTATCATCCCTTATTTTATTTCCACTTGAAATATTCGGTCAATGCTGGAGCTATTGCGATGCCTTCGATTTCAAATTAAATCAATGGCTCAGCATAGGAATGATCACAGCATCCACTCATTCAAATTCAAGAGTTCCGCCGAATCAGATCCATAAAGTAACTGACCTATGCTTCTACATCCAGCGAATCACAAGTTAGATGGATGAGTCTTTCTCGAATATGTTTTTAATAATGAATTCACTGTGTCCTCATATTTGGTACATGCAAACGCAGCAGTAACTCCCTAAGGAGCCACTAACATAGCTTTTTCCGTGGCCACCTCTAGAACCCTGTTGTAAGACCAGTGAAATCTACGACATGTCTACCAACGATTGCAGCGCATTGAATCGACATCCTTTCAACTTCATTTTGACCAGCATTCCTCGTGGGACTTCTCTTGGTTAAGCAATTCGGAGTTGTTATCAGCCGCATCTCGAAATTTCCCTCTGTCATGCAAATAAATCCCTTGTTTTCATTGATGACACGACAAACATGAGCAAGTGAACACAAAACCTGCCACTACATGCATGGCCGTTTATCGCGCACACGGTAAAACAATATCAAAATTTGTAACAGCACGGCAAAGAACCATCGCATAAAATCCAACACAGGTCCTTGCTCTGGATCATATATGCCAGGATAGATCTGAACCACTGGAAAATACTCGTCGGATTCATCATGCGACTGATGCGCTGCAGAAGGGCTCTCAGCCTCATCTTAGCACTTATTCGTAGCGGCAATGAACTTTAGGTTGAAGCGTTTATCGAAAGCATCAGCATCTTCAAGAGACCCGCCAAGTTCAATACCTAGATGCAACCTAGTTTTTCAATCTTGATCATTTCCATTATTAATTACATAGTTGCGATGCGTTCAGTCAAAGACATACTCATAAAAGCATTTCCACCATGAGCAACCTTAAAAATCGCCAGCGCTTCTTGGAAGCACGCTATAGCTCCTGCTGGGTCTGTTTGAAACTTCAGATCTCCAAGTGTATATAGCTGCAGAGCAATAAGTGGATGATTCTTTTTATAAATCTTTCGATACAACTGAACCAATCTTTCGCAGGCTTCCTTGGCCAACAAGACATTCCCGTCTTCGAATGCCATCGTGAGAACTTCACACACTACTGCCATGCCTTCTACTCCAATAGTTTTGTGATATAGCGTCATCAGTTCATTTCGTGAAACTTCCAACAACGATAATTTCAAAAGCTGAATCTCAATCTCTGCCCGCTGTTCGATGTTCGTGCAATTGTAACAATCACACCAAAACTCGTAAGTTTCTTGAAGGTAAGACCTCCTTTTTTCCTGGTGCCAAGCAGTATCACAGTATGAATGACACAGTTCTTCGCCTATTTCAATATCCACTATTGTCCGGATATGCTGGTCTGTTTGTTGAGTGGCATTGTTGAATGAATAACTCAACATGCAGTTCGAATCACAGCTATGATTCAATAGAGCACCCTGGTCATAGATACCTGCTCCGATTCCTATTTGCAAATCATCTAGCACCGCAAAATTGTTGCAATTGAAACGGTTGAGAAGACCATTGATGCGAGTTTTTTCATTCTCACAACCAAGATACCTGGAAATTTCTTTCGCATCGTGGCTATAATAAAAAGAGTCGCTCGTGCTAGACAATTTTTCAACTATACTTGTTTTGTTCAATTTCAACACACGACTAATAAGCAGAGCGTCTTCTACACTGCTTGCATAGAAATCCGTCGGAAGAAATTTACATTCCGCTTTATGTCCATTACGCCAACTAACACCTCGCATTAAAGAAATCCCTACTACTATAAACTAGTGCTACTTTACCTGTTTCTTTGACACTCCTTGTTGCAATATCTCACCATTTTGCAGCTACTGCAACGACTTGCAGCTCCTCTGTTAAAGCAGTGAAAACATCTTTCGTCCCAGTATTCCCTTTTTAGAACCGTAGGTACAACTGGATCTGTTTTCATTACCAATGAACCGGCTGGAATGTTAACTGAGGCTATGACACATCGACCTTTTCCCTCACGTTCTTCCACGATCCACATCAAAAAACTTCGATTTTTTTAATCGCATTCTGGTACTTGTACCAAGGTACAGATACACCTGGCACGATATCCTGACTTCAATCCTGAGCGTGGAATCTTGCAGGTCCCCTTCAAACACTTCAATGGGTTCAATTTTCATTTCAAGCTTTTGCTGATAATTTTAAAATTAATATTAAGGAATTTTTCAAGTCGATTGAAGCGATATTTTTATACTGTTTTGCTGCTGCTTTTCAGCTAGTTTTAGGGGATATAGCCTTCGAATACAGAGTTCATTTTAACTCAGACACTCATATTGGAATGCTCGCAAAATATCGCACTAGAGGAGCAGGGAAGGTAAACACGGATATAAAAAATTATACGGAGAGACTTCATTTGGGCTCTTGAAACTGGGTGAAATAGAACTGAATGAATCACTGGTTTAACGCATCCGATAATTTTGGACGAGAGTCGAATCATACTAATCAGGATACCGAAACAAACCATGGTATACTATTTGGGCTTGGGAACTTGAATGAAACCCCTTGCGGTTTAATATATCGTTTTCTCTGGTAGTTGTTGTTTGGATCATTGCCACAAGAATGACCTATTTCAAGAATGGAAGGTTCATTGGTCAACTTCCTTTGCAGTTCTGAAAGTAATTTATTCTTTATTTATGAATAATCCTCCGAGACTACCACTCTTGATGGATGATACCAATTCAACGTTAAACCCAGGCTAATCGTTATTCTCATTCTTCCTACGCAATATTTTTTCAAAGCTTTTGTTCATAGCACAAGCGCAGCCTCTGGTGTTTTGTGCAAATTCAAATTTCCAAAGTCAAAGATAATCGGTCTCCCTGTTTTCACGGCGCCCCCAACCTCATAGAGACCAAAATGCTTCAATTTCAAACAAGCGTGTTCCACATACCCGCCACTTTCCTCTTCAGCTTCATCATCCTCCGTATACTGTGTATATCCAGTGTTCAACTTCACACGGGATATCGTCTTCAATAACTTTTCAAACTCATCTTTCATCGATCTCAAGTCTTCGCGGGAAATAGGTCGAGCATATGGCATGATTAAAGCATTTCGATCATTCAGGGTACAAAGTTTCGACGGCATTTCTTTGTACACCATCGTCCAAATTTCATGCTCTTGGTCTGCAACACTTGCTGTCGACTTGCTAGTTCGGCATCGAAATTTAACAACACAAACCCCCCCTTTAATATCACACGCAATACAAGCTCGGCCTTCGGAAGTGGGCAAAATAGTAGCATATTCCAGCAAGTAAAGCGATGTTGTTTCAATATTCTTGAAATCGTCATGCTTCGGCTCTCGCAGAGCTGCACCAGTACGATGATTTTACGTCCACCATTAACTAATCACGATTTATATCGAAGCGCTTAATAGGAATCCACGGTTTTCTCACAATATTTGCTTTCACTAACACAGTAGCAAGCACATCCAAGAGTTCTTCCTCGCTATGTCGGCACATCCTTGTAATACATATAATTCTATCATCAATAGACTCGACAGGTTTCTCTAATAGAGCCTGTTCTGTTGCATATACCGTATCGGCTTTCGCAAGAACAATTTGACTCGGGGAACCAACACACTCGCCATTTCCTGTATGTGGACATGATACCGAACACATGGCGTATACCATAGAAAGCTTGTATGGAGCGCATGCGATCGTACAGCTGCCCATTTGCTTGCTGGTTTCCCAATATGCCGTCTTTTAGTATTTGAGAATCTATTACTGCGAGTGGACTACCAACGATCCAATAGTCACTTGTGCGGGTCCAATAATCACTTGTGCGGGTTCCAGCTCTCGACTCACATCTCAGAAGAATATCGCTAGGAAGACCCTTTTCCACTAGCACATCCTCGATAGCAGATTTCACGTTATTCAGGATATCATTCTCGTTTCTGTCGGGCACGCCTGCTGTATTAGTTACGTTGTGATACTGGTACCGAAGTGATTGAAATCGTGGCGAACGTATACCCTTGATGATCCCAAATGCAGTCGACTCTTTTTCTACAATATTGAAAATCGTGCTTTCATGATTGACAGGAGTTCCAAAGGAGGAAACCTTCTCTCACCATAAGTGTAGTAAAAATGAAAGTGCTGATTTGGGGGTAAAAATGAAAGTGCGGATTTTCAACTATGTACAACTGTAGTAGTCTACCAGAACGTCACTACTTGAATTCTAATTCAACACAACAAAATCGATTTTTAAACACAACAAAAATCGATTATTTTAAAGCACTACAAGTAGTGGAAACAAGCCATGAAATACTAATTTCTTAGTAAGTAAGAGTATCTTGTTGAAAGAAAAGAGCCTGATGGCAATCTGTGAGGTAATCAGAAGCAAGAACAATATGTGGAATCACTGAATTCATATTATATTCCTCCTGATGTAATTAAATTGCATCCCTCGACTTGACAACTATGTCGCCTGCAAACGCGTTCCATGAAGTAGCCTCTAAATCATTTAAAAGTACTTTGTACATTGATGTTCCTCTCTCTGCATCCCCAAAATGATCTCGCATACCTACCAAAAATCTCTTGCAATAGTATCCATACCCCATCCAGCACCAATGCCAATAATGAAAGGAATCAAAATATGACCAGAACCATTAATTTGTGAAGTATTAAGAAATAAAAAATGGATTATTTTAGCAAACGATTCAGGCATTTTTATAATGTTACAGAATAAGAAACCTAAGCGTGGTTTTGGATCGTATAGTGGATTCTGCGTTGGGAAATTGAATTTCTATAGCCGCAACTTCGCACCAAATAAAAATACGACCAAATCATACTTCAAGTAGGGATTTTGGTCTCAATTTTTGCTTTCAATTGTGGCGAACACTCGAAGCAACGCAAGTCTCGTGCGCCTCTACAAAACGGCTAGTACCTTCCCTGGTGGACATATTGCAACTTCCCTTGGAATGCTTCAATATCAGAGAAATATACTCGTAGTAAAGTAAGTCCGACAGGATCGGCTGCCCTGTGACATTCGCCATGATTGTCAGAGTTGAAACTCTTTTCAAAAAATTCTTCAACCGACATATTTCCGCGCCCAACTTGAATCAAAACGTGCATTATGCATCGCACCATAAGAAACAGGAATCCAGGGCCTTCGACCACGAAATGAATATAGTCACCATTAGGCGATCCTTTCATTAACGGAATGGAGCCATCAGCCACGTCTAACAAATCTAATGTATCCCTTCGAAATACCTTTGCGTCCCATATTGTTCTCACCAAATTACTTTTCGAATTTCGGTGACCCAACCTGGTGAACAAACGAAAATCCCAGGATGTGTTGCTGCCCAGCGTCTCTGCAACTTGATTCATTAATCCAACATCCAACTGCTTGATCGAATCGGGCTTATGCATACGTAGCTGCTGTGAAAACATGTCTTGGAATGCGCAATTTCCCTCTCCAGCAGGTGTTGTCTTGCCATCATAAATTACATAGCAATATCGTTTCCCTGTATTTCCTCGATTAGCATCGAATAATTCTCCACTTGGAACTTCCTCCAAATACGTAATTTCAATTTTGTCTGAATTAATATCATTATTGACACGCTGTTTGAACTCATTCAGAGGGAATGTACCCCAACTAGATAGCGGTACATCCACATGAATCACTTGACCTAGAGCATGAACTCCTGCATCCGTGCGAGAAGAACCAGTAACTACAACTGAAGTTGGGGCTCCAAATTCAGGGCCAATGGCTTTTCCAGGTTCATTGATGGTGTACGAATGCAAGCCGATGACAGTCTCATGAGGCCGTACAATGTGAAGCACTCTTGAAAAACTCTCTTCCAAAGCAGATTGTATTGTGGGAACAGTCCACTGATACTCTCCGCTAAAAGGAATTGTTTGTCTCTGAAACCCGTGGAAACGTGCTCCCCAATATCTCACGATGCCACGAAATCGCTTCTTGTCTCCTTTGCATATTTGTTCATTTATTTGTTCATTTATTTGTTCATTTATTTGTTCATTGGATCGCTTACCGCTGACATTAAAATCATATCCATTGAAATCATCTACAATTGGATGAGTAAGCCCGCAACGGCACTCCTTTTTCTTTCCCATTCAATTATCTGTTAAAGGTTCATAAGCAAGACCTATTACAAATACCGATGGGGGGCCGTACCGATTTGCTACGAAGATACTCGAGGGCCTTCAAGCAATTCCGTTGAATTCCACGCTGTCTGAACAGTCATTATGTCTGACCTAAGTGTATTGAGCGGTAAGTTGGTTGTTTCTTAATAGTAAATGCTGATTGGTTGGTGCAGCACTTACAATAGCAGTGCGTGCTAGACTGAATCACTTTGGAATGGTATCCCTGGTTGAAGGTATTGGCAACATGGGAGAGCGTATGGTGTACTTGTGCGTTGGAGATCATTCTCTTTTCTTGATCGACGATCAAATGCTCGGAGTTGGAGAAGGTTTTTTATATTGCTGTCCGTACATATCCCTTGAATGTTGCGAAGTTGATATCAGTGATCTTGAACTTTTTACTCTCTGCATAGCCTTGAACACTTCTCTGGTACGTTCATTTACTAAATTGTTGGTTTTACTGATATAAATATTTATTAGAATGGTCAACCGAGTTCTAAGAATGGTCTCGAGTTTCCTCCTCGCGTTCTCGTTCGTAGCACAGACCGAATCAAAATACTTCGTGAATTGGAAACATGTTTTAAGACAGATTATATGTTTCAGCATTGGCAGGTTCCTGTTGAGCCGCTTATGGTGGTAAATCCTCATGCTATTGAAAAAGTTGAGTCCAAGATTTCGAAGAAAGATAAAAAAAAGCGGTAAGTCGTTGTATAGATGCAACATAAATCTGATTTCGTTTCAGAATTTCTTTGCAGGATTTTAGTGTAGAGCTTAGTGATGCATATCAACTCGTGGCAGAGAGTTCCTGGGCATCCTCTCATACTTTTCGTGTTGCAAAATCCGACTTTGAGTTCTACGATTTCATTGTTCATCCTGAAGCGCCAGCCAGAGCAGCTACGTATTCATTTGATATGCCCTCCATTTCCAATCCTCACGAAGTAGCAGATGCTTACATCAGTCGTATTGCTGAACAAGTTGTGGATTTTCGGATGATCCAAGCTCCTGCCAGAAGTAGCAAGTATCTCGAAAAAGGGGCAATACCTGATGATTCAAAATACATTTTGTTGAAAGCGCATGTTCGGACATTGGCACCTCGGCATAATACGAAAAAGTCACAGGAAACGGGAAACCGTGATTTATTCCTTTTTGTGATTCAACGCAAGTTTATCCCTCCCATGATGGATCGATTCCAAAACATTGTATTGTTATTTTACAGTCGATACGATAGCAGTTCTAGTAATCGTGTATGCCATGAAACCCTGGGAAGTCTTTCATTGCGATGTCGCGCAGACGTTCATGATACATTGGTGATGCAATCTCGGGCCGATGCGTTGATGCTGACTGAAGAAACCTTTTCACTGTTTAAAACAAAGTATGGGATTGAGCCAAGTCAGAAAATTCTAGCGTATCAGTTCTGCGCCAGTGTTGTAAATTTGCTTGAGAGAAACGGAGTGTCGTTGGATTGCAAATCAGATGATTTCAATGTTGACATTGGAGCAAATGATGATCCTATGCACTTCGCGTCCAAGCTTGAAAGCTCGCCGCCTCAAGTTCATGAATCGGATTCTTTGTTGGTTAAAAGTTGGAAGGTTCGCGTTTGGAGATACCTTGGATGGTGCGTCGATGGAGGGCTGAATAAGTCACTCACAGTAGATGTTATATGCGCCATTCTGTTAAAGAATGAACGAAGGCTCGTGAAATTAGCTCAAGTGACGCAAACTTTACTGTATTTCAGAGAAACCGGACAGGATTTTAAACAAGTGGCATTGGCGTTAAAAATCCAGGACACTTGTTTCATGGAAAGTTTTCTGTTTAACCATCGAATCATGGAGGCCATGTTGAGTAACGGATATATCAAATATATTCTGGATAATTATTCGGATTTACTTGAATATCCAAAGTTTGTTGTCCGTTTGCTCAAGTGTGGAGAAGACCGGGATCAGTGGGGATACACTCTGCAATATACAGTATGTAAAGAGTTGGCACGAGGCTGTGCTTATTTGAGCACCCGCGATGCTGCTGGCTCGGCAACTATGGAAGACGCCCCATTGAATGATCTAGCTGTCAACACTGTTGTGCCTGCTTTGATTGAAGTTCTGAGTGATGACACCACCAACGAGAAAATCAAAGTCCTTGTGGTTTCCAGCTTAGTGAATTTCACCAAAAACAATTCGATCATCAAGAATAAGGTCATGGCACATGGTACCATTCAAACAATTTGTAGTTTTCTTTACAGTAAACATGACGACCTCGTCAGACACGCATGTTCATTGTTAAATAACTGTACTAAAAGTGAACAGTACCGAACCCAAGTGGCGAAATTCAATGCGATTGATGCCTTGCTACGATTGATCCAAAGAAGCGATGTCAAACCATATTATCGTTCAACCCATATTTTGATTCAAGCGTGTGCTGTGCTGGGCAATCTCGCAACTGATTCCACGTTAAGACAGGGAATAACTGAAGCGCTGGGACTTGAGAATGCAACTGATGCTAAATACGCCGGAACACAATTCGAACAATCCGTGTCCATTAGAGTGTTCGCCGATATTTTAGTAGATCGCAGAAACGAAATACTGGAAATGCGCTCTACTCTCAGAATGACGATTATTTTCGTGCTGAAGAATTTATGTATTCGTCACGATGATAATAAGAGAACTATAGGAAAGCTAGCCATCGACACACTTTGTGGGATTATCGCTACCCAGAAAAAGCTGGTGGAAGGTGGTGAGGACTTTATGCTGGTCGACGTAGCGTTGAGGTGCATATACGTGTTGGCGTTTGATCGAAACAATTGCAAGTTGCTCAAGATGAACCATATAGACAAAACATTGATCCAACACCAAGCAGTATTTTCGGATATCGTCAAACAGATTCAAATGAAACTTCAACGAACATAATCTTGTTCTAGTTAAACGTTAAAGTATCTAGTCTGTTTTGTTTTTTTCATCCTCCTCTGAGTCACTTCGACCATCGCCTGTTTCCCCCGTAGTCAATAGTCGCTTGGCTCCTTGGATGATACTAAGAAGCCAAATACATTGAAGTGCCGCAAGCACATAAGTTAATACAAGACCAACCATTGCTGACGTTCCTGCTCTTTCTATATACACTTGAAGGGAAAATGGCACGTCAAAACCAACTCGGTGTTCATAGAGCTCCACGGTACACGACCATACCACGTATCCGTAAAGAAAGCACCGAGTTATAACATATAGAATAGCAAACAAAACGAAAGATATGTCTGCTAGTATGCCGATAAACATTCGCAAGTTTGGATAACTTCGACAAATTGCTTTAAGGTATACAAATTGCTTGGCTAAATGGAGCGGAGGATCGGCGATATCGAATAAAATCATTATCACACCACCAATTCTAACATATGCAGCAACATATGATAAGTATACTAATGCAATCGTTACCAGATGATGCACCTCCATCACAAGAAAGTCTTTCCGTTTCGGTTCTATGAGAACCATGAAAAATGAGTGCAAGTGCCTGGAAGCGTATGCAA
>Ga0105055_10005522_pt1 | contig 17818 bp, 18 predicted proteins | sample BON03_FD_78090 | JGI IMG/M metagenome (GOLD analysis project Ga0105055, IMG submission 78090) | Freshwater microbial communities from Lake Bonney liftoff mats and glacier meltwater in Antarctica - BON-03 | ecosystem: Environmental > Aquatic > Freshwater > Ice > Glacier meltwater | place: Lake...
CCTGATCGACTGGCTCAAAGCGTGGAAATAATTCCGATTCTTCTTCCGCCGCTCGCGGCGTAGCGTCATCAGTGCCACCATGCTCAAATCCTTCCTCTACATCCTGCTCTTCACCGCGCACCTCATTTCCGCCGAGGCCTCCGCCTTCGCCGACATGGATTTCATCCGCGTCGGCGATGACAAAAAAACCTTCGTCCATGAAACCACCAAGCAGCGCTACATTCCCTTCGGCTTCAACTACGATCACGACGAAACCGGTCGCCTGCTCGAAGACTACTGGCTGGATGAATGGAAGAAAGTCGAAGAAGACTTCGCCGAGATGAAAGCCCTGGGCGCGACCGTCGTTCGCATCCACATTCAATTCGGCAAGTTCATGAAGAGCGAAACCGAGCCTGATGAGACATCGCTCAAACAACTGGAAAAACTACTGATTCTCGCGGAGAAAACCGGGCTTTATCTCGATCTCACCGGCCTGGGTTGTTATCACAAAAAAGATGTGCCGCCTTGGTACGACGCACTCGATGAAGCAGCGCGTTGGAAAGCGCAGGCTGCCTTCTGGGAAGCGGTGGCGAAGACTTGTGCCAAGAGCCCTGCGATCTTCTGCTACGACCTGATGAATGAACCCGTCGCTGCCGGGGGCAAGCGCACCGACTGGCTCGCGGGTGCTTTTGGCGGCAAGCATTTCGTGCAGTTCATCTCGCTCGATCTGGGCACGCGCAAGAATCACGAAGTTGCGAAGGCGTGGATCGATCAACTCGTTGCCGCGATTCGCAAGCACGACAAGAAGCACCTCATCACCGTGGGCATGGTCGATTGGTCGCTCGATCGCCCCGGCCTCAAGAGCGGCTTCTTCCCTGACAAGGTCGCCGATAATCTCGACTTCATCGCGGTACACATTTATCCCGAAAGCAAGAAACCTGATCACGCGATGGAAACGCTCAAGGGTTTTGATATTGGGAAGCCGATCATCATCGAAGAGATTTTTCCGCTCAAGTGTTCCATCGAAGAACTCTCAAAATTCATCGACGATTCCAAAGCCCACGCCACGGGTTGGATCGGTTTCTACTGGGGCAGAACCATCGAAGAATATGGCGATGCAAAGACGTTTGGCGAAGCGGTGACGAAAGCGTGGCTGGAATTGTTTGTGAAGAAAGCGAAGGAGATGCAGCCTGAGTAAGCAGCTTCAATTGCCCAGCTCTCAGTAAAAGATGACAAAGCCTTTGTCGGTCGCAGCCACGGCGACGACGCTCCACGCAGCGACTCCGAATTCAACGCCATTTTTATTAGCCAGCGGAAATCCCTTCGCATCGTAAAGTTGCCATGCCACGGCGCCGCCACGGTTCCATCCCATACCTTGCGTCCATACAAAGAGGGTGTTGCCGTCTTTGTCGCTTGCGGTCACGGGAAATTTCTGTGGGCCAGCCGGAGCTTTTTTCAGTTGTGGTGCATCGGTGCTGCCTAGAGACTTGCCAGTTTTTTCATCGATTCTTGCAAACGCTGCTTTGCCACCAGCGGTTTCCCATGCAGCGGTCGTCGCGGAACCATAAGTGGCAATCGAAGGCAGACTCATCGGGCACATCTGGACCATCCACGCATCGCTCATGGATGTTTCGAAAGAACGCCCCGCATCGTGCGAGACAAGCATCTTCATGTCGCGATCGCTCTTGGTCGAAGCGTTGCGATAAAGAACGAACAATGACTTGCCATTGGTCGCGATTCGCATGCCGCAGCAACCGCAGGCCCCGGTGCCATCGTCAATCGCGGATTCCTTGGCGAATGTTTTTCCCTCATCAGTTGATCGCGTCAGCCACACACGGCGTGCCTGCTCGCCACCTTCAAGACCTGCGTGCCAGGCGATATAGATATTGCCTGTTTCATCTGCTGCAATCGAGCCGCCGCCATCGAGGCCATACGCGGAAGTGATGATGTTGCGCTGCGCTTCAAACGCGTCATGGGCATCATTCATTCGCGCATAAAGCATCGCTGCTTTTTTGTGATCGCCACCGGTTGTCTTGGATGATCCCATCCAGGAAACATGCACGCGCCCAGCCTTGCCCAATGCGATCTGTGATCCCCGGATATTGCCCATGGCCACCACGCTGCCGGGCTCGCTGTTCACCCGAATCGCCTTTGACCAGCTTGCACCCGCATCCGAAGACTTCACGTAGTACACGTCTCCTGCTTGCGGCTGGCCCTTGAAGTAGATCAGGTGAATCGCCGCCTTGGCGTCAACGGCGAGCTGTGGTTGGATGCCTTCGTTGGGTACGCGCAGCAAGGTGATCTTCTCCCCGGCCTTTGCTTGCGCTGGCGGCAGCGCCGATAAAAGCATCGCGAAGATCAGAATTGGGAAACAGGTTCGCGCGTGACACATGGGATACTCCAGTTGGAACTTACCTGCATGTCCGTACCAATCTCACGCCCCCACATACTTCGCATAAATACTCTTGGCCTTGTTCGCTTCCTTCGTCCCCTTCACAATCGCACGGCCATCATTAAACAGCGTCAGTTCGTAAACCTCGCCGTTGTCGGTGATGTCGGCGCGGATCATGAACTTGTTCGCATTGACGGTGCCATGCGCACGCAGACGTTTGGCGATTTCGTCGAAGTCGAGTTTCACGCCATTTTGTTTGTGCGTCATCTGCACAGCGTTGCGGCCGCACAGTGTGGTGGTCGATGAGCCGAACTTGCCATCGAGGAATTCGAAATTGCGATGCTTGCAGCACTGGCAATCGCCCACATCGTAAGCACGTGCGACTTTGAACTGATGAATGCGATTGGCCCAGGCATCAAACGAAAGCAGCGTCGGGCTCACTGCGTTGTAGTTGCCGGTGAGAATTTTCAGAGCTTCGACGACTTGAAAATTAGAAACGATCGAGACCACCGGGCCCAGCACGCCAGCGGTGTCGCAGGTCGGATTCATGCCCGGCGGCGGAGCCTGTTCGAAGATGCAGCGCAGGCAAGGCGTTGCTTTGCCCGCCAGTTCCCAAGGCGTTTCGTTGGCATCGCTTTCTTTGCTGTGAGGCAGGATTGCGTAGGCCATGCCGACAGTGCCGACCGCGCCGCCATAGACATAAGGAATGCGATGTTTGACGGCGGCATCATTGACGATGAACCGCGTCTCGAAATTGTCCACCCCGTCGATGATCAGATCGACCATGCCGGTGTCGCTTTTGCGCAGAAACTTTTCGATGTTGGTGTGATTGACATCATCGACGATGGCATCGACGCGCACCTGCGAGTTGATCTTCGCAATCTTCTGCTTGGCGGCCTCAGCCTTGGGGATGCCGTTTTTGACATCATCTTCATCGAAGAGAATCTGCCGCTGAAGGTTGGTGATCTCGATAAAATCGCGGTCTGCGATGATGAGATGGCCCACACCTGCGCGGGCAAGCATGTTGGCGATGACGGTGCCTAGCGCGCCGCAGCCGACGATGAAGACGGAGGAGTCGAGGAGTTTGCGCTGGCCTTCTTCGCCGAAGCCGGGGAGAAGGGTTTGACGGTGGTAGCGGGAAATATCGAGGGTCATGGGAAAGTTAGGGGCTGGGGGCTTGTGGCGTGAGGAGTGGGGCGTCGGCCATGAAACGTTCGTGAATCACGCTGCTGTTTGGGCGTGCGTTTCGCGTTGCAGAATCACTCTGCGTTTTTTGCTGGCGGTGCGTTTGCGTTTTTGCCTGCTGATGGAGGGCAGCTTGTTGAGCAGGCTGTCGCCCCAGGCATCCAGGCGGGCGGGTTTGGTGTGGGAGGGTTTCATGGGGGATTCTATTCGAGTGCGAAGGCGCGAGGAGCGAAGCTGCGAGCGGCTTTAACCGGGGCCGGGGGTTAGCCGGCGACGAGGCTACCGCCTTCGACGGGATCGACTTTGACGCCCAGGTCGGTGAGCGTGGTGAGTGCGGCTTCGATGCGATCTTCATCGCCGGTGAAGAGCACCGCCATGATGCCGATCTCTTTGGTGACGTTGGCCTGGCGGATGTCGAACATGACATCGGGGAACTGCGTGGTCATCTTCCAGAGGCAGGGTTCGTTTTGACGACCGCTCTCGAAGGTGAGCCAGACTTTGCGGGTGGTGTTCATGGGATTAGTTCTGAGTTCGGAGTTGCGAGTTCGGAGTTGGGGAGGGGGTAGGAGCGAAGCCGCGAGCGGCTTGCGGGCTTAGCCGCCGGCGATGGCGGGGACGATGGAGAGTTCGTCGCCGGCTTTGAGCGGGGTGTCGAGATTTTCCATGAAGCGGATGTCTTCATCGTTCACGTAGAGATTGATGAAGCGGTTGACTTCATTCTCGCTCTTGAAAAGCTGCTTGCCCAGCTCGGGGTAAGTCGCGGTGAGGGCGGCAAGCACTTCGCGCACTGACTTGCCTGCGATGGCGAGCGATTCGTTGTCGCCAGCTTTGGCGCGAAGAGCGGTGGGGATCAGAACGCTGATGGTGTCGGACATGTGAACCTCAAGTCAGGGAGAATGCTAAATAGCTATTGAAAAATGCAAAGTGAAAAATGACGGAACGATGGCGTTGCGGACGTTGAGCAATGATAAATTCGGATTGACCAAGAGGCACGAAGTCACGAAGTTAAAAACCAATAAATCATGCCCTGTATTTTTCGTACTTCCATTCCTTCATGTCTTCCTTCGTGTCTTCGTGGTAAAAACGGATTTCAAATTGGAATCGGAACGAGGGAATCACACTTTCGTCGCCATCTCTGCCTTCTGGCTTTCTTCGATCTGGGTGACGAGTGCGTCGAACTCGCCGAGTTTGGCGTTAATGGCAGGGGCGTGGGCGAACTGGCCTTGCATGACTTCGAGGGTCTTGAGGCCGTTGCCGGTGATGCAGACGCAGATCGACTCATCGCGCGGGATGCGGCCGCTTTGAATCAGCTTGATCGCACAGGCCAGTGTGGTGCCGCCGGCAGGCTCGGTGAAGATACCTTCGGTGCGGGCGAGGAGTTTGATGGCGTCCAGGATTTCGGGGTCGGTGGCGCTAGCGCCCCAGCCGCCGGATTCGCGGATGAGTTTCATGACGTAGTAGCCGTCTGCGGGGTTGCCGATGGCGATGGACTTGGCGATGGTGTTGGGCTTCTGTGGCCTGAAAAGTTCGCTGCCATCTTCAATCGCTTTGACCACCGGATTGCAACCGGCCGCCTGCGCCGCGTACATCTTCGGCTTCGTGTCTTTCACCAAACCGAGCTTGATGAACTCTTGATACGCCTTGTAAATCTTGGGCAGAATCGTGCCGCCTGCGACCGGGCTGATGGTGTGAGCGGGCAGCTTCCAGCCCATCTGCTCAGCGATTTCAAAGCCATGCGTTTTCGCGCCTTCGGTGTAGTAGGGGCGAAGGTTCACATTGACGATGGCCCAGTTGTATTTGTCAGCGATCTGCGAGCAGAGGCGATTGACATCATCGTAGTTGCCTTTGATGCGAACGACGCGTGGGTTGAAGACGGACATGCCGACCATCTTGCCTTCTTCGAGGTCGTGAGGAATCATGACAAAAGCGCGAAGGCCCGAGGCGGCCGCATGGGCAGCAACGGAGTGTGCGAGATTGCCCGTGGAGGCGCAGCCGACGGTATCGAAGCCGAACTCGAAGGCTTTGGTGACAGCGACGGAGACAACGCGATCCTTATAGGAGAAGGTCGGGTAGTTGACGCTGTCGTCCTTGATGTAAAGTTCCTTGACGCCCAGTTCCGCAGCGAGACGGTCCGCTTTGATGAGTGGGGTCCAGCCGGAGTTGAACCCGGCGCGTGGCTCGCCTTCGATGGGCAAAAGAGCCTTATAACGCCAAAGCGACTGCGGGCCAGCTTCGATGGACTGACGGGTGACCTGCCTGGGGCCAGGGGCCTTCATCGCCTCGTAGTCGTAGGCGACTTCGACGGGGCCGAAATCGTGATCGCAGACGGTGCGCGGCGTGAGCGGGTACTGGGCATCACATTCTTTACAGCGGAGAGAGTGAACGAAACTCATCGGGTAGCTCCAAGCATGTTCGTTGAATCAGAATGCCTCTTAGGAAAGCAGGAATGCAGGAAAAGAAAAGTCGAGAAAAATCATTTAGCCCAATCGGTCGAGTTGATCGATCCGTGCTTCATCAAAACGACTCATTCTCTTTTCCTGCCTTCTTGCTTTCCTTATTAGAGGAACGTGCCTAAAAAAAAACCTCTTCCGAGATAGGAAGAGGCTTGAAAGACCTTGGGAGGTGTCGCCACTTCTTATCTCTCGCTCAACGGTCTGAGCGAAGGAGTTCGCACCATTTTTCCGCCTTTTTCAAGGTCGGATCGGTTGCGGTGGCTTCATCGGGCCTGTCCCTCAGCCACTCTGGATAAGTTGCAGTATTCAATTGTGGAAACGCATATTAGCAGGTCGCCCCCGCCAAATCAATCAGGTTGTTGAATCACAATAGAAGACGCAGCGGCCTCGGGCACCATTGGGATTGTTCCCTTGGTCATTGTTGTCGCCGCTGCGGCGCGGGCTTTCGCGCTGGCGGCTCGCCGAATGTGTTTGGGGGCGATGACCTGCGTCGCCAGCCCCATCCACTTGAGCAGAATAATGTGGTAGTAGGTCAGATCAAACTCCCACCAGCGATGCTGATTGCTGGCGCTGGCCTGATCGTGGTGATGGTTGTTGTGCCAACCCTCGCCTGAGGCGAGGATGGCGACGAGCCAGTTGTTGCGGCTGCGATCGTCGTTGGCGTGATTGCGGTAGCCGAAGGTATGCGTCAGCGAGTTGACTGACCAGGTGATGTGCCAGACCGCCACCGTGCGCAGGATCACACCCCACACGAGGAAACTCAGCCCGCCCTGCAGCGTGGCGGTGAAGCTGTGACCGGTGAACCAGCCGAGGGTGGCACCCAGAGCAACGACCACTGCTGCATGGGCGAGGTAGATCGCCGGGGATATCCATTTCTTCTTTTCCAGCTTCATATAGAAGGGGTCGCAGAGAATGTCCTTCGAATATTTTTGAAAGGCTTCGATCGAGTGGGTGTCGCGATTGTGCAGCGTCATCCATTGAAAATGGCTCCACCATAAAGTGACGAGCGGAGAGTGCGGGTCATCTGTCTCATCGGAATGGTTGTGATGATGGCGATGCGTCGTGACCCATTTGCCCGGCGTGTCCTCCATGCAGCACAAGGCGATGACCGTCCAGAAATGCTCAAGCCAGAGGGGAAACTTGACCGAGCGATGGGTCAGCACGCGGTGGTAGCAGAGGTTGATGCCCTGGCCGAAGAAGTAGATGCCGAAGGCGAAAAAGAGAACTGCGTACCAATTGAAAAGCCAGGGGATCAGCGTCGCCAGTGCCAGCAGGTGCATGGTGACCAGTGCGTAGAAATAAACGGATTGGAAGCGATTGGGGTTGACTGCGTTGGGCAAGGGTAGCCGGGCAGCTTGGGGCAGTGGATCGAGGGCGATGGCCTCTGGATCAAAGGAAGGAATGGGGGGCGAATTGGGCTTCATATTTTACCGTCATCTGAAACACGGCCGATCCAGCAAGGATTGGGTCACTATATATTAGGGCACATCAATTACTTCATTCACGCTTATTTGCTGGGTGCCACGGGTCGGTTCTGCGACCCGTGCGGTGAAGCGATAAGCAGGCTGCGACTGCACACCGATGTCATTCGCGACAGAGTCTGACCGTTCAGAATCGCCGGTCGCTGGGACCAGACTCTTCACCTGCACGGACAGCATCCACCAAGGCTTTGAATTCCGTGCGTATAGCCTTTGGAAGTCTGGCTGCGAATCGCTTGTCCAATGGGACCAGGCGAATGAGGTCTTCTACATCTCCAATATCCCTGCTGCGACCGCGGTTATTCAAACCGCTGAGAAGTTTAATCGCGATCAGGTCATGCAGTTTGACAACGCGCACGCCATCAATGGTCGAATTGCCTTGGATCTCCACTCCAGCTTCCTGCGAGCTGACGGTGTGAATGCGTACACCATCAAGGACATGTTCCCGGTTTTCTTGGTCCCATATAGCACCAGCGGCTTCTAATTGAGCAATGATGACTGCCCGGTCCGCAACGTACAAATCCAGGTCCACGGTGGAACGACCACCACCATGTAGATACACGGCAATACCGCCCAGAACTGGCGCATCGACCAACTTGCGAAGACGCCGAGCGACATCGAGAATGTGGCTGTTGTCCCCGGGCATGCCAATTCCTTTCTTCGCATGAACGCGTCTTTGTCGGATGCCAAGCTTTGTCGCCATATTCAAATGATATCACAAGGTTTCGTCTCACGACCTTGTGGACTGTCACGACAGGTTCGCTCACTTGAGGACTGATCCACAAAATAAAAAAACCTCTGCTGAGATCAGCAGAGGCTTGATGAGTTTTCGAGAAAATAATTTGAGCCTTGGGCGGCTTCAGTTCTCATTACCACGCGTAGTGAGCGAAGGCCTTGTTAGCCTCAGCCATGCGGTGGGTCTGTTCGCGGGTGTTGACGGCTTTGCCTTCGCCGTTGGAAGCTTCAAAAAGCTCCTTGGCCAAACGCAGTGCGAAGGGCTTGCCTTTTTCGCTGCGGGCAGCATCGATAATCCAGCGGAACGCCAGGCTCTGGCGACGCTTGGGCTTGACCTGCATCGGCACCTGGTAGTTGGCACCGCCGACACGCTTGGAGCGGACTTCCACATCAGGCTTGACGTTGGAAATGGCCTTCTCAAATACCTTGATCGCAGCGGGTTCGCCTTTGGTGCGCTCTTCGATCAGGTCGAGGGCGGCATACACAATGCGCTGAGCGGTGGCTTTTTTGCCATCGTACATCACGCAATTGATGAAGCGTGAGAGCACTTTGTTGCCGTACTTGGGATCGGGGCGAAGCTGTTCGTCTGCGTGAGTGATACGTCCTGACATGGGAGAATCCTTAATAAAGGGCGGCTCATCTGGAGAAGCTTTCAGCGATCAGCTTTCAGCAATCAGCTTGAAGGCAGGCTTCTCTTTTTGTTCACCACAATCGCAACGTGCGAAGGTGATTACTTGCCGGGGAAAAATTTATTGGCTCGATTCTGTCGGCTCGATTCTGTTGACCCGATTCTGTTAACTCAATTCTCGGCGTAACAAAATCGCGTGTTGTTAAATCTGATATTCGGTCTCGAAAACTTCAATCCAATTCAGCGCGTTTGGCTTTGGCTTGATGCCCATCTGGCCCTCTGCTTCCGCGAGGGCACGATGAAAACATTTGTCCCACATCTGCTCGATCACGCCATCGGTCAGGCTCGGCTCATCTTCCTGCAAGTCGTCAATCTCGCCGCGCGCACTCTGAATGGTACCCACCCAGCTACGGGATCGACGTTCTGGCTGCGATTGCCACTTGATGATGTGTGTCATCAAGCCAATCACTTGACTTCGCAGTGCTCGACGTTCCGCCCGGAACAACGCTTCTATTAACTCCTCGACGCCGATGCGGGCATCTTCAACATCACCCGAATCCAAGCGGTCACCAATGGCAACCGCTGTCTGGTAGTGTGAATTTAATGCCTGTTCGTGCCAGTTCATGCCTATATTCTAGCCTCAATCCGTCCGTCAGCAAAAGCTGATGGCTGACAGCTGAAAGCTTCTCGCCTTACTTCGCTCGCTTCACGCCGTACTTGCTGCGGCCCTTCTTGCGGCCATCAACGCCCAGGCAGTCGAGCGTGCCTCGGACGACGTGGTAGCGAACACCGGGCAGATCGCGGACACGGCCACCGCGAACCAGAACGATCGAGTGTTCCTGAAGGTTGTGCCCTTCGCCGCCGATGTAGGCGGTCACTTCCTTGCCGTTGCTCAAACGGACGCGGCAGACCTTGCGAAGCGCCGAGTTGGGCTTCTTGGGGGTAACGGTCTTGACCTGGAGACACACGCCACGCTTCTGAGGGCTGGCGTTAAGGTCTTTGACCTTGCTCTTGGCGACCTGAACGGTTCGGGGCTTGCGAATGAGCTGATTGATCGTAGGCATAAAAATCCTCGGTGACCTTGGCAAATTGAGCCACGCATCATATCGGGATTGCATACCCCTTGCAAATGGCCCTTGATGTGCTGCGTTATCCACTTCTTACTACGTAGCGCCCTCACCTTCAAACCGCATTTGTTTGCTCGGCAGGGCTTGAGATTGTCTGCTGTTGGCTTTCAAATTCACTTCTGCTCAAGCAGTCGTTCGACGAAGTGGATGTCGGTTTCGCTGTTAATGAAGTTGCCATGGCGCATGAGGCGGGCGTGGAGTGGGATGGTGGTCTTGATGGGATCGACGCGGAACTCGGCGAGGGCGGTGCGCATGGTGGCGAGCACTTCTTCGCGGGTGGCACCGAAGGTGATGAGTTTGGCGATCATCGAATCGTAATTCGGCGGCACGCGATAGCCTGAGTAGCAGTGCGTATCGACGCGCACGCCTCGGCCGCCGGGCGGGTCGAACTGCGTGATGACACCTGGCGATGGCGCGAAGCCTCGCGCCGGATCCTCGGCATTGATGCGGCATTCCATGGCATGGCCTCGGCGTTCCACTTGCTTCTGCGTGAAGCCGAGCTTTTCACCGGCAGCCACGCGAATCTGCGTCTTCACAATGTCGATGCCCGTGATCATTTCAGTCACAGGATGCTCGACCTGCACGCGCGTGTTCACTTCCATCAGGTAGAACTTTCGCGCCACCGCATCCATGAGAAATTCAACGGTGCCTGCGGAGTAATAATTCGCAGCCTTGCAAAGGCGCACGGCAGCGCCGCACACTTCTTCGCGCTCTTTTTCGGTGAGCACCGGGCAGGGTGCTTCCTCGATGAGTTTCTGATGGCGACGCTGCATGGTGCAATCGCGTTCCCAGAGATGGACGAGGTTGCCGTGCTGATCGCCGATGATCTGCACTTCGACGTGGCGAGCTTTTTCGATGAACTTTTCGACGTAAACCGTCGCATCGCCGAAGCCCGCTTGCGCCTCAGCCATGGCTTGTTTGAGACCCGAGCGCAGGGCGATGTCGTTGTGCGCCACGCGCATGCCGCGCCCGCCGCCGCCTGCGGCTGCTTTGATGATGACGGGGTAGCTGATCTCGTGTGCGACCTTCAGAGCTTGCTCTTCGTCCGTGATTTTGCCTTTACTTCCGGGCGCGGTGGGCACTTTGTTTTTGATGGCGGTCTGCTTGCAGGAGACCTTGTTACCCAAGATCGCCATGGACTCGGCGCTGGGGCCGATGAATTCGATTTTGCAGGAGCGGCAGACCTCGGCAAAATGGCTGTTTTCTGCGAGAAATCCGTAGCCTGGATGAATCGCATCAACATTAGCAACCTCGGCAGCGGAGATCAGCCTGGGAATATTCAGATAGGAGTCCGCAGGTGACGGCCCGCCGATGCAGATAGCGCGATCAGCGATGCGCACATGAGCGGAGTCTTTGTCAGCAGTCGAATAGACCGCAACGGATTCGACACCTAATTCGCGCGCGGCTCGAATGATCCGCAGGGCGATTTCACCACGATTGGCGATGAGGATTCGTGAGAACATGAGGAAGGGCCTAGGGAGAAGGGCCTAGGGCCTAGGACGGAAGGCCGAGGCCGAAGATTGGAAACGATCAAGGTGAAAATGAATAACAGTATCGCGGAAGCCGCCGGATGAAATGCCTCTGACCTAGGCCCTAGGCCCTCATCCCTTGGCCCTTATTCTCAGCCCGGCTTCACCTTGAACAGTGGCTGGCCAAACTCCACAGCTTGGCCGCTGGCGACGAGCACTGAGTGGATGGTGCCTGATGTCTCGGCTTTGATTTCGTTGAAGACCTTCATCGCTTCGACTAGGCAGACGACGCTTTCATCGCTGATGCGGTCGCCGATGTTCACAAACGGCGCTACATCGGGGCTTGAAGAAGCGTAGAACGTGCCGACCATCGGGCTGACGATGGTGACGAGGCCTTCGTCGGATGATTTAGTCGCAGCGGCAGGAGCAGCGGCAGCGGCAGGGCCGAGCGAAGCCGCAAGCGGCTGGGGGGCGGCGATGTACTGCACCGGGGCGTCGCCGTGGCCGCGCTTGAGGGTGATGCATTCGCCGTTTGGATCCTTCAGATCGACTTCGGTAAGCCCGTTGTCAACCATCAGTTTGATCAGTGATTTAAGGTTTTTGATATCCATAGGAATCGGGTTTCGGGTATCGGGTTTCAGGTATCGGGTTTCGGTGGGAACCAAGTCGTTGTCGGTTCGCTTGAGCTTAGCCGACACCCGACACTCGACACCCGAAACCCGGCTGATTCAAATAATCGCGGTTTGCACACCTTTGGGCAAATCGCACAACACTTCGTGCCCCTTCGCGGTGACGAGGATGTCATCCTCCAGGCGAACGCCGCCAATGCCCGGCAGATAAATCCCAGGCTCCACCGTCACCACATGCCCAGGCATCAGCACATCGGTCGTCGCGCCGCCCAGACGTGGCTGCTCATGAATCTGGAGGCCGATGCCGTGGCCCAGGCCGTGCTGATATTGCTTTTCGTAGCCTGCTTTGTTGATGATGTCCCGGGCGATGGTGTCGATCTCTTTGCAGCACATGCCCGGCGCAATGGCGGCGATGGCGGCGAGCTGCGCTTCGTGAACGACTTTGTAAATTTCCTGAATCTTCGCAGGCATTTTGCCAAAGGCGATAGTGCGCGTCATGTCGCTGTGGTAGCCCTGATAGCGAGCGCCCCAGTCGATGAGGAGAATGTTGTTGTTCTGAATCTTTACTTGACCCGGGCGATAGTGAGGCAGGCTGGCGTTGGCGCCGGCTCCGACGATGGAGGGGAAGGCGCAGCCGGAGGCGCCCAAGTCCATCATGCGATATTCGAGGAACGCAGCCGCCTGCAGTTCGGTCATGCCGGGCTTGACGTAGCCCATTAAATCTGTGAACGCCTGCTGCTGAATCTTCACCGCATCGCGCAGCAGCGCGACTTCGCCGGCATCCTTGATCGCCCGCTGATCGAGCAGGCCATCGTTCACGGCAATGAACGTCGCGCCTTTGACCTTGTCCTGAAGCTTACCGATGAGCGACATCGTGAGATACTGCTCCTGCACCGCAATGTGGCGACATTTGAGCTTGAGCAGCGATCCATCGAGGCTATCGATCAGCGACTGCTTGGTATCGCGAATGACCTTGATCGCCTGCGGGGCCATCTGGTCGATTTCTTCATCAAAGCGAGAGTCGCTGAGAATGGTGACCTTCTTGCCGTTGATGGGGACAATGGCCCAGCTATCTTCGCCGCAGAATCCGGTGAGGTAATGAATATCGCGAGGCTGGGTGATCAGCAGCGCATCTGAACGCCAGGCGGGCATACGCTGTTGAAGGGTGGCCAGGCGAGCAGCGAAAGGAGGGCGTTGCGTGCGAGATTGCTTCATAGGGGGCAGAGTATAGGGATATTGACGATTTTTGGCCATAGGGGATGAAAAATGGACAAGATTTTGGCAGATCGAGCTGTTTTCCACACTTTTTGCCTCGGGTACATTGACCAAAGATGGGCAATTTGCGGGGCGATCGGGCCCGCCAAATCCGATCCGGCCGTCGCTTTGGCGACATAGGCTGGTTCCCCTAAATAATTCCGGGCGGACATCCTTTGCCATACCCCCTCCGTAGCATTTTGGCGTTATGTTGTTGATATTTAATAGTTTGACGCATGTCCTCCCAGTGTCCGCCGGACGTCCGCCCCTGAGTATTTCGTTGAAAACAATGTTTTGCGTGTCCGCCTGGACGTCCGAATCGTGGCTGCTGCTGGCCGCAGGACAGGATGAAATATGCAGATGCTCGCGCCTTTCGCCGAGTTTGAGCGCATGGGATAACGCGTCAACGTCACCTTCGGGTATCCATCCACCTATTGATGATGCTGAACTTTGCATATCTGGCCCCGGTAGAAATGAAATGCGCTGCGAACCGAGAGACATTATATCAGCTTGAGCACCGCAAAACGAACGAGGTCTCGAAATTCAAGGCTTGAATTGAACCACAGATGAACACAGATAAACACAGATAGGAGTCAGGAATGGCGCTGTTGACTTTCGAGAACTCTGGATAATGTGCGTTCATCTGTGGTTTCAAAATTCTGAATTCTCTCCGCTTGGGAATCGCAGGCGATCGCGTTAAGATTCAGGGGTACCTGTTGCTTGTCTTCACTGGGAGTCTCAGTCATGTTCACTTTTAATCGCGCTTCTTATCGCGCTTCTTATCGCTCTTTAATCGTTGCTGTGGCGCTGATGGGTTTTGTGTTGCCTTGCCTGACCGTGGCGGCAGACAAAGTAGTTCCCAAGAAAGAAGCGCCCAAGAAGAAACTGCCCGCAGCAAAGTGGCGTGATGCGGCAGAGCCGATTCATGTGGCTGCGTTTGAAGGCGATCTCGCATCCATGAAAAAGATCTTGTCAGCCAAGGATCTGGACATCAATGCACGCTTGGAATTCCGCACCTTCCCCGGCTACACCGCAGTTCATCTGGCAGCCTTCGAAGGACAAGCTAAGGCACTACAGATGCTCGTCGCCAAAGAGGCTGACCTCAACCTCACCGAGAGCAGCAAGAAGCGCACCGCGCTCCATCTGGCAGCCGCCAACGGCCGAACCGATGCAGTCAAAGTGCTCATCAAGGCCGGGGCTGACTTGAACCTCAAAGACAAACTGGGCAACACCGCGATAAGCCTTGCTTCGGATAAAGCAATCATCGCGGAACTGAAGAAAGCCGGCGCGACGGAGTGAACGGCGAGGGGCGTCGGCTACTCAGTTTTTAACCACAGATGGACACAGATACACACAGATAAGACAGAGAAGACTTGATGACAGACAGATTAGTTATGCCCATGCCTTTCATCTGTGTTCATCTGTGTCCCTCTGTGGTTCATTCATGTCTTCAAAAGTCGCGTGCTCACCCCGGATACCACACCTTGCGCGGATCGCTGGCAGCGCGTTCGTAGTCGAATGATTCATTGATGAGCTTGGGCAGGTCGTATTGCGGACGCCAGCCCAATAGGAACTTGGCCTTGGCGTTGTCGAGCCAGGTGGAGGAGAATTGCGTTTTGATTTTCACGCTTGGCAAGCCTCGCGTCGCCTTCAGATGATCGGCCACCATCTGATAATCGACCGGCTCATTCATGCAGATGTTGAACTTTTCCTGCATCGCATCAGGATGATCGATGGCGGCGAGGATCGCGCTGCTCAGGTCATCCACATGCACAAAATTCCTCGTGATCGGCTGATCCGCCGAGTCACATAGCACCGGGATCGTTCCCTTCTTCGCATAAGCAACAGCGCGTTTAGCGCCGACGATATCGCACCAGCGCGGCCCACCAAAAACATCTTTGCCGAAGCTGAGGGTCTGTTTGAAATCATCTTTTTCCATGATCCACGGCGCCATCAGGCAGGTTCCGTTCATGTTGTATTGAATCTGGTATTGCTCGAGCAGCACTTCTTCGAGGACTTTGGAAAGGGCGTAGCAGCCGGGGTAGGCTGAGTGGTTTTGCATCTCGGTGATGGGCAGCGGATGGGGGTAGAAGAAATGGCCCATGGCTGCGTCGCCGCCGATGAGGATGAACTGCTGGAAGGTCTTGCTCTGGCGTGCTTCTTCGAGGAGCCAGAACATGCCTTTGATGGCGACATCCATGATGGCGTCTGGCGTTTCCTTGCAGGTGGCCAAGTGGAGAATGTGAGTGATGCCTCGCATGGCTTTGGTGATGACGGCTGCGTCGCTGATGGAGCCTTGCACGACCTCAAGGCGGGGACGCGCGGGGAGCTTGCGCTGATGACACAAGGCTCGCACCTGGAAGTGGCGGTAGTTGGGGTCAGCGAAGAAGCGATTGAGAAAATGCTGACCGACTTTGCCGGTGGCACCGGTGATGAGCAGGCGATGAGACATGAGAAAAACTCCAGAGCTTTGATGGAATTGCGAAGGGTGAAGGCAATGTAGCGGAAGTGGAGAGGGCGGGGAGAGGGAACGGGGGAGAGGCGGAGCGAAGCCGCGAGCGGCTTGAAGATTACGCAGCGCGGTGCCAGGGCATGGCGCGGATCACTTTGTCCGCATCTTCATCATCCTCATCGATCTCGGCAGCGACGAATTCGCCATCGTCATCATCATCGGTGTCATCGTCTTGCGTGGTGATGGCGCGGGGCTGAGCCGGGCCTGGGAGGATGATGCCGCACAGGAGAAATAGGCCGCCCAGAGCGAGGAGGATGAGGCGCTTTGGGCCGGTGGAGAGGCGAATGACCATGTGGTCGGGGGCTTCGTAGTTGGCGTAATCCTGACCGATGACGGGATAGGACTTGTGGAGCCACTGCTCGATGAGCGGGGCTTTGCTGGCGTCGGCGGAGGTGGAAGTGGATGCGCTTCCGGAGGTGTCGTGAAAAAGGATCGGCTGCTCGCCTTCGGTCAAGTCCACGAGATCGGTATTGGTGGGTTTTAGGCGAAGGTGATGATGCGCCAGCCGCTGGAGGAGAATGGGATCGTTGGAAGCGAGCGCGGAGGCGAACTGTTCGTAGGCTTCGACCTGATCCTGCTGCGTGCGAGCGCAGGCTTCGATCCAGCCTTTTTCCCACTGTGCGTAGTGCAGCTCAAGCCAGGGGGGCACGAGAACGACGATGGCGATGAGGGCGCAGCCGACGACCAGACTGGACCAGCCGATGAGCTGGGCGAGGGTGCGGTTCATAGGCTCGGGTTGATTCTGCGCAGACGACATTGTGAATAGTTATCGGTAATCTGGCGGAAAAGGCGTGAAAATGAGGGGGAGGGAAAGCAAGGGCAAATAGTCAATGGCCAATGTCCATTGCAAATTGCAAATTGCAAAGTGGAAAGGCACATCGCGATGGCGTTTGCTGTTCCTCTCTGCATTTTGCAATTTTCATTTTTCACTGGCCATTTTTCATTTTGCCTTTTGCTCAACCTTCGCCTTTCTCCCAGCCTTTGATTGCCCTATCATTTGCCCCTTATGTCAGATGCTCCTGTGCCAACTTTGCCGGCTCGCCGATCGGTCTATCTGGAGACCTTCGGCTGCCAGATGAACGTGCTCGACTCGCAGCTCGTGCGCGGCTCGCTGCAATCGCTGGGGTACACCTTCACCGATGATTGGCGCAACGCCGACGTCGTGCTTTACAACACCTGCTCCGTGCGCGAACAGGCGGAGAACAAAGCCTACAGCAGGATCGGCCTCGTGGGCATGCGCAAAAAAGAAAACCCCGACATCGTGCTGGGCGTCATCGGTTGCATGGCTGAGCGCGATGGTGTGGATATGTTCCGCAGGCATCCGCAGGTCGATCTGATCTGTGGCCCCGGTGAATTGGATAAGGTCCCGCTGCTGATTGACAACGTGATGCGGACCCGAATGAGTTCAAGGTTCAAAGTTCAAGGTTCTGAGTTGGGAAACAAGAAGCCCGATGCGACTAGAGATGGTGCTTCAACTCGAAACTTTGAACATGGAACTTTGAACTATTCACTGCAAGGCAACACGCATCGCAGGTCTTCGACGCTCGCCGCTGCAGAAGACACGCTGGAGCTACTCGATCTGGCGCGCAGTTTTTCGCCTGATGAACATCAAGGCTCCGCCTACGTTCGCATCACGCGCGGCTGCAACAAATTCTGCACCTACTGCGTCGTGCCCAACACCCGCGGCAGAGAAGTCCACCGCGCTCCCGATGCCATCGTCGAAGAATGCCGCAAGCTCGTAGAGTCAGGCGTTGTAGAAATCACACTGCTCGGGCAGACCGTCAATCACTACCACTACGACCACGCCACCGCGCAGTCGATCAACGGCATCGTCCAACCACAAGTCGGCTCTATCGTCAATAACACCAAAGCCCACGGACTCCCGTCCGTGGGTGACTCCGGCGCTGACAAAAGCGAAAACGTCACCACCTTCGCGCAGCTCCTGGCTCGCATCCACGATGAAATCCCGCAGCTTCA
>Ga0105055_10005523_pt1 | contig 17815 bp, 14 predicted proteins | sample BON03_FD_78090 | JGI IMG/M metagenome (GOLD analysis project Ga0105055, IMG submission 78090) | Freshwater microbial communities from Lake Bonney liftoff mats and glacier meltwater in Antarctica - BON-03 | ecosystem: Environmental > Aquatic > Freshwater > Ice > Glacier meltwater | place: Lake...
AGGCAGCAAGCGACAACGATGATATGGAGGAAGAGTTGCGGAAGGCCATGGAAGAATGCAACGACGAAGATTCCGATGTCAACTTGGATGACGACCTATGCGGACTAGGAACCAACAGTGATGACGATGCAGAACTTTCAAAAAGTCCACAGAGCACAAACGGAGACGTGGAAAGTGATGAAAGCGATTCGTATGGTGTTGATATTTTGCTAGACTTCAAAAACGGCGTCAAGCAGTGTAATGCATAGCGATAACATTTTTGCTTCACAAATAAAAGTTGAATAAAAATATTTTGTACTTGTTTCTTGTTAAAAATATCTCTCACTCTCCTGCAAAAGAAAAGAAAAACTCTTGACATTTAAATGGCATAGAAGATGATATATTTCAGTTAAAAATTGAAAAATGTCGGTGCCTGGCATATTTCATGCCGACTCGTACAAGGCTGGACACTTTATGATGTACCCCGAATGCAAAAAAATGGTGTGTTATGGAGAATTCCGCTGTTGCATGGATGGCATGAAGACAGGTGGTCTCCAGGATCACCGCATTGTATTCTATGGTCTGCGTCATTGTATTGAAACCCACATTTCGAAAAAATGGACCATGGATGACGTTCACAAGGCCAAATTTTTCTTCTCTACTCATAACGCATTCCAAACAAATTATGTTTTTCCAGAAGAGCTTTTCGTGTCATTTATCCGGGATTATGATGGATACTTTCCAGTCAAAATCCAGGCTCTTCCTGAAGGCAGCGTGATTTATCCGAGAACCCCCGTATTCATAATGAGTGCTGAAGAACAGTATGCTCCACTGTGCACATATCTCGAGACACTACTTACAATGGTATGGTATCCGTCCTGCGTAGCCACGATTTCGCGTTATGTCCGCGACATAATTGACACTGGTTTCAAAAAAACTGCCAATGAGGAAATGAACCATCTCGCAGATTCGCGACTGCATGATTTTGGAATGAGGTCTTGTACGAGTCTGGATCAAAGTATCATTGGTGGCTGTGCCCACTTGCTGTCGTTTAATGGTTCTGATAACATGGCTGCTGCATACCACGTTCAAGTTCACCTCAACAATGGCATTCCTATAGCAACCAGTGTTCCTTCGACTGAGCACTCTGTGATGACGTCATTCGAAAACGAAACTGACGCGATTGATCACCAGATCCATCACTTTGCGCACGGTGTCTTTTCAATCGTGATGGACTCGTACGATTACGCGAATGCTCTCGATAACATTCTTCCGCAATGTGCTGCCAAGGTGCTCGAAAAAGGTGGCATGTTTGTGATTCGTCCCGACTCGGGTAATCCAGTGGAACAAGTTATGCTGGGTCTACAGGCTGCCGAAAAATGTTTTCCGGTGGTCATAAATTCAAAAGGCTACAAGGTCATCCAAGGCTGTGCAGTGCTGCAGGGAGATGGTATAGATTATGAACAAATTCGCACAATACAAAATACAGTAATGGGGGAAGGCTTTTCAACCGAATGTGTCTTGTATGGAATGGGCAGTGCGCTTCTTCAAAAAGTAAACAGAGACACCATGTCCTTTGCGACAAAATTATGCTATTTAGAAGACATCAACGGAGTCGGACGCGACATTATGAAAACTCCAAAGAATGCCAGTAGTAAGTTCTCGTTGCCTGGTGAACTATTTGTCGGACGCAGTCAATCGAAAAATACCATTATGGTGTACACGAAAGATGAGCCACGGTCTCCTGATATTGTGCATGCAATGCGTACAGTATGGAACTATGGCCCGGTGGAAGACGCGTTCGAGCAGTTTCAGCGTGTCAAGGCTCGCTTAGCACATCAGTGGAAGCATGTGCCTCCTCGTGGCGATGCGATATCTCCAGCACTTCGCGCTAAAATTGCGAAATTTTTGATTTCTCGCAGCAATTCCTAAGACTCTACGTTCTAAGCTAGAAATCCTACTATGTAGCGCTGCCCAGTACAAGATTCAAATCACTTGTCTCGTGGAAACCACAAATTGGCTGGTGCAAAAACAAATTATACATCTAGTCCGGACTCAATGAGTGTGAGGTAGATGAATTCTTTTATAATTTTAATTTTCCAAAAAATGAAACATTCTTTGCATGATTCTGTGAACAAAAAAGTGTGTCCTGGTACCTATTTTTTCATGTGAAATTCCTGCCAGCGTTCTTAGAAGCCAGGGCGCGACAATATTGCATTGCTGTCGCTTTTTTGTCCCACAGAGAAATGGATTTTTGTATGTCCCTGTCAGTCTTCATAGGATATAAAATATTTTTGCTGTCAGACATGGCCTGATAAGTTTTTTCCAACTGCGGAAGCAGTCGCAATGCACACTCTTGGGCACCAGCGAGTCCTAGATTCGAATCGAATCGTGTGGCGAATTCCTGCAGGTCGGCTGATGTCGCCACGATATCACGGTGTTGTTGAAATTCATTGCAAATCCGTTTTTGTATGGCTGGCACAAGTTCAATCTGGCATACGTATACAATTTGACGTAGTCTTGCTGTATATTTCCCTCGCTCAAATTGTGTATGGACAATTTCTCCGCAGTCGATGAATTTGAATTTGTTTTGAAAATATAAAGGCAGATCGTCGCATATTCTTGCAATGCTCTGTTTTAGTCCGCGCAGCCTCGAATTTAGCATATTATAGTCACGCTCCGTTTCAAATTCTGTACAGATCAGTTTAATTCCGGCCCCTATGGACGTATCAATAATGTTGGTGAGACGCAGTGCCAATGCCTGATACGTAGCAACGTCATGTGTCTGCAAGATTGGATATATTCCCGTCAAGAGGTCATTACTATGCAATAGAATGCAGCCAAATCTTGTGTCCCCCGAGAAAAGCAAGGGCAGTTGAAATGCCCATTTTTTAGCCAACTCATCAGATGCGTTTGGTTTACGTCGTAGCAACGAAAGCATGATTTTGAAACACAATAAACACGTGTGCTGTCTCTATATATTTTTTCCAAATAGCACTTATATATGTTTTAAAAACAAAGATCCTTTCATTTACGTCAAGATGTGTGTGTAGACTTTTGTACAAGATCGTGATGATTATGCATCGAAATCACTTGTACCCGAGTGTCGGATACATGGGACTGACAAAACTTAATACGATCTAGCTCTTGGAGTTGTGTCTAGTACAAGAATGAAATCACTTGTCTCGTGGCTGGTGCAAAAGCAAATGGTATGTCAAGTCCACACTCAATGAGTGCGAGACACATGCATTATTTTATAATTTTAATTTTCCAAAAAATGAAACATTCTTTGCAGAATTCTCTTCACAAAAAAGTGTCTCGTTTGCATGTCAATTGATTCTTTGTTTTGCCCATGTAACAAGTTACGATGTAGGCATGGCGGGCCAGCTCTTAGGTTTGCGCGCCACTGTATTGTCACTCGTGGTGTAGTCGACATACTCCTCATTTTCAAAGTCGCTCTCAAGCGCTGCCAACTGCGACAAGGCCGCAGTGTGTGAAGTGCTAATCTCGCGATTCCTTTCAGCGCGGATGTCCTGGTACTGCTTATTAAACATGAGTAGTTGCTCGTCTACGTCCTGCAGATTCTGTCCCCAGTCGGGGGTGTTTTTGTACTCCTCAGCCAGATGCTCAATCTGTAGCTTGAGGGGTGCACTAGTGTCGAAAACATAAGACTGGTTGTAGACACTAGGAGGCGCGTCCGGGAGGTACTTGGCACAATACTCCTTCAAGGATACGGAGAGGGTCTTGTAATCTTCATAGCTCGGCATCTTGGTCTGTTCACCACTGTCAGAAAGACGATGCAGAGCAATGTAAAAGACGAGCAGATACTGCTGCTGCTGTGCAAGGAAAAGACCTTTCTCGTTCAAATAGTCAGCGCTGCCCTCGACGAAATCATCATTCATTTCTTCGCGAGTCTCGGTGGTTTCCTCAATATAGGTAGACAGGAGTTCCTCCAATAATTCCTGACTCATCGGCACGACCACGTTGCCCTCCCGATCGCGGTACGGATTGTAGAGCATGACATCCACGTCCGTGAAGAGCGAGGAAATCGTGATCAGGTCTTGTTTAGTATGAACGAACTGTGCCTCGGCGCCTTCAAAGTCGATGTGGAACTTGTGGAACATCACGTCAAAGCGGTCGTGGCAAACACCATAAGACTCGCGGCGCTTCGCAGTAATGTAGCGAATGAGCAGCTCGTTCGAGAACGTCTCACAACTGGTCTTGTAGACAGCAAGCTGATCCACACTGGCAAGCATCTCATTGTGTCGTTCGTCCATGAGCATCTCGGCAATATCCATGGTGGCTATGCTTTGACGAAAGAAAGATTTTTTTGAAAAAAAATCTGATGGATACACAATACGTGCGTGCCGGTGATGCGCGTGCTGTACAGTGATTGTTTCTGTGGAAAGCAGTGGGTATTTATAGACATTTTCGCTGTCCGCGACACTTTCGCCCGCAATAGATTTCGCCCGCAATAGATTTCCACCAGAATAGATTTTGCCCAAAATAGATTTCCACCAGAATAGATTCCCAAAATACAAGAGGAAGAATCACGAACCGGTTATTTTGCCGCCAAAAAATCCAAGACGTGTTTTGCGAAATGTGGAGTTGGCAGAGATATATTTGATTTTTGTGGTAGACCTGTGCATACCAATAAGCAGGCAAAAATGTCACAATAAGGTCGGCGTATTCTGGATCACAAAATTACGCGCACTGCTCCCTATATAAATGACTAGCACCACGATGCGTATTATTTCATCCGTCAACTATGTCTCATATCAAATTGAAGTTTTTTGTGGGTTCAACGAAAAGAGATTGGACTCCATTGAACGAAACAGACATGTACAACATGACAGTGTCGGGGACCCAAGAATGCGGAGAACATAACACCTCCCGGCCTTCGACAGTGAAGGACCTGTTTTATACTTCATATACACAGAACAGAAGCACTTATGAATCATTTAGTAAAAGTAGACCTAGGCGCTTTTTTTATTTGGTAACTGTATCAAGATCAGGAGCAGAGTCCTGGAAAATGTTTCACGATGATTTTTTGCTGCGTGACATACCATCCTATTTACTTCTCGAGAATCATGTTGTATTTGCAGAGTTGGGAGATGTGCATATGCAGAAAAAAAGGAATTTAGCAGAAACGTATGTAACCCAAGAGGACGTCGAAAATTGCTACATGCTGGCCCATCTCTTGAAAATTGTCGATCACGTAGAATCACGGCCAAAACAACTAGAACAAGACCGGAAAACCTATGAGCGCAACAAATTGCAGAAATGGTTTCCGTCGCAAGAAGTAACCAGCGATCGTGATTATGTAATAATGCAGAAAGGTCTCCACACTTTGCAAAATGTCATTCAACACTTTTCAGCATTTATGCAGAAATCATTTCAGCTTCTCACTCCATTGTCGTATTTTCATGATAATCGCAAAGACATAGAAACGTTGAAAGCAGACTACAACTTACGCCGGTCGTGCGACTGATTTTTGAGACAAAGAATCGAGCGATTTTTCTGGAGAGATTTTTGGGGCAATGTATGCACTCCCGTACGGGGGGGGCTGGCGGGAGTTTTGGCACCTGAATAATTTTTCCCGTTTGTTTACAAATTATGGTATCACTTTCGCGCGAAATCCAAATCGGGCGAAATCCAAATCGGGCGAAATCCAAATCGGGCGAAATCCAAATCGGGCGAAATCACAAAAAATCGTCAATAAATACCACTGTGTCTCACTTTCCAACATCATCTTCCTGCACGCTAGGGCTGCCACGCCATGTCCCTGGCCAAGCGTCCTTTCTCCGAAGTGTCTCGTGACACCAAGGACTCTGACTCAGCACTGCCTTTCAGTTGGCGCGAGATGCCCAACGGCGATTTCGCCCGCTTTTCGCTCTATGAGAGCAGCCCGCAGCTCAGAGCTTGGATGACGTGCAGCGCCTACTACGTGGACACCGCCTGTCTCTTGCTGCAGGGCGCTTTCAAGGCGCACTTTATTCGCCATGTCAACTTCGCAGCCTACAGCAAGTGCATTATGTGGAACGATTTGCGCAACACCCCAAAGCTGAATGGATACTTGAAATCACCCAATATTCCTCTTGCTCTCACACAGCCTGTGGCCAAGAAGCCGCATCTCAGCTCGAAGGACAGTTTCGACCTTCTGGAGAAGCAGCGCCTGTCTCAAAATGTGGAGTACTATGAGATTTCAGACGACAATGTGGACCATGTTGATGTTTTTACAAAACAATTTAATTCGACGGCCCACTTGAAACAGGTGGTGGAAGAGCTCGAACTCGTTCGTGTTGTAGTAAAGGGAATCGACATGTATCAGAACCGCAAAATGCTGGCTTACCATAAAGCCTTTTGCACCATCGAGGGTCTGAGACGTGAAGACGCAGTGACTATGTATCACGGCACCAGCGAACTTGCCCTCAACGGGGGACTCTTGGACTCTGAAATCGGAGATTGTGTTCCGGTTGGCGGCATCATCTCATGTGGCCTTAACGAAAGCAGGGCACAAAGGACTGCGTTTGGTCGCGGCATATATGTATCTGCTGATTTCGAGGTGGCCAAGAGATTTGCTATGGAACGCCACAATATCAACGGGTCTACGGCAGTCGTCTTGATATTATCGTGCTACTTGGGCAAGATTCGTCAGATCAATACGTTTAGCACGAAGTTGGATAGCTTTGTCGATGAACAGGGAGACCTGTGCCACACCAAGTTTGTTCCGACTATGAACTACCATATCCTTTCCAACAACGCCCAAGCTTGTGTCCGTTACGGAATTCGATTCCAGATTATTGACAACGTCACTGTTTTCCCGGCCAAGATCCAGTTGGAAAAGGATAAGCAGTTGCAGCGACTTGCGAATGCCCGGACTCAGATGGCCAAGCTCATAGCCCAAAAACTCGAGTTGGAAACTGAAATGGCCCTGCTCGCCACCAATGCTAGCAAAGGAGGCGACGATACGCTTGATGCCAATATTGGCAGAGAGAGCAGTCTAGCCACGGCGGCTTCAAGTGCCAATAGCAAGAGCTCGAAAGACGAACAGCCCGTAGCTGCTAGCATTGCCAAAGATCAAAAAGTCGATGTCAGCAAGTTGAACACGCGCATCATGCAGAAGCGCACTGTGCTGTTGCCGTTGGCAAGTTCCGACGTACACTCTGCCAATGGCGTTGCAAAGGGAGCTTTGGTGTATCTGACCAAAATGACCCAGAAAAATCAGCATCTCATGAATTGCACGGGCGTGGTCAAGCAGATTGTGACAGACACTGTAGAAAACAATTCCAAGACTTACTTCATGGTCGAAGTGGACGACACGACCTTGCACACCACTATCGCACAGAAAAATATCAAAAAGGAAAAGGCAAACTGCGGCCCTGGATATATCCGATTCGGAGCCCTTTTTCAGACCCATTACTTCATCTGCTGCCGCAACAAACTGGTCCTGAAATAAGACGTCCTAACGTGCTACAGACGTTAGAGTTGAAATCAGACCTAGAAAAACTTAGATCATTGTACGCTTGGAATAAAAAAATTAAATATTGACGAATCATGTGTGTCTGGAAAATGTGTGTCTCTCTCGTTTGAAAGTTACCATAATATATTGTATCTTTACGCGTGGTGTCTGAACTCACGATTGCAGCATGCTTAGTGTGCAAACACTTCAAAAACACATTTTCGAGGAATCTCGAATAAGTCGGAAACTTTAGGCAACAAAATACATATATAAGTATATTGTATACAGTTAAATATAGATGTATTCTCGAGCATTAAATCATGAACAATTGGCTATACAAGCCAATAGCATTTTGGAGTTTTCATTTCTCGATGACGAAATGGAAAGGCTCGAGCAGGGGCTCAAAAATCACCGCTATAACATAGAGTTCTTCAATTCTGTGCCTGCACTGGGCCGCGCACTTTTGACTTCAACTGGCATTTCAGCAAACCACCTGCTGGCACTGCGTACGAAACACGCACAACTCATCGAGTCATATAATTGTCTGGTCAAATTTCACCAAGTTGACTGCGAGTTTGTCGAATTAGAGTCCGAACTATATTCAAGTGGAAAATTTCCCACTGTCCAGTGTTTGCAACGTATCCAAAAATTGCTGCTCTCATTGCGTTCCTCATCGCAGCTCACGGACCGTGACCGAGTCCAGCTTCACAACAGACACGCACACATGCTCGCTTTGTGCGAATCAAAAGCATGGATACTAGATTTTCATGCAAACACTATGAATTTATCCGATATCGGACACGACAGCTCGTATGGATCGGACAGCGATAACAGTAACAGCGAGGAGGAGGTGGTATGGGAATACGACTCTGATAACGAATGGGGGCCTGGGCCATTTTCGCATCATATGCAAAGAGGATAAACACGGCTCAATGGTGTCCAAAATTAGAATTGCCATGAGAAGTGGTATAACCATAAATACATGCTGGATTCTTGACACGCTTGTTGTTGTATGGGGTACTCCAGTACCAGTAGTCGACCTATTTTCACAATTTACTGCTGCGAGTGGAGGTGTCGAAAATATCGAGAATACCTACATTTATTCCCATGTTTCGGCGTTCATGCCTATGTTGCTGCAAATGGTAGTTTCGCTCTTTTTATTGTCCTTATCGGGGTAATCTTCATGAGCCCAATTCTTAGTACCGTGGTGTATTTTTGCCACCTTCGTGTCATTTTTCATTCAGATTCGAGTGTGTTTAAATTTGGATCGAGGTGTTTTTTGTGGTCAACAACAACAACTACTATATAATCATGCCGTGTGACTTGTACAGTCGCGTCGTTTTGTAAAGTATTTGCATTATGTCATCTCATGCCCACAATTCTAGTTTTCGTTTTTTCAGTTCTCTGGGGAAAAATGAAATGCAAATTTCTCGCGTTCTCGCCAATCAAACTGTAGGCCCACTAATCTCTCGGGCGTCGGGCCCCTGCACAACTGACCTGCAACGGCGTCTAACGGGAGAAATGCGTCGTTGTCATTCTGACACCGATTTTCGATCCACGCCCGACATCAACACCACGGAGGTATCACTTCCTGGACAGCATGTAGTGCACGAATCCAAATTCGTTGATTGCGGACCTACACTTCGCGAACATGCATGCGTTACAACCCAATGCCACAACAAAAATCATACCATAAGCTTCATTGCATCATCCCCCAACAGTACTAATCCGAAATCCGGGAACCACCAGATTTATGAGTTAGAAGATGATATTTCTGTAGAGATAATGAACATTCACAAGTATTGTTCCTAACATTTGGTCTTGTGAGTGGTATTTCTTGGCAGTAGTGAAAAGGGCTATTAATAGTAGGCTGAAAACACTGAATATATATCTGCACACGTAGTCGTGAGATTTAGTGAAATCAAGAAAATATTAACATTGATTTTCACCCATGATTTGGCGTGTGTGTTGACACTAGTACACGTGCAATTGCAATGAATATATTTTCATGTTTTTTGTTTAGTCTGTCAAAAATATTGAGAATATATTTTCACAAGTAGTTGTAGGAGTCGATGGAATCGAAAACGTCTAGTTTTTTTTATTGCATCTATGTTTTGGTGTTGGTGTTGAATTCAGTACTCGTGCAACAGCAGTAGACACGTTTTCATAGTTTGCTACTGTTAAAGATGTATCGAGAATGTATTCTCTAAAGTTGTCATCAGGCTTGGTGCAACCAAAAAAGAATCCGAGCCAAAGAAAAATTGGGCCGAAATAGAATTTTCCCCGATCAAAATAGCGCAATTTTACCGAAATAGGATTTTCCCCGACCAAAATAGCGCAATTTTACCGAAATAGAATTACGAGTATTTAATGCCACATTTCTTTGGTTCTAGACATCTACTGTTCGCATGCAGTCCAAGGCATGGAAAAATTACGAGAAACTCCTCAAGTCCAACCAGCTCACTCTGTACACGGCGCCACGGTTTGAAAAATGTGCCGATGACAATGATGAAAACGGGTTGGTGTCCACAGCGTCTCCCATTGTAGCATGTGGATGCAAGCGCCCGCGGTTTGCAAGCAAGACGTTTGAATACACCAATTACAAAGAGCAGATTGACACAAAGTACTTTCTCGCTATTGATGTCACAAGTGGCACCGGGCGCCTGCCAGATCGTGTTTTCAGTCCCATTATTCAAGCGGAGGGTGGTGCGGAATGCGTAGAGAACATGTGGCAGCGCTCAAAGGTATATCACGCAGAGGATATCTCCGAGGTCGAGGAAAAGGAATTCTGGACCAAGTTTGTTGCTCCTCCGACGGGCAAGAAGAATCCCCGCAGGTCGAAGGTGGTCGCAAAGTTCCGGGCCAAAAACGGCCGCTATCCGCGCGAAGTGCGCTACTCCTTTGAAAACTTCAAGACCACTGTGAAAAGGGAAGCCAGGAGGCACATTTATGCCAAGGTGTATAATCGCGAAATCATCCAGAAAGTTGGCGCAGCACGTATCAAACAGATCCAAGAGATGTTGGCAAAGTCGCCGGGCAAAATCACTTGCGTCGTGTTGGATTACGACGGCCCCAAACTCGTCGACACTTCCACTGGCCACCAAAAATCGTCCGTGCTGAAAATGACACGAGACTCTTTCTGGAATGCTTCGTCTGGCGCAACCTCCTTTGGCCACGGTTACATCGTAGCAGCAAGCATCGCTGGCATAGACTCCTCCTTCGACGAAAGCAGGGTCATCGATCTCACAGACTAGCTGAGCTCTCGAAACTATAGGCAGGAATGTCTCGATTGAATTGACATGTTTATTCACAAAATCGGGTTTTAATAAATAATTTCTGAAATGAAAAATGCTTCTTTTGCACGATACACACCATCTGTACTCGAGGCACGTCCAGGACGTGCAATCAAATATTCAATTTTTGTGGACAATTCCATTCAACATCTCATGTGACGCTAAGGCTTGAGTAGACGATGCCAACTGTTAATTTGAACTGGTTTAATATGAATCACTAGGTCTAAGGAATGACTGCACGATCATTCAAAAGTGCAGGGGAGCGTGCTGCAAATACAGGTGCGGTATTCAAACATGTGGATTTGTAGGTGGTACATGTGTATGAAAAGGAGGGTGTGGATTCGTGGGTGGAACATGCGTATGAAAAAGAGGGTGTGGATTCGTGGGTGGAACATGCGTATGAAAAAGAGGGTGTGGATTTGTGGGGGGTACGTGTGGATGAAAAGGAGGGCGTGGATTTGTGGGTGGTACAAGTGTATGAAAAGGATGGCGTGACAAATTCAGGTTCGGTCCTCGAGTGAATGTATTGGTCGATACAGAATGTTCATTAGGTAGAGGTGCTTTCTTGGGTTCAGATAGTGGGGCCATCCTAGATCTTGCTGCACGAATTTCAGATTTTCGTTTTTTCTCTGCTTCAAGATGTGCGATATCCGCCAATTTATCATTCATTTCCTGTATGTAGTTGCGTCTTGGTGCACTATAAATATGTCGTGCAGACCCAATCACTTTGAGATCATTGTCATTTCTGCAATCCTCTGTGACCGAAGGGTGTCTGGATTCTGATAGACAGCGGTCGAGTCGGAATTCACAGTGCCTGCAAGTTTGATTTGGCCATAGCATACTATTAGCGTAGACACAGAACCGCGAGAACGACTGTTTATATATGAAAATTCAAACTCATTTCGAATTGGACTTTTTCGATTTCTTTTATTCTCAAAAACAAACGTCATCACGATGCACCACTAATACTAGGCATTTGAGGGCACGAAATGTGGAAATATAGGGCTCAACCAATCATCACTTTTGTGGAGTAGCACGGTGGTCCCGTATCGAAATCAATTTCGTCGCGCAAAATCATCAGCGCAGCATCCTTTTCTTTTTGGTCCAATAAAATTTGAAGTTGCCGACACTCTGTTTCTGCAGCTTTGCATGTCGGTGAGATGCCGGAAACCTTCATGCTCGCAATTTGGATGGTTTCTGGTGAAATTTGTGCAGTGTTTATATAGCACACACCAACACGTATTGTAAAATACTAGTGCTTACTGATACAGGCGTTCGTAAAGGCAACCCTTTGCAGTTGAATAATTCCAAAACAGCTAAAAGTGTCAATATATTTAGTTCTGTGGTGGTACAATTGTACAAATGCCACTATCTACTCGTCAACCAAGCAAATGCCAAAGGTGCAGCCCCACACTTTGTCAATCGGACTGGTGTCACTAAGAAGGTTATCGTCAGTAATGACCTGTTTGAAAAACTTGTCAAAATCAAGACGGTCTGCCCTTTTTTGTGACCTAGGGAGAAGTACATCATATGCACAGTTACCCACTTGCGGGAAAAATGTCTTACGAGCTGCCTTGAGAGCAGTAAGCTGCATCCAAACGCTGAGGGGAATGTCCTCCTTTTTAAATTTGAAAAAGTAGCTTTCAACGATTAAGTCGTCGCCCCTGCCCGTATCGATAACTAAAACTGACATGGTTTCCAAGCACACTTTCTTGGCAACAGGCTCCTCTCCCTCGTTGTCATTTTCAGAGCGAGAAGATTTGGTCTTCTTGCTGGAAGTCAGTGTCATCTCGCTATTCTTCGCAGACGTATTGGTGTCGTTACAAGATGCCTCTGAAGACAGTTTGATATGCTGAGTGGAATCACCAGTGTTGCGGAGGGCCTCTGTAACAACCTGTTTAAATATTTTTACAGCATTCTCAGTGATCTTCTTTGTTGTTTCGGCGTCGAGAGGATCGTCATTGTCGTGTTCGACTACCATGATAGAAGCAGCAATCAAAATAGCATCAGTCACATTCTTGAAAATTAAATCGGAAGCAGCAACAACAGCGGCCTTGATTTTTGTATTCGTTGCATCATCTACATTGACTTGAGCGGCTGGCTCGTTTATGGCATTCGTGACGGCTTTCATTAGATTATCATTCACAGCCTTGACTGTCACCAAGTCATGATTCACTTTATCATTTCCCTTTAGGCCGTTACCACCAGCCTCATTCGTGGACTGAGCCTTGAGCTCATGCGTAGCCTCAACCGTAGAATCAACAATACCCTCAACCGTAGACCCAACCGTAGCCTCGGTAGGAGCCTCGGTAGGAGCCTTGGTAGGAGCCTTGGTAGGAGCCTCGATAGGAGCCTTGGTAGGAGCCTCGGTAGGAGCCTTGGTAGGAGCCTCGGTAGGAGCCTTGGTAGGAGCCTTGGTAGCAGCCTTGGTAGCAGCCTTGGTAGCAGCATTGGTAGCAGCATTGGTAGCAGCATTGGTAGCAGCATTGGTAACAGCCTCGGTAGCAGCCTCGGTAGCAGCCTCGGTAGCAGCCTCAGTAGCAGCCTCGGTAGCAGCCTCGGTAGCAGCCTCGGTAGCAGCCTCGGTAGCAGCCTCGGTAGCAGCCTCGGTCATAACAATATCGTGACACTCTGCACCCTTCTTGCTAAGATCTCCTGGTACCGTGGTAGATATCATCAGATGAAATGTTACACAAAATGAAAACTGGACTGGCATTTATGAGCATAAAAATCCAAATCGGTATATTTGCCAAAAATAATCCAAATCAGGTGATTTGTAATTCGGGTAAATTTAAGGCGGGAAAATCTGAAAGGGGATTTTTGATAAAAAAAAAAAATTGGATAATCGACTTCGTGTGTCGCTTCCACATATATTCTGTAATAGCGATTATATCAATCACCTCACACAAAAAAGACATAGTTTGGTATTCTCTATCACATTAATTTTCAGATTCCTTCAGAATTACACACAATTGAACAATATTGGAGGAGTGACCAAGAGAAATCAAGTATCATCAAGCGATTTTTATTTTTTCATTTAACTTAAACTTTGTAATCTTTTGTATCCCGTGCGTTCTGTTAGAATCCGTAAAGGGTCCTGCCCTCGTTCTTGAGGGCAGAAACTATGTCCATGGCCGTCACAGTCTTGCGCTTGGCATGCTCGGTGTACAAGATCGCATTCTTGAGCACCTTAGTCAAGAAAATCTTGAGAACGTCACGCGTCTCAGCATACACCAGGCCAGAGATACGCTTAACACCTCCTTTGCGAGCGAGCCTCCTGATGGAGCCCTTCGTAATACCTTCGACCCTCGATTTGGCCTGATTGCGAGCCCTCTTGGCACCACTTTTGCCGAGGCCCTTGCCCTTGAAGCGGTTGGCGTCGGCCTTGGCGGCAAGATGGGGGATACTGCCGAAAAGAAACTTGTCTGTGGATGCGTCGAGGTCAGAAGACTTGATGCCAGTGGTCATGCGGTTTGGGGCAGTTTGGCGGGTAATCTTCGTGGCAGACATTGTGTGGATGCAAGATGATTTTGGGAACTGTCTCTCTCGCCATTTTATAGACGATTTTCGAAAAAATCCCAAAATAGAACAAGTAATGGTCCGCAGTTCCACAAATAGCCAAAAATATCTCAAAATAAAGTTTCCCAAAATAGGATTCTCCAAAATAAAGTTGCCTAAACCCAGTCCTAAACCCAGTCCTAAACCCAGTCCTAAACCCAGTCCTGAACCAGTCCTAAACCCAGTCCTAAACCCAGTCCTAAACCCAGTCCTAAACCAGTCCTGAACCCAGTCCTAAACCCAGTCCTAAACCCAGTCCTAAACCCAGTCCTAAACCCAGTCCTAAACCAGTCCTAAACCATAGTGGAATAAAAGCAGTACTGTGGAAAATGCCAAGACAGGCATCGGTACGTGGGCTATCAGTAAAACACGGGCTGTTCAATGAAAAATCGGCAAAGGACAATGAGATCTGAGGTGTTATTAAAACGGTTTATTCAAAACAAACGACACAGTAGACACAGACGAAACTACTCTCTGTCATGGATGAAAACACTTTTAGCTTTTCTAGTCGAGGACACTATTTTGTGATGGGATAGTTTGATCAAAATATCTTATCACGGCGGCAGATGAAGTAGTTGGTACTGAAGAGAGGCCCAAAACGCGCGTACCCTGGACCGTGGTTACCCTTTTCCTTGTGGATATTGTTGTATCGGATGGTAGACTGGAGATTCTTGTCGTCCATAGCCACCATGTAGTAAACCTTGTGGCCGTTTTCAGCAGTATCCATCACAATCTGCCTCACTGTGCCCATCTGACCCTCGAGGTACGAGTTGACCTTGGTCATCTTGGTCAAGCGGATCGAGTCGCCCTTGTGGATGTTATTGCACTTCGAGAGGTCGAGGTTTACTGGCGATATGACGCTTGTGCGCTTCGATTGAAGAAGGCGCTTTTTGTCGCCCCTAGCCCTTGCTTTGGACAAACACTCCTCCCAGTCTTGGTCATCAGAATCTGGGTCGTGTGCATCGGAATCTTGGGCTTTGCTGCTAGCAGGCTTCTTGGCAGAAGAGCCGTTGCTGCTAGAGGCACCCGTAGCCTCGGCGAGCTTGTCAAGACGCTGCTTGCGGTAAACCTCGCGCTTCTGCAGCGAGTTGGCCATCATCTTCGCGACACGGGCCTTGTGAGCATCGTCAGCGTCCTTAGCCTCCTTAGCCTCCTTAGCGTCCTTAGCGTCCTTAGCCTCCTTAGCCTCCTTAGCCTCCTTAGCGTCCTTAGCGTCCTTAGCCTCCTTAGCCTCCTTAGCGTCCTTAGCGTCCTTAACGTCCTTAGCAACCTTGGCGAGATGAGCCTCCTTCGCGTCAAATATGAGCTTGAGAGCAGCAAGATCCGCCAATCGCTTCTTTTCAGACGCCGCCTTCTTGGCCTGCTCATCTTTTTGGGCCTGCACCTTGGCCGGGAAAATGTTGATGTTGTCAATCTGCTGGAAACGGACTGCATAGCGGACGAAGAGCTGATGGTCGTCGGAAACGATGTGGTAGTTCATCGAACCAACAAACTTGGTACTGCACATGTCACCGTTTTCGTCGACGAAGCTGTCGAGATTCTGACTGTACTTGTTAATGTAGCGAATTTTGCCGACGTGGCATGAGAGAACCAACACAATTGCCGTGGAGTTATCCATGTTATGATACTCCATGGCGAAATTCTTGGCAACTTGGAAGTCGGTTGAAGTGTATATGCCTTCGCCAAAGACGGTTCTTTTCACCTTCTTCTGGAGCAAGCCACCTGATATGATGCCGCCCTGGGGAGCATTGAGGCCTACTTGGCGTGGGTTAAGACCACCATTAAGGGCAAATTCGCTCGTGCCGTGGTAGACCGTGATCGCATCCTTGGGATCCAACCCCTCCACCTTGCAAAAGTTGGCGTGGTACGCGAAGGATTTGCGGTTTTGGAGCATGTCCACGCCGATGACCTTGATGCGCACCTTTTCGAGCTCCTCGACAATCTGCTCCACGTGGATGATAGCTTTTTGGTTCTCGGTGAGAGGGACGATGATCTTCTTGGCAATCACTTCTTCCTCCTCATCATCGCTGATGTCATAGTAGTCCACCGCCTGACTAACGCGATCCTTTTCACGCTGATCAAAAGACTTGCAGATGTCAAGGCGAGGTTTCTTAGCAGCTGCAGCAACCGGTGCTTCGATGATAGGTTCCAGCAGGAGAGGTACATTGATAGCCTTGACCATCCCGTCCATAAGGGGCACACACGGGCAGTCGTTCCACATCAAACACTTTGGCTCTTGGGAGACCTGCATATAGCGGACAAAGAGGGGCTTGAAGGCGACGTGCAAAATCGCAAAGGCCTTGTAAATGTACCAGTCCTCCGAGAGAGACCATGAATCGAGGGTCTTGTCGCTTTCGAAGAGAGAGAACCGCTGAAAGTTGCCGTTGATCATGGTGCGCCAGTTGACCGGAAGGCCCGAGTCAGATGCGTCGGAGTCGTGGTCGCTGTACACGTCCTTGTGCTGGTGACTGGGGGCCATGACCTCGGCCGGACGTTTTGACATGGAAGGCGTGGCGCTGCTTGCGTGGCAGGAGTGGATGCCAAAAATGTTTCGAGTCCGTGCTTTTATAGACGAATTCGGACGAATTGGCCCAAAATAGAATTCTCCCGAAGTGGATTTCCCCAAAATAGAAATGTCCGAAATGGATTTTCCCAAAATGGATTCCCCAGAATAGGAATGCCCGAATTGGATTTTTCCCAAAATAGAATCGCCCAAAGTGGATTTTCTCTAAAAACTCTTTGAAAGGCAGGAGAGTTTCCTGCCTCAATTATTATTTCGACTGCGACTGACACCCACGTAACTTGTACTCCCCCTTATGAATTCTTTTGACTTGACAATGTAATGCCATTTGCATGTGTGCCTTGCCTGTACTGCTTCGCACGTATGTAGTGTCGGTGGGGTGCCAACTAATTGCCTGCACCGCGTGTCGACAGGTGACATAGGGAAGATAGCATCGCGCTTTCGTTGTATCGCCAAAACACAAGCTACCAAGTATGCGCGATGGTATGACTCAGGAAGAGCAGATTTTGTACTATGTGCGCACGCTCGATGCGAACGCGTTGGAACGGGCCTTGTGGAAGATTACTCCCGGGACGTTGGAACTGAAGAACATCACAACAAGCGGAAGGACCCCATGCAACCTGTCGAATAAAAACAAGGGTATGAACTTTGAGACGTTGCCGCATGGCTGGTGGGTGGACAATGGATGCTTTGGGATTTCGAAGGGATACAAGATGCACCCCGAGATTCACAGCGTTGGTTCAGTCCTGCACGTGTTGACTAGTATGTATTACGAAATCGGGATTAGCATTTTCCGTGTGCCGCTCTTGGAAACCTATAAGAAAGTGTTTAAAGTCCTGCTGGACCACGGAGCCGATCCGAATCACCAGCTTATGGATCCGTGGGTCAAAGAGGAAATGTATGGGAAGATACACTCGGATGTCACCGGACAAACGCCTTTACACTTTGCTGTTGCGCAGTTTGATGTCGAGGGGGTAAAAGTCTTGCTTGCAGCTGGTGCCA
>Ga0105055_10005524_pt1 | contig 17812 bp, 3 predicted proteins | sample BON03_FD_78090 | JGI IMG/M metagenome (GOLD analysis project Ga0105055, IMG submission 78090) | Freshwater microbial communities from Lake Bonney liftoff mats and glacier meltwater in Antarctica - BON-03 | ecosystem: Environmental > Aquatic > Freshwater > Ice > Glacier meltwater | place: Lake...
TATATATATATATATATATTTATATATACATATATACATATATATATGAATATATATATATACATATATAAATATATATATATATATATATATACATACATATACATGATTGATTTTGCTTGCCGATTTTTCATACCGATTGAAAAGAATCCGCACAAATTGAAAAAGCTTCGTCGCCGAGCTTGGTGTTCCCTCAATAAACTCTCACTAAACCCTTCCTAAGCCCCCGCCCTCCACCTTAGCCTATAACCTTCAAATCAATCACAGAGCGGTCAGAGTCGAGCTTGCAATTAACAACCAAGTCATTCTGGTGCACATTACTCTGTTATTTATGTGTCAATCCAACAATCAACATCATTTTAATTGATCTCTAGCACACACTTTCAGCACTGCGCCCCCTTCCTTGGGCGAAGTGGTTCTGTGCTCTGTATGTAGTGACAGCAAATACGGGTTCTTTTCTTTGCCTACTGTGACTGTCAGCAGTCGGAATTACAATGGGCTTGTAAATGACCAGAAGACTCGTCGGAGGCCTCATCCACATCTTTCCGGCAAATCAGCCACTATTTATACGGCTCATATGCAGAAGGAGAGACACGATGATAGGGCATCTTATGTGTCTTTGCTAGCCTGTAGCGGTCAGCTTTCCTTCACTCACTCTGGCCCTTTCCAGTGACCCCATGCATGCCTCCTGGTGGCTTGTGCTAGGGCGTCAAAAGACAGACAAGCTGGATATAGAGAGGAAAAGGAGAAGGCTGGACGGAGGAAGGAATATGCACTGCACACGATAATACGGCACAAGATTCATACGCCACAGGAGTTGTAAACAAAGCTACCTGTAGCCTCGAGCGCTACAAACCTCCATCAATTGAAGAATTCTGGTTTATTAATTCAAAGTAAAGTCTCGACACGAGTAAATTTTCGAATTGAATATGCAACAAACAAAAAGACAGAAATTGTTGAAAATATACATGCGTGTAAAGTGTGGCGTGTGTCGTGTGTTTCTGTATGTTTGTGCGTGTGTGTTTGTGTGTGTGTATAGGCGTTTTACGCGCCCTTAAGGTAGTAGAGCCAAGGGGGAAAGCCTTCACAGACTACCGTCAACTTGGCCTGCACAGCGCCGGCACCACCAGCGTAGGAAACACTGATGGGAGCACTCGAGCGCCCAGGCACATCCGGCAAAGACTCAACAGTGCTGAAGGCTACGTTGTCAACGGCCACTGTAAACGACTTGGAATCCGAGAAGGGGTTCTTAAAGTCGATGGTATAGCTGCCCTGCACCTCGAAGGGGCCCTGAGGGCGCGGAGCAAGGCCATGTCCGTTGAGGATGCACGTGTAGCTACCGCCCGTCTCGGAGGTGACGAGGAGTTTGGCATTGCACTCGCCGATGACGTCGGGATCGAACGTCACCTCCACCTCCACCTCCGTGCCCTCGGGAGGCGTGGCAGGTGCCGCCGACACGCTGGCTGGCACACTGAACATGGCGTTGTCGCAGCTGCACTCGTATGCGCAGTCGGCAGGCAGGAAGTTGAGGAAACGGAACGTGAGTGTCTGGGCCAAGCCAATGGCCGACTTGAACTGCATAGATCGGTCGGCACCTGCTGCACTTGACTGCAGCTTCAGTTGGTACACAAAGTCTCCGAGTTCTGGCGAAGAGAAGGTGACATTTGTCACCGTCGGCCCATCACTGGGCAGCAGCGGCCGGTATGTAAGCTTGCAAGGAGTTTCGCCTGAGGCACGAAGCTCGTATTCGGGCTCCAGCACAATATCGGTGTTGTCACAGGTAGCCTTGATTATAACAGCCTGCTTCAGCGGGTTGGCAAGATCGATCTCAAGCACTTTGCCCTGACGCACTACCGTGTTGAGCTCAAACGAGCGCAGCACGGGCGGGGCAATCGCGGTGAAGACGGCATCGTAGAAGAGGTACTCACCCGTCTCCTGGTTGGTAAGCGTCACCTTGACCGGCGTCTGGCCCTCCACGTAAGTGTGAAAGCGAAGCGCATATGTGCGCTCGGCATTTGCAGGCACGTCGATGTAAGTGGCGCCCTTGATGCTGGTGGTGCCCTCGGGCTCGGGCTCGAGTTTGACGATGAAGCGTTGCGGGCGATTGAGCCAATTGCGCACAGGAAGCGGCTCCATGTGCGATGCCTTGCACTGCACATCGCGCTCAATTGCCTCGCCCTCCTGCTCCGGCGGCCCGGCAGTACCTGTCAAGTTGTAGAGCACTGCTGTGCCATCGGGGCGAGGAATGAAAACACTGCCCGTGTGCTGCCGGGGCCTCGAAGACGGTGGCGCCAGTTCTTGGCCCTCCGCAGGCTCCTGAGGCTCTGGGTCTGTGTGCGAGGTCATAGCATGTGGTGTATATGTGAGCGTGCAGCCCATCGACTGGCCTGGGGGGATCTCGAGGATCTCTGGCACAGACCAGTATTTGTTGTCCACAACGGGGACAAGACGCCAGGGCTGGTCGGTGGGGTTGGTGATGGGTGGTGTTTCCTGCGTTTGCGCCTTGCGTACAGGAGTATTGAAGGCAATGCTCTCTTCCTGTGGCTGCTGCGACACACAGATGCCGGTCGTTGTCATCAACAGCGGGTCAGCTCCGTCAATGTAGAGCGGGATGTTATCGCGCCTACAATCATCATCGACATGTTCCGGCTGGAACGTGAACTCAAGCGTCACTTCGTCGTGCGGGTTGAGGAATCCCTCTGCAGGGTCGACAGAGAAATCGGGCATGAAAGCCTCGGCAGCCCATCGCCACTTGGTGCCGATGTCGCCAACATTTTCCAGCTGCACTTTACGTACTGCACGGCTGTTGGCCACCACGGCTCCGAAGAAAAGCATGTCCGTCTCCAGTTTTAGTTCGACACCCACAGCTGAGCCATTCACAATCATGAGAGTCTTCTCCATACCTGCGATCTTGACCTTGACGTCCTCGGTGAAGGGCAGCATGCGGCCCTGTGGCGAATATACCAATTCAAGCTCTGTAGTCTCACGAGGCCGCAGCACAAATTCGGTTGGCCGGATATTAATGTCGAGGCCCGCCAGTCTTGCCACCGACGCCGCGATGTTGCAATCTGCCATGACGGGTGAGTTGTTTTTGACCTTGATGCGGCGCTCAATGACAGCGCCCACCTTGACTGCACCCAGGCTGTAGTTGAACTGCCCGGGGTTGGCAAGTGTAACATCGCATTCGTGACCAGAGCCAGTGACGTCGACGTTGACGGTAATCAGGCCGTTGATCTGGAAAGGGATGACCTCGGAGTACTCCTTGAGGTCGCGCGGCATAAAAGTAATCTTGATCTCCACCGACTGACCCGGCGACAGGTTGGTCGGCGGGGCATCGATCTCAAGGTAGGGCTTGTTGTCGAATTGCGCATCGTAGCTGATATCCTGCGTGTCCTCGTTTGTGAGACGCAACACCGCAATTGTGGGCGCAGCACCCTGGCGGTAAAGAAAGCACGGACCAAAGTCCATCTTCATGAAGGAGAAGTTGAGTTGCGGCCTCCTACCACGTGCTGACACGTTGAAGTTGAACTTGGGACCGTTGATGACTTTGAGCTCCACGGGGTGGTCGTTCATCTGCTGTTCCGACATGGGGTGGAAGAAAAGCTTCACCTCCTGCTTTTCGCCTTTCTGCACGATGCCTCGGGGTGGCTTGATGGTAAGCAAGCGGTTTTTGACAGTTTGCCAGTCGTATTCAATAGGGTACTTACCCTTGTTGGTGACAGTGATAGTCTTCTGCCGCATCTCATTCAGGTGAACCTCGCCAAAGTCAATGGCCGTGGGCCCTCCAGGCTGTACTTGCACAGAACCGCGCTCATCCTCCATGGTAATTGACGCATGATTATCAAAGCCCTCGCCCTTGATATTGAGCGCAAGGCGAGTCGCTTTCTTCTTGACAAGGCACACGGCGTTATAATTATAGTTCTTCTCCAAACGCGGGGTGAACTCAACAGAAATGATCTGCTCGCCCTCGGGTGCTACAGTTCCCGATGAGGGGGTGATTTTGATGACCAAGGGATCGGCATCGGCACCGTAGGTCTTGCCATCAAAATTGAAGGCGAAGGGGATGTGCTCACGGTTGACCAGCTTGACACTCTGCACGCCCTTGTGATCTATGAGCAGCGAGTTGTAATTACAGTAGGTCTGATCGAAGAAGACTCGCGGCTCCTTGACGTGGCCAACAAGGATAAAGGGAACCGAGATATCATGCTCAGGGATCACAAAGCGCCAGAAAGATTCGAGCAGCTGGTCGCTATCCGGAGTATATTCAAATACCATTTCCGACTTCTTGCCTGACAGCACAAAGCCTTCCTTGTGCACGCACTTGAAGGCATGCGCGAGGTGTGCCACCGCAGCGCCCGTTCCATCGTCGCACTCCCATCGGTACTTGTACGAGATGTTGGTGGGGTTCATGACAAAGAAGCGGCGCGTGTTGCGTACCTGCGTGCCCAACGACTCAAATTCCATACAGCGAGAGCTGGGATCCACGGGCTTGCCACCCGGCGTGGTCAGTGTCGGCGGGCGGCGACCACCGCTGAGCCAGTCGCTCTCTTCAAGCTCGAGGTGGCACAAGGGACGGGCACTCTTGCCCGTTATCTCAAGGACCGGCTGCTGCTGAGCTTCCGGGATTGCCTCACCCTCTTCCTCTGCCAGCGGCTCCTTCTCACCCTCTTCAGGAGCAGGACGGGGAGTCTTGACAATACGAGTATCCAGATTTGGGATATCGCAGATGATCTTGCGCTCGAAAGTGTCAACCTCGGTGGGCGCAAATTTGACTGCGATGTGCACAGTCTCATTGGGTTGCAGCTTGCCATCTGATGGTTCGATGCTGAAAGGGTTCTCGGCCTCCATGTCTTCCTGGCCGTCGGGAAAACAGACGCGCCAAGCATACTCGATCGAGCTCTTTGAAGTGTTCTTGAATTTGAACTTGTGCACACGCTCGCGATACATCATGGTCTCGGAGAACAAGAAGGGCGGCAGTGCAGGCAGCTCCACCACCTCTCCCTCCTCATTCTTGGCTATGTAGGCATATTTGATGTAATCGGCAGTGAAGGACACCTTCATATCCACCTCCTCCTCCTTGGATGCTCTCTCATCCTCCTCCCCCTCCTCAGGGGGGTCGCCATCTTTGACAGGTTCCCACTTTGGCTCGGGGCGGTGTTTAATTACCTTCTTAGGCCGCTTCTTGCCCAGCCGCTTCGGCGACTCGGGGGATAGACTCTGATCCAGACTCGTCTCCATTCCAACCTCATCGCCATCAACAACCCATTCAACGTCCCTGATAGAGTCGTCCCAATCGGCACCATCTTCGGGGTAGAAGATCTCGGTGGTGTGAAGCATGAGCGGCTTGCCGGCTTCAAAGTCCAGTTCCTTCTTGGCAACCACCGTGGCCATGACGTCCTTGCTCTGACCGGGCTGCAAATGGCCTTCTTGGGGCGAGAATGTGATAAAACTATCCTCCTCCTCCTTGAGCCACTTGAAGCGGTAAACCTTTGTGGAATTGTTGCTGATGGAGAAGGACAGCTGCTTTACCACACCTACCGTGAGGTTGCCAAAGATGAGGGTGTCCTCTGAGCCCTCGGGTAGGTTGCCGATAGACACATCCTGCATAAATCCTTCACCGGCAATTTCGATGATATTACTCTCGAACTCGTTGTTGGCAACCACCATGCTGATACCTGCACGCAACTTGCCAATCTCCTTTGGCATGAAGGTCACGTCGTACACTTTCTCTTCCTTAGCCTGTAATAGAAGTTCCCCCCCCCTGCCAGTAAACGAAAAGCTCTCGTGTCCGTTGACAGGAGTACCTTCTTCGGCCTCTTCCGAAGATGGCCAGGGTGCGAGACGGCCGAAACGCACGTTGGCAGGCAAGATACCCTCGTTCTTGATCATAATCTGCTGTGTCTGGGTCTTGCCCTTGAGAAGCCTCTTAAAGCCAAGAAGCGCCTGGCCCTTTTCGTTTCGCTGCGTGGGTTCAAGGATTGACACTCGAGGCAGTGTGCCATCGCCACGGACTTCAAATATGAGCGAGTTGGTCTTGGGTTCAAGCTCGCCCAGTTCTACAGTGGCCTCGAAAGAAGCGATAAACGTCTGAAGGCCCGTTGGCTCAAAGAGGATCGTCGCATACCGGTGCTCGTGCATTGGGATCTGGAGCTCCTTTGGTTCGAGCACCTCAAAGGCGTTGGGCTCGGTGCCCTTGGCCGCCATGTCCACCTTGACCGTGATGGGCACTTTTGTTGGGTTAACAATCTTGACGCGCATTTCCGAGCGCGAATTAACTAGGCGCGGTCCGAAATAGAGCGTGCGTTCTTCCTCGATGAACATGTTCTTGATAATCTCGTTGGGGTCTGAGGGAGCTTTGCGTGACACGGCAGCTTCCTCAAAGATCTGCAAAAAATCAGTGTTCAGGATCCCAGGAATGCAGCTTTCTCCCGAAATTTCGTAATGCATGCCCTGATCGGGCACATCAGAACGAGGGTCGCGCTGACTAATCTGTACACCCAGCACTTCGTAAAAGCTGTTCTGTCCCTCCGCCGAGAACTCGACGGTGATGGTCTCCTTCTGGCCCCCGTGCTTTACTGGTACCACCGTACCAGAGGCCGGCTTGACTACAAACTGCCCGATCTTGATGCCACCATCTACGTCCTCGCCCTTGAAGTCAGGATCGGCAACTTCCTTTCTTGCGGCGGCAGTGCCAGGGCGCGAACCAATGCGCCCACTGATGCACTCAATCTTGTATTCAAATTCGAACTCACCCTGGTTGATGATATCGAAAGTTCGACTCTTTTGGGTGTCGTATACGAGCGCACCAAAACTGATGCCCTTTTGAGGCAACACACGGAATTTCGAAAAGACCGAGCTTACATTGAGCTTGATGGGGTTGCCAAAGATTTCTTCACCCGTCAGCAGCTCCGACACGTAGCACTTGAGCTCCATGTTGTCTTGGATCTTGACCTCTTCGTCCCCAGCAAAGTCTTTGGAGGAAAATACGATCTTGATATTTGCCTCAGAACCGGGCTCAAGCTCGCCAAAGCTCTTTCCGTGTGGATCGTCCTCCTTGTAGTCGGGATCATCAGTGTCGGGATCGTTTTCGATGCAGAAGTACTTGGCCACCAAGCTTCGCTTTGGGCGCGCAAAGGCAAATTTGTAGCCCACCCTGTACAATCCATTGTTGGCAATGGTAAACGACTGCTCGCCACCCTCCTCGACCTTCAAGACTCCAAAATCAACGCCGTCGCCCTCGGGGAAGGTGAAGGTGAAGTCAATCTCGTAGGCCTCGGCAGTGATCTTAACGGGCAACCGCATCGGCTCAAGCAGCAAGTCATTGACATCAATCCACTCGAGAACAACTTCTTTTTCGAATTGGTTCTTTTCAATTGCACGAAAGCCGATAGTGATCTCCTCAGTCTGGCCCGGCATCAGCATGCCCTTCGTCGGAGAGATAGAGAACTCTTTGTCGCAGTTGAATTCTTCCTCCTCGCTGCATCCTTGCAGGTTCCACTTGGTCGGCAGCATGCTGGTGTTTTTGATAGTCACAATGCGCGTGTCCTTGCGCTTCAACAGCAGCCGCTGGAACTCAACCGCCAGCTGCTCTCCCTCAACAGGGTTGCCTTCTTCGTCTAGCGGGGGCTCAATGTCAGTGATGATCTTGGGAACATTTCCAATGCACATCATGCTGATTTCAACAGGCTCGGGATTGTTTTTGATGTTGCAGATGAGCTTGTCTCTGAAGGTGCCCTCTTCCTCGGGAAACGCGTATACAGTAACTTCTGCCGTTTCATCGACGGGCAGGTCAAGCTGCTCGGGCTCCACCACAAACACCTTGCCCTCCTCATCATTCAGGAAGTTGAAATCTACGTGCATGTCGAAAAGGCCCGAGTTGGTGATTCTGAAAGTGTCTTTGCTCTCCATGTACTTTTCCTTGTAATCATCCTTGCTCCGACCGACAAGCAGCGGCCCAAACTCGTACTCGTTCTTGTTGACAATGTACTGCTTTGACACGATCTGGCCCTCTGCCTTGGCCTTGATCTTACGGTAGTAGATACTCTGGTAGTTCTGGCTCATCTGCGGGTAGGCACATGTGCCACGGCAAGGCAAGTTGAACTCCCGGCCGCGCATCACAACACCGCCGCCCATGACCTCAAAAGCCAAGAGCGACTCAAACCGCCCCGTATCTGATGCTTTGAACTTGATTACAAGGTCAATGCTCGACTTTGCCTCCACCACCCACCGCGACTTTTCTGTGTCGTAAGTGTACTGCGGTTCCTTGGGCGCAGCCTCTTCGCCATCCTCAGCAGGAGCCTCTTCGCCTTCCTCGCCCTCCTTCTCAGGAACGAGCGTAGGTGTGAGGATGTAGAAATTATTTACACGTCTACGCTCAGGTCGCATGAAGGGCCTCACCACAATCTCGCGGTCAAAAACAGGTGCAATCTTGAGCTGGCGTGCCTCACCAGGCACCGGACCGGGCTCTGGCAAGGCAGTCATGAGCTCAAGCACCAAATCCTCCAGCGCCTGCTTGCCAACACGCTTCACCTTTAAAACCTTAAAAATAGTCGGGGCAAGTTTCTCCTTCTTCTCTGCCTCCTCGTCTTCCGCTGCATGAGGCTCCTCCTCTTCCTCACCCTTCTCCTGGGGAGGCGGGTCGAAAAGATCCTTAATAGCCTGATAGCCTTCATCAAATTTTGCAAGGATATCTGGTAGGAGCTCGGGATCAAACTCCTCCTCCGGACCATACGGGTCAAAGGGAACAGCCTGTTTCTCAACTGCTTCTTTCCCAGTCACCTCTTCCTCCCCACCCTCATCCTGCTCCCTACTCTCCACCCCCTCGCCCTCTTCCCCCACGTGCGCTTTCTCCTCGTCCTCCTCGGCAGGTGGCTCCTCCTGTGTTGCCGCTGCAGGCGTCTCCTCTCCCTCGGCGGCCTCGGGAGCCTCAGGCGGTTCCTCATACTCGGGAAAGATGACTTGAAGTATCTTACCCGACAAGGCCATCTCGACTGCTTTGGCTACCTCGACATCTTGAGGCATGTAGGACACTTTCAGACCCGAGACCACAACACCACGCACAAACTGCATCTCCATGAGTTTGTGTTTGATGAGTTGACACAGGAAGTCGCCCGTCATCCAGCCGTCTTCCTTGTCCTCGACACGAGGAGGCACCGCACCTGGCTCAGGCTTGGGCTCTCCATCCTCTTCGGCCTCCACCAACGGCTCCTCGGCTGGGGGCTGGCCCTCCTCACCAGCTTCGGGAGGAGGAAGAGGCGGAAAAAAGATCTCTTGCAGAGCCTTGACAGCGCCAAGAGGAGCGGTATTGGCATCCAATTGCCACTTACCCTCCACCGGGACCAGCTTTGGTGGTGCATCCTCTTCCTCGGCCTCTTCATCTGGCACCTCCTCCAAGAACTGTGCGATACCCGCCTCCTTGAACAACTGAGTCATCATGTCTTCAAGATTCAGCACTGACATCTTGTACTTATGTGCAAGCCCCTGGGCAATGCGCCGGGGTGCAGCGAGAGGGTGGCCGTAGACGAGCATGTTGATGGGCATCACCGTCAGCACGTCGGGCTCCAACGGCTGTAAAGTACCACCAGCATCCACGACATCGGTAGTCGGAGGGCGGCTAGGCTGACCTTGACCCTCTGCCTCCTGCACACCATCCTGCTCTGCCTCTGTCCGTGCCTCCTTCTCTTCCGGAGGATCCTCGGCGTCGGCGCCTTCCTCAGCCTTGAGACGGGCAGCCTCAGCGTCTTCTTCGGACTTGATACGAGCCTGGTCAGTGGCCTCTTGTTCGGCCTTTTCAGCCGCTTCAATAGGTGCCCATGCTTTCAGCACGTCAGCCTGCAAATCACTGTGTGGAGGACGCAAAGGTAGCAGCATCACATCGCTGTAACCGACCATACCCGCCTCGTACAGCTGCACGCTGCGCAATTTGTGCTCCTCCTCAAGATATTGCGTGTTGAAGTCGAGCGAATAAAACTCGATGCGCGCATCTGTATCGTTGTGAATGGTAACCTTGTGTTCAGTCTCAACAACCAATGGCATGATCGGGTCCAAATTCAGGAGGGGAGGATCAAAGCGGAGACCAAGGTTTTCGCTCTGCGCCGAAATCTTAACGTTACGCCTTGTCGGATTTTGGTTGACACGAATTGGAATCTTTACAGTATAGGTGCGCGCAGTGCTGGGGTGAAAGACAAGCTCAACATTGCAAGTCTCGCCCGGGTTGAGAGTACCCTTCTCAGGGATCACTGTGAAGTCATCGCAGGGCTTGGCTGCGCCTTGGCCCTCGCTAGCTAAAGCTTTCTGGAAGGACCAGGTAGCAGGGATCTCCTTGGAGTTACGCAGTTGCACTGTCACGTGTCGGCTATGGCCGCAGAAGACAGAGCCGTACTTGAGGTTGTCACTCGACAGCTCAATATCCGGAATCGTTACGTTGGCCTTGAGGTACACATTCACCTGCGGCCCACCACGCACGGCCACTGGGATGAGCAGGTCAATTGGCCCCATGTTCACACCCGGACGGCCCGAATTGAAGAGAACACTGAACTCAGCTGTTTCAAAGTCGGGCGCACCAGGCAAGCGGTTGACGCGGTCTGGCTCCACTACGAAACCTGCCGTCGTTAGCGCTGATTTGATGCCCTTCGGGCATTCAAAGGAGATGGCCGAGAAACCTACGTTGGTGACGCAGAATGTCTTTTGCAGCTGCTGCCCCTTTATGACATGTCCAAAGTCACACACATACTCAGAGAGCACATACTTGTCCATTTCAATAAAGGGCAAGCCGGTTTTGAAGACCGACTTAGACAAGGCTGCGTTTGCTGCTTCAGGCGACGACTCTGGGGCCCCAGGCCCGGGCGGCACTGCCGGACCCGTTGCATCGCGCGACTGGGCAGTACCCGGGCGTGACTTGGCATCAAGCATCTCGTCCGGCTCATCCAGGTCGAGTGTGAGCTCATTGCGCTCCTTGTCCTCATCAAAGAGCACACGTGCCCGTAAGGCCTCCTCCTCAGCTTCCTTATCTGCAACCTGGCCGGCAATGTACTCGTGCATGCCAAGGCAATCCGCCTCGGCCTGCAGCTGCCTGATCAAGGGATTAGTGGCCAAGAAGGTTTCCATCGTCATGGGCGGCGCCCGCAGACCGCCGGCAGTAGACGTACCAAATCGTCGCGTGCCCGCCGTCGTGGGAGGAACATCAGCAAATCCGCCTCCAGAGCGCAGCGCCTCGGTTGCCTCCGTCTGGTGTGTTCTCTGAGTGGCACCCGGCATGCCCTCAGCACGGCTCGTCTCAGCACCGCTTTCCTCGGAAAAGCCCAGAAGGCCTTCAGCCTGCTGCATGAGACGCGCATAGTTGGCGGGGTCGACGCGCGGAAGATTAACGGCCACGTGTGGAAACATGCCCTTACCCGTCACCACGATGACCTGCGGCTCAAAGTGGGCAACTTCAATAGTGAACGAGGTCGTGATCAGTGTCGGCAGTCCAGGGTAGATCTGGATTTGGATCTTGCACTTGTCGCCAGGATTGACAACCTGTGTTGGGGGAAGTGCTTTGATGATCGTGGGAGCCGCCACAGAGTCGGAGTTGACCTTGAAATCAAACTTGACTTTGCCCGTATTGATGAGCGTCACCTCCTCCATCTGAAACTTGTCATAAAAAGCGTTCCCGAAATCGATCGACGTCTTGTCGAATTTGTACTGTATGGATGATGCCTCCCCATCCAACTTCACCTCATACTCGGGCCCGCCCTGCACCTCACAAACAGCCGTGGCCTTGTACTTGTGATTTGCATGGCCGTAAAAAACAAACTCGACATCCTCCGACTCGCCCGGCTTGAGGAAACTGCGGATTGGCAAAATGTCAAAGACGGCATTGATGGGATGCGGCGGGTCTAGGCGTGCAATGGTGCCAGTTGTGGTTGAACTGCTAGTCGGCCGCTTCGTCTTCTCGCTCGCATCGGGCACCACAAACGACCACCAGAACGTTGAGTCGATCTTGGAGGTGTTGGTGCACTTGACCTTGATTCGACGCGTGGTGTCGTTGAGCACGGCTCCAAACTTGATCTCTGTCTTGTCAAATTGCACATTGGGGAAGTTAATGTCACCCACCAACTCCAAAGTGGCCTTCTTCGGGTGCACGCCCTGCGGTGCACGCTCGTTCTTAGGCAACGCATTGGGCCCCATGTTGTATGACACCGTAATAGCCTGTTTGACATTTTCCGACATCTTGTCGCCGCGATACATGGGATCAAAGTGTACATGCACCGTCTGTATATCTCCCGGCTGCAAATCCATATCCGAAGGCTCCACAGAAAAGGGCAGACCCGAGCATTTGATGTGACATTCGAGTGGCAGGGCGCATACATTCCTCAACGTGGCTGTCTTGGAGTACCCCTTGAGATCCAGCGTCTCATTTGGATTGAATTTGTAGTCAAATTCAAGAGACGGTGCTGAAAATTCGCACACGGCCTCGATAAAGTCGGCAGAGACCGTCATCTCAATAATGACACGCTGCTCCTTTTCCATTTTGCTCTTGCAACACAGCTTCTCAGTGAAGCTTCCCGCCTTCTTATTGAAGCAAATTACCTCTAGCGTACAACTCGCACCCTCTTCCAGAATGTAGGGCTCTTTAGACCCGTTAATTTCGACATGGAAGGTCTCAGGAACAACAATTTCACCTTCAACTTTTTTCTTCTTCTGGCCTCCAGCTGCCTCGGCCTCGGCGGCACTGGCCTTGAGCTTTTGCAACGTTTCAAGTGCTGTGCCGTTATACCATGACAGTGTCTGCGGCTTCGGGCCACGGTTGGTGATGGTAAAGAACTTGCGAGATGTGCGCGACGTGAACTGGTGCCCTAACTTGACGTGCGGCTGCGCGCCTAGATCGTAATCCTTGCAACAGATGGTGGTGCCGGTGCCCCTGGCCAGCAGCGGCACCTTGATTTCGCCACCCTCGGTTACGATGAGACACAGCTCGTCTTTGAAAGGCTGCGTGTCATCGATATTCGCCAGCAACTTGAGGTTTGCCGTCTCGCCCGGTGCCAGCTGGGCCGAGGGCATATTGACCTTGAAGCGACTATTGCGCTTCATGATCAGCGTCTGAAACTCGGCGGGAATGAGCGAGTCATTCTTGACCTTGAGCGTCTTTTCAAAGTCCTTGAGCACCTCAATGTCGCCCCACTTGATCGAGGGTGGTGTGAGAGTCAGACGCGGCCCGATGCCATTGGCCATGCACTGCATCTCCAGAGGGTCGTCCTCGTGGCCAATAATAGTGAAGAACATGGGCAGCTGCACCTTGTCAAGGCGCATGGTGGTGAAAGAAACAGTGATAATGCGCGTGGCAAAAGGCTCGATGGTGCCCTTTTGATAGTCCACATCGTACACAGCCACGCACTGCGAAATCTCGTCTTGTGGCTGCAGCTCAAATTTGGCTGGCAGATCGCTGTGGTTAACCAGCTCTATCACCTTTTTGTACGGATAGCGCAAGAAGCAATCACCATAGTCGAGTTCGTGCGCCGAGATCGTTACATCTGGCACAATCGACGTGCCCCTAATTTCGACCGAGGCCATCTGCTCGCCCACACTCTCAATATCCATGACAAGCTGCAGGTTGTAGTTGCGTGGCGTGAGTGGAATAAAGTCAAGTTGAATTTTTTGTTTGCCGTGCGGCAGAATCGTGCCAGTAGCCGGGATGACTTCGAACTCGCGCTTTACCAGAGTGCCGTCGCCCGGTACACGTAAGTGGAACCGAAACGGAATATCCGCAGTGTTGAAGAGGTGCAGATGCCGGCTGTTGAGAAATGCAACTGAAACACGCTTGTAGTCGAGCATGGTCTCATCGAGGTGGAAGGTGGGTCCGATGACCTTGCCGCGCACTGACAGTGTAAGGGGCTTCGGTGTGCCCGCCAGCGCAAACCCAAAATCCTCATTGAATTCTCCCAGAACGTCTGAGGAAAAAGAAACCTTGATGCTCTCCTTCTGACCAACACCTAGGGAGCCTTCTGAGGGCTCAAATTGAAATTTGGAACCAAAGATCGAGGTAGGCGGCACAAGCTGGAAAAACGCTTCGATCTCGCCCTGGTTCTGCAGCTCTACGTCATACTCACTCACTGAGTTGATAAACACCTCGCCAATGTCCATAACATTGTAGGACAGCACAATCCTTGGGCCAATACCTGACCCCTGTAGGTGGAGCGGGAATCGATTCTGCTTGCCTGCAACATCGCAAAAGGCCACGCACGCCATCTCAGTGGCTGTGGAGGGCATGAATGTCACCACGCAGTCGACCTCTGCATTGGGCCAGACCTGTCCGCTCATGGGCGAAATGGAAAACGAATCGTTGCGGAATGAGTCGTCGTACTCAACATCATCCTCCATGGACTCATCCATGCCAGCGCCAAAGCGCATACGTGCCTTGATCTCCTCGGCAGCACTGGCAAACTGCTTGAAACAGAACCCCAACGTGTCCTCGCTCCGATTAATGATTTTGAAAGTTTTCTGAGAGAAAAGTGAAACATAGGTGGGGTCCATGAGCATAGCCTGCGAGTCGAGCCGGACGGCGAGCTCCTCAGCACGTCCTGAGCAATACATAATGACGCTCTCGCCCGTGGTGTAATCCAGCCGAACCTCCCCCATGATATCCTCCGTGTCCTCTGGGAAAAATGAAAGATGAATCTGCATGCTCTGGCCCACAGCAAGCGCAGCAGTCGGCGGATCGGCACGAAACGGCTTGGTGCAAGAAAGCGTGAAGGTACAAGTAGCGTCGCCAATGTTGCGCACCAGAAGCGTCTTGACAGTCTCAGCCTTGACGGGCGCCTTCTCAAAAGTGACACGGTCCGGTAAATCTAGGTAGCCGCGAGGACCCAGTGCGCGCACTGGAATGATGAATTTTTCGCGCTCAGTGTAGCACACCAGGTCGCAGAAGTAGTCGATCCTCTCCTCCGGCGTGAATTTGAGCACATAGTGAGTGTCCATGCCCGGCGCTATCTTACTTGATGGCTTGCCACTGAGTAGCTCAACACTAAAATAAATGCCCTCAGGCGGCACAATTTTGACACGGCGCGCTACATTATCGTTGTTCCGCAGCGCTATCTGCACCTGCACAGTCTCGAGTGGCTGGAACCCGCGTACTGTGATAGAAGAGGGCGACGCTTGGAAAATCGGCTCACCCACCGCCACCACTGAGATGATATTGTGCGTATAGTCCGCCATGTTGAGGACCTCAACGATGGGCGACACCTCAGTCGTGCCTGTAATGGCCACGTCGCCCATTGCCTTCATCTGGCTTGTCGTCATCTTGGCCGGGCCCATGCCCCCGATGGTGCCCGTCATTGTGCCCTCCGGCGGCGGCCGCGTGCGGGCATATTTTCCCGCCGTAGGCGCAGTTATAATATGTGTGCCGCCCAGCCCTCTTGCTCCGTTGGTTGACATGCAGCGCCGCTACACAGTATCGTAACGGGCAGCAGCGCCGTTGGGAATATTGAAGCCCGCACCCGCGCGTGCGGCACGCCAACCCACGTGCTCCCAGTGCTGCTGCCCAAACCGCACCACTTGTCCGGTTCCGGTTCTACGTGTGCATGTGAATCCTTGCCTCAAGCACGCCAACGCATCCGTTGAATTTCCGTGCAACAAAAGATTTTTTTCTTTTTAATCAAATTCTAGGTGGGTTTGAACAGTGTTTTCAAAACAAAATTCAAGGTGGCGGGCGTCTTTCTTCTTTGCCTGTCTCTTATCTCTCTCTTTTTTCTCCCTTCCTCTTTCTGCGAGTGTCGTTTGTGTGTGTGTTTTTTCGTGATGTCTATATCTGTGCGTGCGTCTCTCTCTTTGTATTGGTATGTGTGCGAACTATGTGCGAGCTGCGAGCGTGCGAGCATGTGTGTGTGCATATGCATTGGTGCATGGGAGAGTTTTTGCGTGTGTGCGTGTGTGTTTGTGTGTCTGTCGAAGTGCGATATGTGTGCTGTGTGTGTGTGCATGCGTGCTGTATGAAAAGGCTGCGTGCACTGCTGCAAGCAGCTCGTCCGAACTGCCTGCATATCATCTGTTTGCTTCCTGTAACGCGTGGTTAAAATTGTGTTTGTATGTGTGTGTGCGTGTCTGTGTGTGTGTGTGTTTGCGTGCGTGCGTGTGTGCGTGAGATTGTGTGCATGTGCGTGTGTTTGTGTGAGTGAGAGAGAGGTATAGAGAGAGAGAGAGAGCATGTGTGCGAGTGGTTGTGGGTGTGTGGGCGTGGGTCTGTGTGTGTGCATGCATGTGTGTGTGTGCGCGCGCGAGTGTGCGTGTCTGTAAGTGTGTGTATGTGGGCATATTTATTTGCGTTTTTGTCCTGCGTCTGCATCTATGTCTGCATTTCTCTCTTTCTCTCCCATGTCTCTTTTTAAGTGCGACGTGTGTGTGCTTGTGTGCTGTCAAAATCTGTGTATGCGTCTCTGTCTCTGTGTACGTGTGTATGCGTCTCTGTCTCTGTGTACGTGTGTATGTGCGAATGTGTGTGTGTATACGAGCATGCGAGCAACGCGCACACACCTGTATGTTTTTGTTTGTCTCTCTTGGCTCGGGTGTGGAGATGCATCCACGCCCACGCTCCCATGTTTTGTACCTGCAGTGAAAACGTATTGCAACTCCTCTCTACAGCACACTGTAATGGCGGATCCATTTGCGGCCTACGGAAGCGACAGCGATGGGGCCTCTGATGCCGAAGCAGAAGAAGCCCCCGTGCCAACCGTGTTCAAGCCCGCATGGCAGCAGGCAGATGATGAAAGCGAGGAGGAGGAGGAGGATGACACAGGTGTCAGCGGTAAAGGAAAGGGCGTAGAAAAACGGCCAGCGGAACTGACGGTGGAGGCAGAGGCAGTGGAGCCCAAGAAGCGCAAGCTGCTCGACCCGTTTGCCGCCATGTCGCAGGCCTCGACGTCATTTCTTGCGGCAGCTGTGCACAAGGAAGAGCCTGAGTTCTTTCTCTCAAACGCCGAGGAGACGGCAGGTGCAAAAGAGCCGGCCCAACATGCGCCGTCTACTTCGACCGGCAGCAGCGCCTCGGCCTCGGCACCGACACCGCCACGGGCAGCAGCAGAATCGGGGGAGAGCGCTGTGACGGCGGCCGCGGGCGCTAAGAAAAAGGAGGAGACGACGCGACAGAAAAACACCCGCAAACAGAAGTTGGGTCAAGCTAAATTCACCGTCAAGAGTAACCGCGAGTGCCCGGATATCTTCAGGCCTTCATGAGCCCTTCATGAGCTAGACCCTCAAAAATAGTGCATCAAGCCTTCTAGGCGTACACTCAACGAATCAGCAGTGACCATATATGCAATACCTACTACCTTGATTGTATGTGTCAATAACCACTGCAAAAATGTATATACAATAATCCGGGCCGTCGCCCAAGAACTTGCCAGAGACCACCTTCGAAAACGCATGCGTTGGGTGATTGAATACAGAAGACAACATACATCAACACCAGTACATCAAGTCGTTCGAACTATCGCACATACATAGACACGCGCACACACAGCGACACACGAACAATCACACACGATCATTATGCTCGCTTCGTGCTGATGCAGGCAAATTGAATAATACAGTTCATATGATAGTATATCATCTCAAGAAAGTGTGTTGGAAAATCAAGGTCCCGTTTGTTGGAAGATGGATTCGAGTTGTTGTTGTATTTATTTTTTAAGGAAGGGCCACAGATGGCTTCAAGTCAACAGGCAAACATATTATCATATGTGTTTGTATGTATATGTGTGTGTGGATATTCATATATACACCCAACATAAATATGAATGTATCTATATATATTATTATATATATACATATATATATTTACAGA
>Ga0105055_10005527_pt1 | contig 17807 bp, 2 predicted proteins | sample BON03_FD_78090 | JGI IMG/M metagenome (GOLD analysis project Ga0105055, IMG submission 78090) | Freshwater microbial communities from Lake Bonney liftoff mats and glacier meltwater in Antarctica - BON-03 | ecosystem: Environmental > Aquatic > Freshwater > Ice > Glacier meltwater | place: Lake...
CTACTAGTAAGGTAGGAAACTTTTTAAGTAAAAACCAAGACCATATTGCAAATGCAGCTTTATTTGCATCTAATATGAGTGCTGTTAATAGACTTCAAACAACTCCTAGAATGTCTTATGCTCCTAATCCTACATACGATTATAGAGATTTATCTGGGCAAGAAAGATCAGAAAGTGCATCAGATTATAGAACTGCAATGGAAGGCGTTAGAATGTCAGGAGCAAATAAGTCTAATATGCAAGCAATACAAACAGCTAAGACTAGAGCTAATGCCGCTACTACAAATGCAGAATTTGGAAGAAGGATGCAGTATGATAATGCTTATGATGGGCAAAGACTTAATACGGGATTTATAAATGCAGGAATTAGTAATCAAGGAGAACAAATTAGAATGACTAATGAAAATGCTAAGATAGCAGCTTCTCAACAGGCTACTCAATCTCTAGTACAAGGTATAAATAATATTAGACAAAGAGATTCAATGGTAACTATGGATGAAAGAAGGTCTATGATTGAATTATTAAAAGTAGCAGACCCAAAAGTTCTTGAAGATATAATGAAGCAAACAGGAACTAAAGATATTGAAGCCTTAATCAACTATATTACAGGAAAATAATGATACCAAATTTTAACTTTCAACCATACACAGCACCTTATGCACCACCTGCTACCGATACCCTAGCAAGTGCAATAGAATCTAAAAATCTTAGATGGGAAAGAGGAGAACAGACAATTGATGCTGTTAGAGATTTAGGAATGTTTGATGCTGATATTACTGATAAGACAGCCGCAGATTGGTTTGCAGGTGATTTAGAAAACAAAGTAAGCCAATTACTAAAAAAGTATGATGGTCAGCAAGGTTCTAATCAATTTCAAAGAGAAGCTAAGATGTTAATGAGAGAGGGTGCAAGAGCTCCTATACTAAAAGAATTGAGAGACTCCGCAGAGATTAAAAAGAAGTATAGAGAAACAATGGCTACTCAAAGAGGATTGGTATTTGACCAATCTACTGGCATGGAAGAAAGTATTATAAGTGGTTGGAATGAAGATGGTAGCCCTATACTTCAAAGACCAGAAATGAGAATGGAGAATATGTTAGACCCTGATTCTGCGGGAACTAGAGTAGCACAAGATGTTATAAGTAGAGTTCCTACCTTAGATGGTTATTCTGTTGTTCAAGGAGAAGATGGAAAATCAATGATTATAAATGAAAAAGGAAGAAGTTTTGATATTACAAATGAAAATGATCCTGTAAGAAAAGATGTAATTGGAGTGATAGAAGAATTTTATTTAGATCAGTATATTAATGAAAGCAATCCAACAGGAAATCAACAGTATAGAAGAGAATTACAAGAAGCTAATAAAGCTCCCGGAGATAAAACTCCAGAGGAAATAGAAAAAATAGCTAGGGATAGAATAACTACTTTCCTACTAACTAAGATGGGAAGTTTACTATCTACAAGTATATCAGAAGTGATTCCTGGAGGAGAAGGAGGAAGTCCTGGAGGAAGAAATCCAAAAGAAGGGTTTGATGGATCAGGTCTTGCATTTAGAGGAGCTTTGAATACTAAAGAAGTTCAAACAGTAAGACATCTTCTAAAAGCACAGGAAGAAGTAGCTAACTTAGAACACAGAAAAAATAGATATTTAGAAGAGGAAGGGATTACATCAAATGGAGCTGGTGAATATACAGATGTACATGGAGTGTCAATGACAGAAGATATTGAAGACCATAATTCTCGACTAGACGAAGAAACTTTAAGTGCAAGAGCTTTTGTTGATTTTTATAATAGGGAATATGAAAAAGCTAAAGCAGATAATCCTAATTATGTATCTCTTGAAGATTTTAACCCTAGTGAAGAGGAATTACAAGAGCATTATGAGGAAAGACATAGTGCTGCTATGCAGATGGGTCTAGGTTTTTCTAAAGCTGGTCTTAGTAAAGAAGTACAAGAACTTAGGTTAAAACAACTAAAAAATGTAGAAAACCCAGAATATATAAGAAATAGCTATTATGAAAAAATTACTAGTCGTGAAAATGCGAGAATTAGTCAAGGAATTATAGATCAAGCAAATGCACATAGAAATGGATTGGCAGGTCTAAATATTCCTTTATTAAATATTTCAGGAGTAGATAATCAAACAGACGTACAAGTATTTGAAGGCATTAGAACTATGTTACCACTACTATCTATTTTAGATGAAGATGGAAACACACTAGATAATAAAGAGCTAGAAGAGTTTAATATGAGTGGTGCTTTTATTAGTTTTGAACCTAATGGAACTATTTCTCTTAATGCTACTATGGCAAAAGAAGGAAATAAAGAAATTAAAAATATTAAAATTGTAGGAGAAGATGCAAGAGCTATATTAAATGAAAAATATGGAAGTGAATATGTAACAGGAATAGTAAAAGAAGCTAGGCAGTTGAATACTTTAAATGAAGCTTTAAATTATCTAGGCCCAAAAGAAGCAAGAGGGGTAGACTTAGCTTATCTAAGGCATCATTCTTTTCTTCCAACTTTTGATGGAGGAGCAGCTTATAATAAACAAGTACATAATCATTTATCAAGAGAGTTTTCAGATGTAAAGATTATAAAGCATGGAGAAAACTATTTTGTAAAAAAAGGAGAAGAGTCTACTAGGGTAGGATCATTACAAGAACTAGATGGTGTTTTGAGTTCTCTAATTGATCCTATGATAAAAGACTTTCAACTTAGACCAGTAACACCTAAAGCTAGATTATCAGAAGAAAGAACTCTTCCTGAAACAATAATCAGTTCTAGTCAATCTGCAAAACCAGTATATAATCCAAACCCTACTCAAGAATCAGAAGGAGAAGTAGAATATAACGGAGAAGATGAATATGTTGATGTTAATGGAAATATTAAGTATCCAGATAATAATCTTATAAACTTAAAGGTAGGAGTAGACCCTAAAACTCGTAGAGATATTCCAATAGAGTCTATAATGACAAAAGAGGAAGCTGCTCAAGTAAAAAGAGTTTTTGTAGATGGAGTAAATGACGCAAGATTAGCATTTGAAAGTTCTTTTGGTGATTTTCTAAACATTAATGGAGTAGACTCTAAGTATTTAACGGGTTATTTTTATAACATGATAAATGCAGAATCTAATGGAAATCTCAAAGGGGATAATCCCACTAGTGAAGCTTATGGATTAATTCAGTTAATAGGAGAGAATAGAATAGCTTTTAATAAATGGTATAAGAAAGGTAAGGGTGTGGATGCAGAGGAGATAAGAAGTTCTAACGATCCTTTAGCTCTTACTAAGTTAGCAATGGAGGAACTGTCATGGTTCTATACAGAAGCAGATAAAACAGCAGTTAATAGAGTAAGGACTATGGCTGCTGAGACTTCTGTACCTACAGATAGTTTATTATATTTATGGCATCATGCAGGAGGTACAAAAATTGGAAAAATATTTAAGGATTGGGAAGATGGAAAAATCAAAGACCTTGATAATCATGTTATATATAAAGCAGGAAGTGCAGAACAGAAAGTAAATTTACCGTTAGTTGGTAATGACAAAACAAGAGATGTCAAATTAAAAGATATATTTAATCACTTTAACAGATCAAAAGTTATATGAGCTTAAATAAAAAACAAGTAAGCAGTCTATTAGGAACTGATACTGATAAACAAATAACTCCTGTGAGCAATGAGCCTGTATTGTCTCTACCTCTTACAAGACAAGTAGGACTAGCTGGTTTAAAAGGTAAGTATAAGTTTGATCTATATCCAGACCAAAATTGGGATGATCTTAGAGCATTAAGACAATCAACAGCAGATAAGTTTGCTAATGGTCTTGTTAAGGCCAGTGCTACTGCTATTACTACAGCTTTAGAACCTCTTGTAGACTTAACTTATGGTCTATCAAAAGCAATTAGTGAAAACAGATTAGAAAGTATATTTGATAATGATATTACTAGATCATTTGATGAATTTAATGAAGGTCTTAGAGAGACAATGCCACACTACTATACTCAAGCAGAACAAGAAAGAACCCTGTTTGGACAAATGGTTCCTTTTACAAAGGGTAGTGCAAACTTCTGGTTTGATAAGGTATTTTCAGGACTAGGGTTCTTAGCAGGTGCAGCAATATCTGGTAATGTTGCAGGTAGAGGAGCAATGGGTTTGGCTAATGCAGTTGGTAAACTTGCAGGTGTTAAAAATCTTGCATCCTTATCTACTGTTGCAAAAAATAGCGATGATGCTATAGGAGCATTGAAAAAAATAACAAATGGAGTAAAACTTAATAAAGGAACTGCTGCTGCTGCTAGTATTATATCTGCGGTAGGAGAATCTGGTATAGAAGCTCGTCATGCAAGAAAAGATTTTATTGATAAAATGAAGCATGATAGAAGTATGGGTAATCCTAATCTAGTTGGTTTAACAGATGAACAAATAGAAGAGGATGCAGATAATGTGGCACGTTCTACATTTGCATTAAATATGCCTACTGTTGCAGGTTCTAACTTTCTATTTTTAGGTAAATATTTTACAGGTAAGTATATTGGTAGTGCAGTTAGTGAAGCAGGTAGAGGAGTAGCAAGAGGTTCTTTTATGGGAGGTAGTATTGCAAAAGGAGCAAATCCTATTGTAAAAGCTAAAGAAGTAAGTAAATTTAAAAGAGGATTAAGTAATGTAAGTACCGTTTTAAAAGTACCAGCTACTGAATTTGCCCAAGAAATGACTCAAGGAGTTATCTCTAAAGCTTCTACTGAATACTTTTCTAGAAAATATGATCCAGAAGCAGTAGACTTTTTAATAAATGCTACTGGAAGTACGGTAGATGCCCTCAAAGAATCTTTTACTACTAAAGAAGGACTAGAAGAAGGCATGATAGGAGCTATCTTAGGTATGCTTCAAGTTCCTGGTGCAGTTAAAGGTATTAAAGCAAAAACTAAAAGAGAAGCACGAGCTATTGAATACTTGAATGAATATAAATCTTCTGATGCTTTTAAAATAAGAGAAGATTTTACTATTAGAGATATGTCTATCCAACAAGAAATTGCGGAAGCCGCAGAAGCTGGAGACATGGAGAGAGTAAATAGATTATCTGACGATGCTTTTTTTAACTATGTTTATACTAGAAGTGAATTAGGGCTATCTGAGTTAGTTGTTGAAGATGTAAAGGCATTAGAAAATATGTCTTTAGAAGATTTTAGTGATTTTATAGGAGCTAAAACAGCCCTTACAGCAGAACAAAAAGATAAGTATATTAAAGATAGTGAAGCCAAGGTAAAAACAATACAAGATGCAGAAAAATTAGTTTATACTAGACTACCAAATGCAGACCCTGCAATTAAAGCAGCTTTTATTAAGAACTACTATGATAAACAAGCTGTTCTAAACAGAATGGAAGAAGTAGAAAATATTCTTCCTATAAGGGTTAGAGGTATAAGAGAAGAAGCGCATCAAGAGTTTCTATCAAAACTAGAAGCACAAAAAAATGCTCCAGAAGTTGAGATAGATAAGGAATTAAAAGAGGGTGAAGAAAAAGTAGTTAATCTTAATGAAGAAAAAGAAATCAATAAAGTAACCTTACAGGAAAGGGAATTAACTGAAAGAGAAAAAGAACCAGTTATAGTAGCTCCTTTTACTAAGCCTTTTAGCCCAAAGAAAAAGATTGTAGGAGATACAGAAGTAACTATAGGTAAAAAAGTATCACCTATAGAAGATAGTTCTTTTGAAGAGTTTAATATCTTTAGAAGAAAAATTGAGGAAGAAGTTGATAAAGCTATAGCATTAGAACAAGATCCTCTTAAAAAAGAAGAACTAAAAGAAACAAAGAGTAAGTTATTAAATCTTGCAAAGCAAGAAGCTGATACTATGGTTCTTTATAATCAACTTATAAAAGACCCAGAAGGTTACCTAACTTTACAAGAAGATGCTAAACAACTTCTTTTAAAAGAAATGTTTACTATTAAAACAGAAGATTTTTCTGGAAATGTAGTAGACAATGTTATTGAAAAAGGAACATATAGAGACAGTAGAGGAAGAAAGCTAGAGGTTGTTGATACTTATATAAACAAGGCAGGTAAGCCTTCGGTATTAGTAAGAATGAATAATGAGTACCAAAGATTATCATTAGATAAATTAGAAGGAAAAAGAATTGTAAAAGAAAAGAAGCTATCAAAAAGAGATAAATTCACTCTTAATAATCTTAATAATATAGTAAGATTAAATATTAAGATGTATAGTCCTTTGAGAACCCTTGAAACTAGGAATGAAGAAGGAGATGTTACATCTGTTATGGAAGAACAAGAAGTTCAAAGTCCTATAGATACTCAAGATTTTGTTTTAAGGATTAATGAAGAACTAGAAACTAATATAGACAGTCCTAACTTTGGTAGAAATGTAAAAAATTCATGGACTTTAGTTTCCTTAGATGGAAAAACAAAAGTAGCAGTTGTAGAAAAAAAAGATGGTAGTATTGGACTCTATAATAAAAATGTAGAGTTTGAAGTAATTGATAAACCACAACCTATTGAAAAAGTAATTTATGAAAAAGCTTTACTAGATTTAGGAAAAAAGAAAAGAGCTTTGTATGATTCTTTAGAGACTAGAGATAGTGCAATAAAAAATTCAAAAGATAGATTAAAAGACTTTAAATCTAAATTAGCTTACCTAGAAACTAGAATTAGTGCTAATGAAAAATCTAAAGGAGGAAGAACTAAAGTTACTGATAAGCTAAGAAGTTCTTCTTTAAAATATCTTAAATCTGATTTTATTTCTTTAGATGAATTAAAAGATATTAGAGATGGTATTCAACAAGCTGTTGAAGAGCAACTTAAATATACCAAAGCTACTTTAGAAGAAATTAAAGATATTGAAGTTAAGAAGGCAGATGTAGCGGAGGAGTTAGAAAAACTAAGAACTGAATGGAAGTCTAATATGTCCATTGGACAAATAAAAGAACTTAGAGATCAATATAAAAAGATTTATACTGCTTATGATCAGCATCTTAAAGAAGCAGAAGAAACATTAGCAAAAGAAGAAGAAGAATTTGGTACTTTAATAGATTCTTTAAAAAAGGATATTTCTAATTTAAAAGGAAAATTAACAAGAAGCTTAAACAAGTTAAGTCCTGAAGAAAGAGCAGAAGTAGGTTCTGCAATGAAAGCCGATCTTGATAATACTATTAATAGTTTGGTAAAAGCTAAAGATGACTCTTTAGAAAGACTAAATACTGCAAAGAGTGTTTTATCTGAATTACAAAATACTAATTTAGATGATATAGCTAATGCGAGAGAAAAATCTTCTCATTATAACAAGTTTATTAGACTCTATGAAAATAGAATAATGCAAACTAGGCTAATGCTATATGGTAATAGTTCTTCTATTGCTAATAGAGAAAATCCTAGTTATATTCCTGGTGATGTCAGTAAAGGACTAAGACCTGATATTCAAAAAGTAGGTTTAGCAAAGACTGCTGGTTCTCATCCTCAAACACTAGAAAATTATAGAGAAGGAAGTAGATCAGAAAAAGATTTAAAAGAGCTTAGATTTTTCAATTACTCTCAGTCTATTAAAGATAAGGAAGAATTAGAAAAACATAGATTAGTTTTTTTACATAAAGGAAATATTAAAGAATATGCAGAAGCAGTAGGAGATAAGGAGATAGAAAAAGTAGAGTTTTATGATGATACTACCATTATAGCTATGGTAGAAAATAATAAAGCTCCTGTAAAAACTAAAAATCCTGATGGAAAGACAGAAGGATATGTATATACTCCTATTCTTCTGCCTATTTATAGTGAAGATTCTTTTACAAACAATCAAGATTTAACAGAGACAGAAATAAGAGAGATAGAAAAAGCACATGAAGCTTTTAGGCAAAGTATTTTTAGAGGAGAAGTTACTAACAGACCTATACTCACTATATCCAATGGTATAGCAAACAGTGCTTTAATAGCAGAACGTAAAACTCTTTCTTCTTTGCCAGAAGGAACTAAAATACAGATAGCACTTAGTGATGGCTCTCTTACTAATAGCTTTTCCCATGATTCTATGGTAAGACCTGGTTCTTCTTGGGTTAATATAAAAGGTAAATTAAGAAGATTAGAGTCTGAAAGATTAGGTAAAACTTCTAGAAATAATGTAATAGCAATGCTAGTGCAACACGCTAGAAATATACAAGGTTTTGATAAGCCGGGAGTAAATTTTAGTCAAAAATATTCTAAAGCTGGAGGAGTTGCTATTATAGATTACTTAAATTCTATACTTTACTTTGGCCATAATAAGAAAGTAAATCCTGATTTTATAATAGCTATAGATAAAATAGGAGGGTTTTTAAATTATGGAAATAGAAATATAAGTATTGAAGATTTAGCTGAACTACACTTAAATTCTGAACTAAGACAAGAACTAGAAGAATTTCTTTCTACTGTTTATGTAAATGTAAGTAATGGATACTTGGCTAAAGATAAATACAATCAAGTATTAGGTAATCTTTCTAAAGATGGTACTCTCAAGTTTGAAACTAAAAGATGGGCATCTTATGAAGAGTTCAATTTTTCAGAGGAACAGTATACTCTTGGAGAAGATGGGTCAGAAGTAGCTGCAAAAGAACCTTTACATTATGTGCAAGGTAATAAAAAAGAAGCGTCTTTAGAAGAACCAGAATTATTAAGTACTTATTTTACTTATGATAATGCACTTAAAACAACAGTTCCTGTTGAAACAAAAAAACCAGAGGTAGAAAAATCTAACACTAAGAGAGAACTTTTGTCCTATCCCGAAGAAATAGGAGGAGTAATGTTGCTTAATAAAGAACACCATTTTAAACTTGAAAATCAAATAAAAGATAGTGTATTTGAAGATAAGTTCAAAACCATAGAAGACTTTTTAAGTGCTTGGGTTAGTGGAGAACCTATGAAGACAGAACTTGTTTCTACAGAAGAAGAGTTTGATGGAGATCCTTCTGATGATGCAATAGCTAGAGCAATAGAAAAAGTTAAACTTAAAAATAGACAAACACCTAATGATGCAGATGAACCTTCTTTAGAATTTACAGCTAGTAAAATAGCGGAGGGTATAAGTAAAGTTAAAGCTGAACTTGCCAAGAAGAAAGAAGATGAACCTGGTTTTGATCTTACTGTTAATAGAGCAGCAAAGCAATCTAAATCATTTATATTAGCTGATTTACCAAAAGAGTTGAAGTGGTTTAAAACTAAATTTCCTAACATTCCTATCGAACTTGTAGCAGGTTTAATTGAAAATAGAAGTTATGGTAGATTTGTTACTAATGCAGGAGTTTTAATTTCTGATGCAGCTATTGAAGGTACAACTTATCATGAAGCTTATCACGTAGTTAGTAGAACCTTATTAACAACTAAGCAAAGGGAAATACTTTATAATGAATACAGAAAATCCGAAGGTAAAGAGTTATCTGATTTTGAAGTAGAAGAAGCCTTAGCAGAAGAGTTTAGAACTTTTGTTCTTAGTAATGGAGATATTAAAGCTACCAATTTAAGACCTAGACAAAAATCATTTTTTAGAAGAATATTAGATTGGATCAAAGGAGTACTAGGATTTGATAAAGGAAATTTTAGGACTCTTGAAGATACTTTTAATAGTATCTATAATAACACTTTTGAAGATTTGTCTTTATTGAATGAAAAGATACCAGAATCATGGAATTTAGATAGTGAAGTAAGAAACAAAGTTTCCAAGCTTGCAAAGGTATATACTGCTTACGCAATAGAAGATATATTAGATACTAATCCAGGTTTATTGACTGAAATAGGTATTGAAAGAACTGGGCCAGAACTAAGTTTATTACTAGAAGCTCATTTAAAGAGAGCTAATACAAAAATAAATAATTTTAATAAAGCCAATCATACTCAAGAAAAGCATAAAGAAATAGTCAATTTTATAGAGTCTAATTCTAAAGAATTAGTAAATGAAATTCTTAAGAACTTTAAGAAGTTTGACTTGTTTGAAATCTTAGAAGATGATAACAATAAGAGTAGAAGTATGTTTGATGATAAAGCAACTATTTCTTTTCACAAGTCTATGCCACCTGCAATTAAACTTCTTCTCTCTTCCGTTAGAGATATTGAGATGATTGATTTTGATAGCAATGGAGAACCCTTAATGTACACGAAAGAAAAAGAAGGAATGGATGCAATGGGACTTCCTAGATTACAAGGTTATCCTAGAGTTGCAGCTATATTACATAACTCATTAGCTAATATAGTTGATGAAGGAAAAATGATACAAGAACTTATTAGAATAGGACAAACCAATGCAGGTATTAGAAATCTAGTAAGTAAATTAGGTCTTGGAGTTTCTTCTGTAGAAATAACAAAACCTATTTTTGACTTACAGAGTATGTTTATAAATCAAATGAATAAGGCTAAACATGATCAGAGTATTACTATTGTAGATAAAAGTGGAGTAGGTAGTATTGATGCTATCAGTCTTAATGTAGTTAGCAGAATTAAAGATTCTTGGTTAGCTAATTTAAAAACTAAAAATTTAAAATTTGTAGAAAATATTAACAACAACTATACAATAAATATAGATAAAGTATTAACTGCATACAATAAAGGAATTGCAAATGCGAAAGCAGGAGCAGAGTTTTTAAGACAATTAGGAATAGAAATTAAAGGAGGAGATACAGCATTGTCTAATGCAATTTTAACATCTTTTAAAAAGTTAAAAGAAGCTGGTAAGACATCAATTTTTGCTAATGACTTGTATAATTCTAAAACAATGATTATTAGTAATGAATTAAAAGAAACATATTCCAGACTTTCAACTGAAAATAGACAAGATTTAGAAATGTCTTATCAAAATGCTGATGGTGAAACGGTTTATTCAATACTACCTCACCATTTAGTATCTTTAGTTGTCTCAAAACTTAACAACAATACAAGTAGTGAGGACATTCAAAATTCTATTTATACAGCAAACTCTCAAGTAAAAAAAGGACTTAAAGTTAAAATAGAAGTACTTTCTGGATTAAAAAATACAGCAGAAGGATACTCTAGTGGACTATCGAAAGCTAATAAAGTAGATATTGTAGCTATTGAATTTGGTGCATTGCTAGATAGTAAAATTCCTTTACTACCTGCTGGTGATAAAAAGACTGAAAAGGTTCTAGTTATGAATGGTCTAAAAACCACTAACGAGATATTTTTAGACTATTTATTAGATGAAATGAATTTAGCAAATGCTTTTAAAAGCTATAATACAAAAAGATTATTACAAGTTAAGAGCAATGATTTAACTAAACTAAGAATACTTGATTCTATGTTTGGCAAAGTAGTTAAAGAGATACCAGTAAATCCTGTTTCTTATATTAAGAAAGAAAAGATAAAGCTAGAAAAAGCAATAAATCAATTCTTTAAAGATAAGGCAGAAACTTACGAAAAAAATCTTATAAATTTAGGACTAGCTTATAGAGAAGATACGGAGGGAGGAGTTGTTTATAGAGTTAAGAGTATGCCAGAAAACTTGCTCATTAATAAGTATAAAGCTAAAAGGTCAGAGAATCTAATTCTTACAGAAGATAAGTTTAAAGAAATGATGAATGATGCGGCAAGACTATATCAAGCAGGAGTTATTGAACAAACTAAGATTATTACTGGAGATTTAGCTTTAAATGAAAAGTTTGTAAAAAGAATGAGTGGTACTATATCGCCTAAAAACATCAGTAGAAATAGTAGTGATTTCATAAATAATATGAATAAGCACTATGAGAGAAGTACTGGTATAAGAGATCATATTTTTAGATTTATCGTTGGTGATGATATTATGCAAAGTGGAGAAACTGTTCAACCTTATATAAAAGAATTAATAGAGTATGCAGGACTTTCTGGTATTGAACAGAAAGTTTATTTAAACATGACTATTACAGATGGTATTAGTTATACTACTCTTGATGGTTATAGAGATTTTTTATTAAGGAATAAAGGATGGAGTAATAAACATGAAGAAATCTACAAAAAGGTACTAAACAAAGAAAAACTAAGCTCACAAGAGATAATCATATTCTCTTCCTTTAAGCCTATGGGAATTGGTAATGTTAAAATAGACGAAGGTTTGTATGTACCTGTATATCTTAAAACTTCTACCCTACCACTAATACCAGGATATTTTAAAGAAGGCGGTGCATTGGATAAACTAAATACATATATGCAAGAAAACAATCTTGATATGTTTATTCATAAAAGTGGAAGCAAGAAAGTAATAGTAGGAGATGCAGAAGGAAACCTAGAAAATCTTATAGATGGAGAATTTAGTGATTCCTTTGTACATGAGTTAAATTGGGATTATATAGGTATTCAAGTTGATTCTTCTTTTCAAGCAAAAGATAATGTAAAAGAAGGTTCTCAACAAGATAAAGTATTTGAAGTTAATCTCTCTGGAAATGGTTCTATTGATACCTATACTGATAGAGAAGGCAATGAGCAAAACGTTAAAGAAGTAATATCAGAGCTTGATGATTTTAAAAATGAGCTTGTAAAAAGAAACAGAGCTAAAATATATAAAAGATTTGGTATTAAAAATACTGGAAAAGGATTAAGAATTAGTAAAACTAAAGAACTTTTAGATTTTATAAAAGATAAAGCTGAAAAAAGTGAAGTACCTAGTAATATTATAAGAGCTGTAGAATACACATTAAAAGGAGAAGGTTCTTCTGGTATCATTAATTTAGTACCGTCTAAAAATAGAATAGAAGGTATTCTTAATAGTATTATTAATAAAAGTATTAATACTGAGTATTTTGGTGGTCAAAATGCAGCACTTCCTGATGGAGGAATAGAGAAAAAAGAATCTACTCATTTAAGGTTTTATACTATAAATGAGATTAGTAAAGGATTAAATGCAATGGAAATAATGCTTCCTAATTATTTCAAAGGTATATTAGGAATAAATGAATCTATTAGAATTGAAGATATACCTAAAGAACTTTTAGAAATATATGGCTTTAGAATACCAACACTAGGGCCAAATTCTATAGACATAATGATAGTAAAGGAATTTCTTCCTGAAGCTCTTGGTAATGTTATAGTAGTACCAGAAGGATTTACAGCAAAAACAGGTGCTGACTTTGACTTTGACAAAATGTTTTTACATTATCCAGAATTTAATGTAGTAGGAGGAAAACTAGAGTATGCAAAATTTATAGATTATGAAGTAGATAATAAAGAAGAATTACTAAGAGAGTTATATTCTAGTATTTATAGAACCAGTAAAATCAAAGCTAGAAAAGAATTGTATGCTAAGTTGAAAAAAGCAATCAAGGATGCAAACTTAGAAGAAACTGCATATATTAATGAACTTATTAAAAACAATGCTACACTAGCTGAAATTAATGCGCTAAAAGAGGATATTGAATATGCTGCTGTTCTTTCTGCTACTTTATACAGTGGTGAATTAACTGTAGAAGATTTTAGAATGCTGGAAGATGAAGTACTTAACTTACCTACTATTACAGAGTTTTTAGAGGACAATATGGGAAAATCTAATATTGAACTCAATACTGAAAAAGCTATTAAAAATAGAATACTAAAAACTAAAAAAGATATTAGTCTTTCTCCAGAAAGAATGAGTGATTTTCTTAGACCTGATAATGCAGCAGTTATAGATGAGGCTTTAATTTATATCGAAGATTTAACTGGTAATAGAGAAAATGTAGATTCTACTAGTTATTTTCAGTTATCTGATTTCTTCCATAACGTAGATGTAAGGTATAAAAACTGGGCAGGTGCGGGAGGTATTGGAGTAGCAGCAGTTCATAATCAACATCATTCACTTGCTCAAAAAGCAGATTTTGGGATAAACTTTCCAGAAGGAAGTATTAATTTCAAGGGTGTTAATTATGAAAATGGTTATACCTTAGCTAATGTTTATGACACTAGTACTCAATATGGAGAACCACCTAATAAAATCAGTAAAAACATATCTCAAGTACTTTCTGCTTTCGTAGATAATACTAATGACCCTAAAGTGTTCAGATTAAATCTAAATCCTACAACTCAAGGAGTAGCTCTTACATTAATTAGATTTGGAGTAGACCCTAAAACATTATTTGCTTTTCTAAATCAACCAATTCTTTTAAGATATGTTGAAGAAATGGCAAAAAATTCGTATCTTGGGAAACCAAAGAAAAGATGGCAAGTTATAGAGAAGATTTCTAGAGAATTTAATATAATAAAAGGTAAAAATATCTTTAGTCGTCTACCAACTCCTGACATAACTATAGATAGAAATAATCTTGAAGAAAATATTAAAGGAACGGATGCAGACTTTCAACATAGAGTTTTACAAGATTTTCTTAATTACAAAGGAATGGCTAGTGTATTGTCAGAAGTTACTCAAATTACAGGAATAGATAGGTCTTTGGCAGGACAAGATTTTAGTCATAATGAATATCTCATTTATGCTTTAGATCAAGCATTAGTAAATCCTATCTTTATAAACGCAGGTAGTTTAATATCTAATACTCAACTTAGAGAGAAGTACAATTCTATAAAAGATGCAAATGAAATTTTTATGGATAATAAGATAGATAAAATACCGGTTTATAACGATGCTTTGTCTATCTTTAAAGATCATTACTTTAATAAAGGTTTTCAGTATGATGATATTTCTAAGTTCTTAGACCATTACAAAAATGGCTTAATATCTTATGTAATTCAGAATGTAAAATTTGGAGGTGTTAAGCTAAATGAACAATTTGAATCCATTATTAAAGGAGAAAACTCTATTGCTAAGAAAGTAGCAAGGTTTAAAAATACTAATCCAGAACTAGCAATTAATAATAAGTTTTTAAGTGAACTAGCTTCTGAAATTGCCGATAAAAATGAAGGATTTGATACAGTTAAGTTTTTTAATAGATTCATGGATAAGGATGAAAGTAATATACTTACAGATTCGATGCTTGAATTACATAGTCTTAGTAAAGAAGGCAAGACTCTAGTAAATGATTTGATAAAAGCCAATTTTACTCAATCGACTTTAGGATTTGGGCCACTTTCAATGTCTAATTTAATACCACAAGAACTATATTTACCAATTATAGATAAATGGATTAGTTTCTATGCTGAAAATAATCCTAATTTTATTAATAACTTTTGGAAAAGCTATCATCAGAATTTAAGAGGTTCAGGTTTATTTAGAAAACTACCTTTAATTGAGGCCAGACCTAGTGATGTTATTAAAATTAATAGAGGTAGACAATCAGGATTTGATTTTGCTAAAATGTACAATAATAAAGAGTATTATTTGTATCAATTTGAAAATACAGAAGAAGATGCAAAAGGTAGAATTAAAGAAGTTTGGAAAAGGATTCCATTTAAAGGAAGTCCTGGAAAGTTTCTTGAGGGAACCATGTCAGATGAATCAATACTAAAAGATAATAACTTCGTACCTAAGAACAGTACTAGTGAAGGAGTATTAGAAACTGATAATGAAGTTATGGAATCATTTAAACTTAACAAAACTATAAATGTTTATTGGGGACAACCTGAATCAGCTACTTCTACTAGAATACTTTCTAATTTAGCACCAAGAAAATTTATATACCAAGAAAAAGAATACGGTAGTGTGGAACACGCTTATCAAACATTAAAATCAGGAACATTTGACCAAGTTACTTTTGACGCTTATAATAAAATAGGAGGTTATGGCAGAAAGATAAGGGGTAAAAGTGTATCAAAAGGGTTTGATAATTTACAATTGATAAAAAATTTAGTTGTAGAATCTTTTAAACAAAATCCTGATTCAGAAGCTGCTAAGAAATTATTACAATATGAAAATTTTACTCACAATACTAATGAAGTTATAGATAAAGCATTTTTAGAAGGTTTAAAATTAGCTCAAAAAGTATTACAAAATAGTGAAACTCCTAAAGTAATTGAAAAAATTACAAAAAGCCTAAGCCCTATACAAACATTGAAACAAACTTTAAAAGACTTAGGTATTAAAAACATAGATAAAATGTCTGACGAAGAAGTTAAGAAAGAATATAAAAAGATTTGTAATCGAAAAAACTAATTAAAGTATGCTAGTTTGCCCAAGAAAAAATAGTATAGAGTGGAAAACTCTTGTAGAAGAAATAGGAGAAGATAAAGCGTATGATGTTTTTATTCTTAACAACTTTGATATACCTAGTATAGAAGAAGCTAAATCTTTAATGTTTCAAAGTTCTGATCAATCTAAAAATATAGATGATTTAAAGTCTATAGAACCAGCTTACGCTAATTATACTAATGAACAAATTCAAGCTTTCATAGACAGTAAGATACCTGATAGTAAATTACAAATACCTTTGTTTCATGGAGCAAATCAACCTATTATTGGAGATAAGTTTAAAATATCAGAAACATCTTTAGCTAAAGGTTTATGGTTTAGCCAAAGAATTAATTATGCTAAAGGTTCTATGAGTTATGCACCTTCTTCTGAAAGTCTTACAGGTAAAGCATTAAGAGGTGATCCTAAAATGTATGTAGTTTTACTGAATGTTAAAAAACCAAAAGAGTTTTATGATGCAAGTGGCGCAATATTAGCACAAAGTTCCGAAAGATTTATGAGTGGGGAAATTGAACCTATTAGGTTAGGAAAAAACAATACTCAATTTGATAAAAACACAGATGATGCTGCAATATTTCATCATCCCAATAGGGAAAATAAATTATCTAAAACCTTTGATCAAATTGTAGTTTTTGATGATTCCGTAATAACAATACTAAACTCTCCAGAAACAATAGCTGAATTTAAAGAATTTGTAGATAAGGATAGTAATGTAGAATTTCCTGATAGTACAAAACTTAGTAAGTCTCCATCTATAGTAAATGAAGTTAGAGAAACTATGATAGAAGATGGGTTAGCTATTAAAGTTGGAGATAGATTAGTATATGAGGGAGAAAGCTATACTATGGAGGATTTCACTTCTCTTCTAGAAGCAGGTGAATTACCAGAAGTTCAACTACCTGAACTATTAGATGAATCTGAAAATGCTTATACTAAATTACTAAGTTTCTTAGAAAAGATTGGAGTATCTGTAAAGTTAGTAGATTTTATTAGAAAAAGAAAAGGAGAGGTAATAGATGCAAAGGGAAGAGCTAAGTTATTTTCTAATACTGTAGAACTAGTAAAAGGAGTTGCAAATGCCGAAACTTTAGGAGAGGAAGCATTTCACTTTTATACTAAATTATTAGAAGTAAATACTAATAATCAAGAAGCTCAAGAACTATTATCAGAAATGATGAATAATATTGATCAATTTGAAGTGTTTCAAGAGGTAAAAGAAGAGTATTCAGAACTTGATGATTATGGGCAAAGGATGGAAGCAGTAGGTAAACTACTTTCTAAGATTGCCATGGGAGAAAATATTGAAAACTTAAAATCAGATAATCAAGCTAAAGGATGGTTTAATAAAGTAATACAATTCATTAAAAACTTTTTTGCAAACAAGTCAGACCAAGGATATATCAAAGCTGTTAATCAAGTAATGGAAGGAGATTTAAGCCTTTTAGAACTTAATAAAGTTGGATTAACAGGTGAAATGTTAAGTAAAAATCCAAGCCAAGAGATTAGAGAGAAGTTACTAGAAGATAATAATCTACTTACTAAAAAGATGGTAGATGGAAAAGAGAAGTACTTCTATGGAGATAAAGTAGTTGATCTTAGAGTGCATGATATTCTTGATATAGAAAAAGCTAAAAGAGGATTTAGTGAAGAATTTAGTCCTTCTCCTTCTGATTTAATGAGAAGAAAATATGGTACTGATGCTCATAGTGATATTGAAAACATTTTAAAAATAAAAG
>Ga0105055_10005529_pt1 | contig 17803 bp, 13 predicted proteins | sample BON03_FD_78090 | JGI IMG/M metagenome (GOLD analysis project Ga0105055, IMG submission 78090) | Freshwater microbial communities from Lake Bonney liftoff mats and glacier meltwater in Antarctica - BON-03 | ecosystem: Environmental > Aquatic > Freshwater > Ice > Glacier meltwater | place: Lake...
AAATCATTGTGGCAGCACATTTTGAGACGATTCACCAAAGTATGGTGTCCGCTCAGACTGCCATGAAGCATCCTGCTACTGCGGTAGAGTTAATGGATAAAATCATTTTGGACTGTACCAAAGAAAGTATCGAGTATAGCAAAAATCGCTATTTCGTCGAAGGAGATCCTGAGGCGCTTTTGATGGTGGAGTTTCGTGGTCATACGCTAGAAGAAGCTATGGCTAAAGGGGAGGCATTGGTTGCAGATCTAAAAAACACAGGTTTGGGCTATGCCTATCCGATTATCGAGCCTGCGATGGTTTCTACCGCCTGGGCACTCCGCTCTGCGGGATTGGGGCTTTTGGCAAATATCCCTGGCGATGCGAAGGCTGTAGCATGTATTGAAGATACAGCGGTTGACATTGAAGACTTGGCAAACTACATCGATGAAGTGGATGAGATGATGGCAGGATTCAATCAAAAGCCTGTTCACTATGCGCACGCCGGTGCCGGAGAGATACATTTAAGGCCAATTTTGGATTTGAAAAAAGCCAAAGATGTGGCCGAGTTTTATAATATTTCTAAAGCTTCTGCCGAATTGGTGAAAAAGTATCAGGGGTCATTAAGTGGTGAGCACGGAGATGGACGGGTTCGTGCTGCTTTCATTCCGCTGATGGTTGGGGAAAAGAATTATCAGCTTTTCCGGAGAATTAAATTCTCATGGGATCCTCAGAATATTTTCAATCCTGGGAAAATAGTCGATGCTGCTCCGATGAACAAGTTTCTTCGCTACGAGCCAGATATGAAGACCCCAACTCATGATACCATCTTGGATTTTTCTAATGTTGGAGGTATTCTCCGTTTGGCGGAAAAGTGTAACGGTTCTGGTGATTGCAGAAAACTTCCTGAATCTGGTGGCACCATGTGCCCAAGTTACATGGCCACTCGAAATGAAAAGGATACTACTCGAGGTCGAGCAAATACGTTGAGAGAATTTTTGACGATGAGCGATAAAGAGAATGCGTTCAATCATCCTGAGATCAAGGAGGCGATGGATTTGTGTCTTTCCTGCAAAGGCTGTACAGCCGAATGTCCATCCAATGTGGACATGGCTAGCATGAAAGCCGAATTCCTATACCAATATCAAAAGACAAATGGAATCCCACTTCGATCTAGAGCTTTTGCATACATCAACGAGCTAAATGAATTTGGCTCCAAAACTGGTGGCTTGGCAAATTTCATGCTGAGTAATAGGCTGACTGGAGGTTTGATGAAGTCTATTTTGGGCGTAGCCCCAGAAAGAAAACTACCTGAAATCAGCAAAGTTAGTCTTCGAAAGTGGTACAAGAAGAATTATGAATCGCTTCCAGGCGCTTCCAAGCAGATCAAATCTATTTACTTCTTTGTAGATGAGTTTACCAATCACAACGATACACAGATAGGAGTTAAGGCGATTTCTTTATTGAAAAAACTAGGCTACGACGTGAAAGTCGCAGATCACGAGGAAAGTGGTCGATCTGCACTTTCTAAGGGTTTATTGCTTAAAGCAAAAAAGCATGCGGAAGCGAATGTGACCATTTTCTCAAAAATCATTAATGGAAATACGCCTCTGATTGGTTTGGAGCCTTCTGCTATATTGAGTTTTCGAGATGAATATCCAAGGATCGTAAAGCCTGAATTGGTGGAAGCTGCGAAGAAATTGAAATTTCATGTGAAGATCATCGATGAATTTTTTGGACAGGAAATCGCTGCTGGGAATATTACAGCTGATTCGTTCAATACAAAGACACAGCACATTAAGCTACACGGTCATTGCCATCAGAAGGCGCTTTCTTCCATGGTATGGACGCAGAAAATGCTTTCACTTCCTGCAAATTATTCTGTAGAAACTATACCAAGTGGATGCTGTGGAATGGCTGGTAGCTTTGGCTATGAAGCAGAACATTACGAAGTGTCTCAGCAAGTGGGAGAGTTGGTACTCTTTCCAGCGGTTAGAAAAGCGGAGGCGGATACGATCATAGCAGCACCTGGAACATCCTGCAGGCATCAGATTGCTGACGGAACAGGCAGAAAAGCCAAGCATCCAGTGGAGATCTTGTGGGAGGCGTTGAGCTCCTAGGAGCATTTGTGATCTCAAACTTTTTCCAGTGGTAGAACATTGATCCTCGAGACAGCGCAAAGTTTGGTAGTGATTGATGATTATTATTCAGAGGTGCGTTAATAATCGTTTTTTGACTTTTACCCCAAGACCTTCCTCGCCACATATTCAGCACATCTCGCTGCTAATCTCGCGGTAGCGTTATCATGATCATAACTTGGATTGAGCTCAACAATATCAAGCGAAATAAGCTTTTTGCTGGAAGCGATTAATTCAAATACTTTGAAGGCAAACTCCGGCCTGAAGCCCATTGGTGAAGGTGCTGAAACTCCAGGAGCAAAAGCGGAAGAAAAGCCGTCCATGTCTACGGTTAAGTAGACTTTGTTTACAGAATCGAGAAACCAGAGGATTTTTTCTTGAATTACTTCCCAGTTATTCATTCTGAAATCTTCCATTACCATCCATTTTGCTCCAACTCTTTCGGCAGTCTCAAAAAGTGATTTTGGATTGACAGATCGCTGCACGCCCAAACACAGGTATTGAAAGTTGCGTGGATTTTCTTCTGCGAGTTGGAAGAATGGTGAGCCAGAATGTCCCTTTCCATCATGAGTTGGACGTAAGTCGAAGTGTGCATCTAGGTTAATGATGCCAAGCTTTTCATTTTTCGAAGACAAGTACTTGTAAATTCCTCGTCCATGTGCCAACGCTAAGTCATGTCCACCACCCAAAAGAATTGGAAAATGCTTTGTTTCAAGCAACTTCAAAACAGTTTCCGAAATCAATTCGTGACTTGATTCTAAATCAGAGTTTTCTGTATAAACATCTCCATAATCGAAAATCCTGCTTTTCTCAGGCAAGTGAAAAGCCAAAGTCCCTAGGCTCTTTCGGATGGCATTTGGTCCTTCCGCAGTACCCAGTCTGCCTTGATTTCTTTTGACTCCCTCTTCTCCAGCATATCCTAAGATGCCGACTTTCGGAGTCTCGTGGTTATCGTCCACCTTGAGGTCTTTGACCGAAATAGCGGCTTGATGCCAGTATTCAATTGTATCTGAGCTTCTGCCTGTCCATAGTGAAGGACTTGGATTTTGATGGGGCATGATGAAAATAGGATTAAATTTTATGTTAACTTAATTATTGTTCGTTGATACTTTTAATAGCCTTTACAATGTATTTGAATTTATAAAATAATCAAAAGTTCAGAGGGATCTAATAAAATGACTATGAAATACTATAGAATTCCGCAGAAAGAGAATATTGATTTGGATGCTTTTAATGAGCCTGATGGAGCAGTATATACCTATGCGGATTATCTCAAATGGGATTTTGAAGAGATTGTAGAATTGATCAAAGGAAAGATTTTTGCAAAAGCGGCTGCTCCTAATCGTAGGCATCAGGAAGTTTCAGGGAATATATTTGTAGAACTGGCGAATTTTCTAAAAAATCATTCTTGTAAAGTCTATTCGGCTCCTTTTGACGTCAGGTTTTCAAGAAATCCAGACTATTCAAAAACCGATTCTGTCGTCCAACCTGATATTTCTGTGATTTGTGATCTGTCAAAATTAGACGATAAAGGCTGTTGGGGAGCGCCAGACTTGATTGTGGAAATTCTCTCACCAGGAAATAGTCGAGTTGAAGTTCAAAATAAATATGAGCTTTACGAAGAATTTGGAGTTAAAGAATATTGGGTGGTTCATCCAACAGATTGTACTGTTTTGATCTATACGTTAATCGATGGAAAATTCCAGCCGTCTAGACTTTTGACCTCAGGAGATCAGATCAAGTCAACTGTGATTTTTGGTTTCTCTTTGGATTTAGAAGATGTTTTTTAAACACAAAAACCAAAAGTTTATTGTGGAGAGTGCTAGTCAATTTTACTCGGTTTTGTTTTCCTGCTTCTCCTGAAGCAGGATCTTCAATACAAATCCTTAAGTCTTGGATTCTGTGTAATTTTCCCTGAACAGTTTTAGTCAGATGTCAAATTCTTTGATATAGCTTAGGAATCACAAATCCCAAAGAGCACAGTTTATTTTAAAATGTTCCCTAAAATATCCTCATCTACGAGGTTTGGTAAGGTCACTTTCAATTCGGGACTACGATCCATTTCGCGTTGGATTGCCTCCAGAGAACCCGAATTTCTAGCCCAAGCACGTCTTGCAATTCCATTATTTACATCATAAAAAAGCATTGACTTCAGCTTTCTTTCTGCTTCCTCAGTTCCATCCAAGAGCATACCGAATCCTCCATTCATCACCTCTCCCCAGCCAACTCCGCCGCCATTGTGGATAGAAACCCAAGTAGCGCCACGGAAACTGTCACCGATCACATTATGAATAGCCATGTCTGCTGTGAACTTGCTGCCATCGTAAATATTGCTGGTCTCGCGATAGGGAGAATCTGTTCCGCTGACATCATGATGATCTCTACCAAGGACAATTGGAGCAGAGATTTCACCTGTTGAAATAGCATCGTTGAACGCCTGTGCAATTTTAGCTCGACCTTCTGCATCAGCGTAAAGAATGCGAGCTTGAGAACCCACTACCAGTTTATTCTTTTCTGCTTCTTCTATCCAGGTGATATTATCCTGCATTTGCTGCTGAATGGAAGCCGGAGATTCCTGCATTATTTCTCTCAAAACTCTCGTAGCAATCTGGTCGGATTTTCTTAGATCTTCGGTTTTTCCAGAAGTGCAAACCCAGCGGAATGGCCCAAACCCATAATCGAAACACATGGGTCCCAAAATATCTTGCACATAAGAAGGATAGCGGAAATCAATACCATTTTCAGCCATCACATCCGCACCAGCACGAGATGCTTCCAGCAAAAAGGCATTTCCATAATCGAAAAAGTACGTTCCATTTGCAACATGTTTATTGATGGAAGCAGCATGTCTCCGTAGAGTTTCCTGGACTTTTTCCTTGAACATATCAGGATTTTCGGCCATCAGCTGATTTGATTCTTCGAAAGAAAGTCCGACAGGATAATAGCCTCCAGCCCAAGGATTATGAAGTGAAGTTTGGTCGGATCCTAGTTCTATGAAAATATTCTTTTCATCAAATCGCTCCCACACATCGACGATATTCCCGATGAAAGCGATAGATACCACTTCCTCGTTGCGTTTGGCAAGCTGAGTTCGGAATACCAGCTCATCCAGATTTTCAATTAATTCATCTACCCAACCTTGTTCGTGTCGCTTTCTTGCTGCGGCGGGATTCACTTCGGCACAGATCGTGACGCATCCTGCGATATTTCCTGCTTTAGGCTGCGCTCCACTCATTCCCCCCAAACCTGCGGTTAAAAATATCTTTCCAGCTGGCGTTTCTCCAGTATTTAATTTCTTGCGAAAAGCATTCATCACAGTAATCGTGGTACCATGCACAATCCCTTGTGGGCCAATGTACATAAACGAACCTGCGGTCATCTGCCCATATTGCGTCACTCCCAATGCGTTGAACTTCTCCCAATCATCGGGCTTAGAATAATTTGGGATCATCATTCCATTGGTGACCACAACTCTTGGAGCTTCTTTGGATGACGGAAAAAGTCCCATCGGATGACCAGAATATATATGTAAAGTTTGCTCATCTGTCATCTCGGCGAGGTACTTCATCACCAATAGGTATTGAGCCCAGTTCTGGAAAACCGCTCCATTTCCTCCATAAGTGATCAATTCCTCAGGATGTTGTGCTACGGCTGGATCCAAATTGTTTTGAATCATAAGCATGATAGCTGCCGCCTGTTGGGATTTCGCTGGGTAATCCTGAATTGGTCTCGCATGTATGGCGTAATCTGGCATAAATCTATACATGTAGATTCTACCAAAGGCTTTCAATTCTTTGAAAAATTCCAATGCTAATTCTGCATGCCATCCTTTCGGAAAATAGCGCAGGGCGTTTCTCAGTGCAAGTTGTTTTTCCTCAATAATGAGAACATCCTTACGCTTGGGAGCATGACTGAGCGAACTGCAACGAGTCTTTGCTAAAGGGAGAATGCTTGGAATGCCTTGAATAATTTGCTCTTGAAAAGTCATGGGATTTACGATTTGTGAATTACGAGTATTATTTGAGCCTCAGTCGTAATTCAATATTCTGAAGTCTTTTGTCTTGAATCTAAAATCTTGACTCCATAGTCTTCACGCCTCTTTTCCACACTTGAAAAGGTTTCAACTTGCCTTGTTGATACAGGATTTCTTGAAAATTGTCTGTTGGAAAAAGATTGAAATCAGCCAATAAACCAGCTTTCAAAAGACCTCTATCCTGCAATCCCAAAGCTGCTGCTGCTCGGAAAGTCAGCGCAGCTAAGACTTCTACAGTACTGAGTTTTTTGAAAGTTGCTAAAATAGAAGCCTGAGTCAGCAAGTCACCCATGGGTGCGGAGCCTGGATTCCAATCACTTCCAATAGCTAATGAACCTCCTTGATCTAGGATCTTTCGAGCAGGAGTAAATGCGCAACCCAAACCAATTGAAGCACCTGGCAGTGCCACAGCAATAGTTTCTGATTTAGCTAAAAGCTCAATTTCTTTTTCCCCAGAAGCTTCCAAATGATCCGCTGATTTGGCGTTGAATTTCACTGCAACTTCAGATCCTCCAGTGGTGAATTGATCTGCATGGACAGTTAGATCAAATCCCCAGTCTTTTGCTTTTTGGAAGTAAGATTCAATGTCATCTGGTGAAAAAGCAGACTTCTCGATAAAAGCATCAATTCTATTGGTAAGATTTTCTGACTTTAGAATAGGAAAAAGCTGTTCACTGATCAGCGATAGGTATTCTGAATTTGTTCCCTTAAAACCCCTTGGCTTCATGTGAGCAGCCAGACAAGTTGGGACCAAATCGGCTTCAGTTTCCTGATCCGCTTGCTTGATGGCGCGCAGCATTTTTAATTCCTCCTCAACAGTTAGTCCATAACCACTTTTGACTTCAATCGTCGTCACCCCCTCGCTCAGATGCCGATTGGTATTTGCAATGGTTCTCTCAGCAAGTTCAGCTTGTGAAAGGTTTCTGGTTTGTGTCACTGTGTCCCAAATCCCGCCACCAGCTTCTGCAATTTCCAGATAGGATTTCCCCTCATTTCTCATCGCAAAATCTTTTGCACGGCTCCCACCAAAACAAATATGTGTATGACAATCTATCCAGCCTGGTATTGCTACGTATTCACCTTTGAGCTCAATGATTTCAGCATTTAGTGAAGTAGCTTTCTCTAGCAAAACATTGAATTCATCAACTTCCACAATATTCTCACCAGCAATGAGAATTCCTGCATTTTCCAGAATTTCCAATTGCTCGTCTTTCAAAGCTCCTTTTAATGGAAGTTTGTCAAGCGTTAGCAATTGAGTTATTGGGCCGATTAGTTTTAGGTCTTGCATGATTTTTTTGTTTCCCGCTGATTAACGCTGATAACTTCGCAGATTTCCGCAAATGATCTTTGTCGATCTGCAGATTTTTCTGAGAGTATTAGTCGGCTAGATTTTAATAGTTAAATAAGTTACTCCACTCTGTCTCATGTGGCAACCCTTCTTCTTTCGCTACTGTATTTGCGATTTTGATCAGCTCACCACTTTGAACTATCTCAATAGCCGCTTCCATATCCTCTGTCATCACTCGGTCGTGGACTACTGGACTGATTCGCTCACGAACATGCGCATGGATAGCAGTCATCACTTTTCCAGATTTCAAGGGCGCATGAAAATCCATCGCTTGAGCGGCATAAAACAGTTCTATTCCCAAGATTTTCTCTACATTTCCTATGACCTGCAGGGCTTTTCTAGCACCAATCGAACCCATACTCACATGATCTTCCTGACCTAGGGAAGTTGGGATGCTATCTGCAGAAGCTGGAAAACAAAGACCTTTATTCTCTGACGCCAAAGCTGCAGTCGTGTATTGCGGAATCATCAAACCAGAATTTAAGCCAGTTTCTTTCATAAGCAATTTTGGCACGCCAGGCGTATCTCCTACAAGAGAAAGATAGATTCTTCTATCGGAAATATTACCTAGTTCTGAAGCAGCAAGACAGGCATAATCCAAGGGCAAAGCGATGGGCTGACCATGGAAACTGCCGCCAGAAATGGTATGATCTTCGCTGAACACAACAGGATTATCTGTGACGGAATTGATCTCAGTTTCGATGACATCTTTCAGGTGAAGCCAAGCATTTCTGGAAGCCCCATGAACCTGCGGCATGCATCGTAAAGAATATGGATCCTGAACCCTCGTGCAGTTCAAATGAGAATGGACGATTTCCGACTCATGAAGCAAATTTAAAATAGTCTGCGCCACATGTTGATTTCCTGCGAATGGCCTTAACTGATGCAATTCAGGTGAAAAAGGCTTAATCGAACCCATCAATCCTTCGATCATCATCGCTCCCGTGATATCAGCATGAACTAGCAAATTATGCAAACGGTCTACAACTTTCACTCCATAAGCAGCCATGAATTGCGTGCCGTTGATCAGCGCCAAACCTTCTTTTGGGCCAAGGCGAAGAGCGGTGATTTTAAGCTTTATAAAAAGTTCTGAAGTTTTCACAATGTTGCCTTCATAATGCACTTTTCCCAAACCTACTAACGGCAAAAATAAATGAGAAAGTGGAGCCAAATCACCAGATGCCCCAACAGAACCTTGAATGGGGACAACTGGAATCACGTCATTCTCCAGCATCCAAATCATGCGCTCAAGCGTCTCAAGTTTAATTCCAGAATATCCCTGAGCCAAAGCCTGAAGTTTCAGCACAAGCATAAGCTTTGAGATCTCTATGGGAACTGGTTCACCCAAGCCTACAGCATGACTTTTTAGAAGGTTCTCCTGCAGCGTCTGCGTGTCAGCTGTAGAGATCTTGCTGGTGCAAAGTGGTCCAAAACCCGTATTGATGCCATAAACAGCCTTTTCTCCCTTTGCAATAGTGGATACAGCCAAAGCTGAAGCATGAACTTTATTGCGGGTTTCAGGACTTATTAGGCCTTTCACCTTTTTTCTAGCCAGTTGCAAAGCTGTTCCTGCTGTCAGATGGTCTTGGCCGTATTGGAAAGTGTTCATCATATTCGGGTTTAGATTCAGGGTCCAAACAAAGATACCATACATGAATGATAAGTTTTGATATCAAATACGTCATGATGTGATACCTTTGAAGCATCATGGAATTGAGACACTTAAGTTATTTTAAAGCAGTGGCTGAAGAACTGAACTTCAGAAAAGCAGCTGAGCGTTTGTTTATTTCCCAGCCTGGATTGAGCAGGCAAATCAAACAGTTGGAGGAAATGCTGGAAGTAAAGCTTTTCGATAGAGATCAAAAGCATGTGGACTTAACTGTTGCGGGCGTTTTTTTCAAAAATGAAGTTGACTTTGTTTTGAATCATCTTGATATCACAAAGAGCCAATTGAAGTTGATTGCTGCTGGGAAAATTGGAGAGTTAAGAATAGGTTTCTTGGGTTCTGCTTCCAATCAGATTTTGCCTGATTTGATGGCAAAGCTAAATGCACATCAGCCTTTGATAAGCACCAGTTTGGAAGAGTTGAGCAATTCAGTTCAGGTGGAAATGATCGAAAAGGATAAACTGGACTTAGGATTTGTAAGGCTTGCATCAGTGCCAAGTGACCTCGAAATGAAGGTTGTTTTGAGAGATAGTTTTTCGCTGGTTTTGCCGAAAAATCATCCTATACACGAGCAGGATTTTATGTCGGTGAATCAGTTTAAGGAGGAGTCTTTCGTTCTTTTTTCTTCCGATTACAGCAATCTGTATTATGAGCAAATCATTGGAATCTGTAGAGAAGCAGGTTTTTCTCCAAAGATCAGACACAAGTCCGTTCATGCGTTGACGATATTCAAATTGGTGGAGAACGGGATGGGAGTTGCTATTGTACCTACTTCCCTGAAGGAAGGGTATGAGCTGAATGTACGCTTTATGGAGATTCCCTATATTTCTCAGTTCACGGAGCTTTCAGCTATCTGGAAAGGAGGGAATCGTAATCCAGCATTGAAACAAGTTTTACCATTGATTTGAAATCCCCTTGCCGCTTTTGAAAAAGAGGGAGTTGCGTTACATGGATTTTAATCCTTAATTAGTTAGAAAATCTCAGGAAATTCAATCCCTGATTTTCTAAAATTTATTGGCATTTCTCATCTTCTATAATTGCTTCTGCATAAAAATGTGAATCGTCGTCAATTTCAGGGACCAGATTTTACTTTTTGCAGTAGAAATCTACTATGAAATTGTCCTAAGGCTTTTGTCTATTGAATCCATTTCTGCGGAATTGACTAGCTCGAAGTTTTTGCCAAAGTAATATTTCAGAAAGGGTGCTATGTGCTGTTAACTCACGCAAAAAATCTGTTAGTGATTTATTATATGGTAAAAAATGTATCGTGTTAAGTTAAGGAAAGTTTGACTCGTCCTAAAAAAAGGGGAGTTGCGTCAACTTGACTTTAATCCTTAATTGTATAGAAAATAGCATTTTGATAGAAATTTTAGCCTTTGACTTCTTGATAAATTATGGTCTAATATGCTCAGTGAATCTTCTATAAAACTCTTATTTTAGCTCATAAACCAAATGTCGGGCAAATGTCGGGTCTAAACCGAGCATCATACGTCCTAAGTCCCAATCCAAACAAAGAAATTGCCATGGTAAATCAAACTATACACATGATGAAACAACCAGAACTTGGCAAGAAAATCTCTGAAATGAGAAAGGCAAAAGGATTGACTCAGGAAGAGTTGGTCGAACTATGCAACTTGAATGTGCGGACGATCCAGCGCATTGAAGCAGGAGAGGTTACTCCAAGGAGTTATACGGTTAAAGCATTATTCGAGGCGTTGGGCGCGCAATGGAAAAACACGGAACAGGAAGTTATTCTAACCAAAGCAAAGCCAGTTTTAACTTGGCTATATACTGGTTTTGGAGCTGGCTTGATTTACTTTTTTCTAAGCTATTTTGAGATCAATAGGGAGATCGAATGGATGGAAGGAAGTTTTACAAATACCATGAATTTCGGATTGGTGAAGGCTGGCGTTCTGATCAGCTTCTCTCTATTTATTTATGGGTTGATAAAAATGACTTTGGTTTTTCCCAATAAAATTCTTCAGATCGCACTTTGGGTAATGCTAATAGCAAATGCTTTATGGACTTCAATTGACTTGCTTTCTTTGAGTATTGCCAATTTAGAGTTAGCTGATTATTATGAAGTTAAGATTAGCACTTTTGGGTTGGCTTATGGTTTTATGGGAGCAGGTTTTCTTTGTTACAAAAATCTCTGGTCAAACATACCTCAAGTAGTAGGTGCGTTGGGGATCGTCTCAGGAATTTTGATCTTCTCAGTCGTTGGAGCGTTGTTTGGGTTGATACCGCTTACTTTATTTGAACTTGGTGAGTTTGGGCTTTTGATCTGGGCAATTAACAAAATCGAGAGAACACCTTCTCGGGATTCTAGTTTTACTGTTGAATTGCGGTCTTGATTTTTTTTTGTTTCTAAGTAGAGTCATCCGTGTGGAAAATCAGTATTTTTTCTATTTTAATTATAGACTAGCTTGCTAGCGTGTTCTTACTCTATTTGAAATTTATGAAAAACCTAAGAAGTACTTTGATTCTAGTTATTTCTGTATGCTTTTTGGCTTCCTGCTCCTCATCAAATGAGGTGACCCCAAAGCCTGAGTCGCCTAATAACATTATCTTGATGGTAGAACAATTAGGGAATGGAGAAGTAAAAGCTACCTTTTCAGCCACTAATGCAAGTTTTTTTAAAATCAGTTTTGGTATGCCTGGTGAGGTCCCAAAAAGGGTAGATGGTAACTCAGCCATGTACACCTACAAAGAAAAAGGGGAGTATAGGGTTACTCTTCAGGCTCATGCCACAGAGCTGATATATGTGGTGGACACTAAAGTAGTGAATATGAATGCAGTTGCTATGGGTCTAGATCCAAATGCAGGGTATACCAGTCCAGAGTCTTATGCGGGATATAAATTAGCTTGGGCAGACGAATTCAATTCCGCTACAATTTCTGAAAATTGGACTTTCGAACTTGGTGATGGCTGCCCTGAGTTATGTGGTTGGGGAAATGAAGAATTAGAATATTACAAAAAAGAGAATACATCGGTAGCTGAAGGAAAGCTTGTCATTACAGCAAAGCAAGAAAGTGTAGGAGACAGGAGTTATACTTCATCCAGAATGATTACAAAAGGTAAGCAGTCTTTCACGTATGGTCGAATTGATATTCGGGCGATCCTACCAAAAGGTCAGGGCCTCTGGCCGGCTCTTTGGATGCTTGGTGCGAATATCGATGATGTGAGCTGGCCAAAAAGTGGAGAAATCGATATTATGGAAATGATAGGCGGATCCACTGAAGATCGTGATAGAACGATTCACGGCACAGTACATTGGGATAATGCAGGAAGCTATGCGAATTACGGAGGAAGTACGAAACTAGGTTCAGGTATTTTCAATGATGAATACCATGTGTTTTCGATTGATTGGGATTCCCAGAAAATCGTTTGGCTTCTTGATGGAGAAGAGTTTCATGTAATTGATATTCGTCCAGCTGGTTTGGATGAATTCCATAAGCCAATGTTCTTTATTTTCAATGTTGCAGTAGGAGGAAAATGGCCGGGTAGACCCGATGGCTCAACTATTTTCCCACAAGAAATGAAAGTAGATTATGTTCGTGTTTTTCAGAAAGAGTAGTCGATTTTACTTTGCATTTAAGGTTTCTGCAATCCTTTCTTTGATCAGTTTTAAAATGTGAGAATTACTTTTACTTTCAGTCTCGATTTCCAATATCTTGGGGTGAAGAGAGTCGTCATAAAAATCAGTCAGGGAAACTTCCAATTCTTCCTGATTCACCACTTTCGAATAGAAGAATCCAAACTCAGTAGCCAAATGATCAGCAGATAAATTCTGTTTTGTTTCAAAAAACTCTTCTAATTCAGGTTGATTTTTTGGCCCATCAATTAAGCGGAATATTCCCCCAGCGTGGTTGTTGAGTAGTATGATGCGAAGGTTAGGAATAGAGTAATTGTGCCAAAAGGCATTGCGATCATAGAAGAAAGCCATGTCTCCTGTGACAAGCGTCACGATTTCCTTTGTGGTAAATGTACATCCCACTGCAGTAGAATTGGATCCATCGATTCCTGAAGTGCCTCGGTTACAACTTATTTCTTGTTCTCTTTTTCCCAGCAAATTCAAATAACGAACAGCCATACTATTGGCTACATGAATTTTTGAAAGAGAAGGAGTTTTACTCAAGCAATAGGCTAATGCAGCATATTCGCCAAATTCTATCATTTCGAAGGCTTTTGCGAGTGCGAACTTAGTCTTTTGCTCAAGTGCGATCCAGCTACTTTGAAAATCTTGATTTTGAGGTTTAAGCTCTAGTGCAAGCCAGCTCAAAAAGGATATTGGGCTACTCGGTACCGTCCGAGAGAGATTTTGAAACGTGTCTTTTGCTTTCCCGTCTTCCTGCACATGCCAATGAGAAGATTGCGTATTTCGAAGGAAGAGTTTCAAGGATTTTGAGATCACTGATTTCCCAAAGGAAATAATCAATTCAGGTTCCAATTCTTGATTGAGTGCGAGATTTCCCAGCCAATGATCGTGAAGTGAAATAGTCTGATCGGATTGCAAATTGCTGATCGTGTCAGTGACGATGACCACTTTTTTCTCTTTTGAAAGCTGATCTAAAATAACCTGAAGTGCTTGGTCTGTTTTCTGTTGACCTGCGACAATCATAATTTTGCTAACTGATTGAAGACGGTTGTTGAGCCTTTTTAAACTTTCTTCAGAAAGCTGAACAGCATAATGTTCCTGATCGAAAACTCTAGGGGTTGTAGAGAATTCTATTTTTTCATCTTGCTCAGGATAGAATGGCTCCCGAAGTGGAATATTGATATGAACTGGTCCAGCGGGAAAATGCTTGGCGAGATTAATCGCTTCATTGACTATCCGAGAAGAATGCCAAAGTTGATCCGAATTGTTTGTGGAATCGGGTAACTCAAAGCTACCTTTCACATGCTTTCCGTACACAGCAGGCTGGAAAATTGTCTGCCCGTCGTATTGATCAATCCATTCGGCAGGCCGATCTGCTGTCAATATCAATAAAGGTATTTGCTGGAAAAATGCTTCAGCTATTGCTGGGTAATAATTGAGCGCAGCCGAACCACTGGTACAAACCAGCGCAACTGGCTCTTCTAATTGCTGAGCCATACCCAAGGCTATGAAAGCAGCGGAGCGCTCGTCAGAGATCGTTCTTGTGTGTATTTGGGAATGTCTTGCAAATGCAAGCGTCAAAGGCGCACATCGTGATCCAGGTGAAAGAATAGCGTTTCGAATGCCCTTTTTGGCGCAAATCGCCACTAAATCAACAATAGAATGAAGTATCAAACGCTTGAATTTTGGATGAATTTTCCGATGATTTGGCACTTAAGTTCTGTTTCTTCCCACTCTTTTTCTGGATCAGAATCTTCCGTCACACCCGCTCCCGCATATAGCGTAGCTTCGTCTTCATGAAGGTTTGCTGTTCTTAAGTTGACGTAAATAGAAGTGGTTCCCTGAATATTCACAGGGCCAAGAAATCCAGCGTAAAAGGATCGGTCAAAACCTTCAAATTCCTGAAGAAAATCATGTGCTTCACGTCTTGGCATTCCGCAAACAGCCGAAGTAGGGTGGAGGAGACCTAGCATAATAGAGCCAAGTTCTGGGAATCCAGTTTCCTGCATATTAATTCTGAAATCAGACCGTAGGTGTAGAAGATTTCCTGCCATCACTGTTTTCGGCCCATGTTCTTCGTATTCGCGAAGGCGTATTTTCTTGAAGCAAGAAACGACATACCTGCTTACTAAAGCTTGCTCCTCAATTTCCTTTTGAGTCCAAGCAGCCGATTTGAGTGGATTATCCCCAATTGCTTTTTGGGTGCCTGCAAGAGACATGGTATAAAAATTATCTCCTTTTGTTTCTATCAACGTTTCGGGCGAAGCGCCAATCCATGTGCCCACATGTGGCAAATGGAAGAAATTGATAAAAGCATTGGGATAGGAATCCATTAAACTCAAAAGAGTACAGCTCAAGTTGAAATTTGGAGGGATGGAAATGGTTTTTGTTCGCGCAGGAACTACTTTTTCTAACTTTTTTTTCTGAATTGCTTTAATTCCTTCCTTCACCAGCTGCGTGAAATGAGCTTTTTCTTCACTCAGTTTGGAAGTTTGTACTTTACTGATTACGGTTTGATTAATCAGTACTTCTCGGATTTCCCGGGGAGAAAGTCTTTCTTGATTCTTCAATTGAACCTTAGCCCATTCAGGAAGTTCATCTGTAGTCATCGGCTCATCAATCTCAAAAGAAAAATACTTATTCGCTTTGATGAAATAGGCTTTTTTGTCCAACTGATCTGCAAAAGGGTGCACGATAAATCCTGGATCAAGACTTTCTATAGATAAATCAACTTTGATTGGTTCTGAAGTATCATCTAAGATAATTTCAACGGTATTGGATTTTGGTTTTCGCCAGATGGCAAAAGAACCACCAGAAGTCAAACCCAGCTGAAGAAGTAGTTGAAGGATTTCTGTTTTAGTATGATTCGTAGCTACGTTGGTATGCATTACTTTTTATCTAAAATCGCCATGGTAATTCTACTGATGCAGCAAAGCTGACCTTGCTCATTTGTGATTTTTATTTCCCAGACTTGTGTGCTTTTCCCCAGATGAATCGGCTTAGTGATCCCTGTGACTATTCCCGATTTAACGCCTTTTAGATGATTTGCGTTTATTTCAAGGCCCACACAAATTTGTTTTGTCAAATCAATAGTGAGCGAAGCAGCCACGCTTCCGAGTGTCTCAGCGAGTACCACATTCGCTCCACCATGCAACAAACCCATGGGTTGTTTTGTTCTCTCATCTACCGGCATTGTGGCAGTCAGATGATCACTGCCGATTTCAGTAAATACAATTCCCAGATGATCAGTCATTGTGTTTTTACCGGTTTGGTTAATCTGATCCAATGAAGGCTTTTGAGCGAATATCATGAAAATTAAAGTAAATGAGTTTTCTTTGGGGTGCAGACAAAAATAGAGAATCTTGAATCGAAAAAAAATTTACTTAGTTAGGCACGGTCAAACTGATTACAACCTCAAAGGCGTAGTTCAGGGAAGTGGAATAGATGCACCAATCAATGACAACGGAAGAAAGCAGGCAACAGCATTTTTTGATGCCTACAAAAATATCCCATTTGATCAGGCTTATTACACTGGGCTTCAGCGGACGAAACAGTCAATCCAGTCATTTTTAGATCTCGGGATACCTGCGATTTCTACCACGGATCTCAATGAGATTTCTTGGGGAGATTATGAGGGGTTACCGATGTCGCATGAAGAAAATAAATATTACCAGCACATGTTGGAGCAATGGCAGCAAGGAAATCTTGATTATTGTATTGCAGGTGGAGAGAGTCCCAATATTGTGGCTAAACGAATGCAGCGAGGAATCGATGCAATTTTAGAGGGGCCAGGAGAAACAATTTTGGTTTGTATGCACGGGCGCGCGATGCGTATTTTCTTGAGTTTGATTATGAAGCAGGATTTGTGTCACATGGATGTGTTTGAGCACAAAAATCTTTGCCTGTATCTACTCGAAGAAAATGAAGATGGGACTTTCGAATTACTGAAACGAAACGATACTACTCACCTTAAGGAGCTGGTGTAGTATTTCGTTTGTCGTTCTTCTTCTTCTGCTGGCTTTCTTCAAAAGCCGTTATGTAAGTGTCCAAAGACTTTTTATTGGCTGTCATATCAATCAGTCGGAACGCAATTTCTTGAAGCTTCATATCCTTGCCTTTATTCATTGAGACTAGAAACTGTCCGAGAAAACAAGCGTCAAATTCGCATTCTGGGATCTTAATAATCATCGCAAGTTCAGAATTTCCAGCGTAGGATCTTGTTTTGAAAGCAGAAGAAAATTGGGACTGAATCTCCTTCATAGAGGTATTCAGCGATTTTAATTCCTTTGATTTGAATATCACCAAAAAAGTTTTGGATTCAGTCTCTTTGGCAAGTACCGAAAGAGACATAAATAAGGCAATAACTAGAATTCCAAGACTTTTCATAGCTCTCAATATAGAAAATATAATACGTTGAAAGCAAAAAAATGACCAAAAAGAAACCCCGAACTGAAAGTCCGGGGTTTCTTTTTATTAAATAAAATCGTAAGATCTTGTCTTAAGCTTTGGTGGCTTTCGTAGCCTTAGTTGCTCTTTTCTTTTTTGGTGCTGGTTCTTCGATGATCTCATCTTCTACACCGGCAAGAATTCTACCGCAATGCTCGCAAACGATTAATTTTTTCTTCTCTCGAATATCAGCCTGTCTTTGTGGAGGAACTGTATTAAAGCATCCACCGCAAGCACCTCTTTTTACCAATACCACTGCTAGACCATTCTTGGCGTTAGCTCTGATTTTGGTATATGATTTTAGAAGACGTTCGTCAACTTTCTTTGTGGCTTTTTCACGATCAGTGCTCAGTTTCGCTTCATCAGATTCGCTTTCAGATACAATCGAAGTTAATTCGCTGTTTTTCTGCTCCAAATCTTTTTGACGATCTTTTTTCACTGCACTTAATTCCTCCAAGTCCACTTTTTTGGTATCAATTCTATAACCAGCTTCAGTGATCTTTTTCTTCGCAACCTGAATCTCTAAATCCTGAAGTTCAAGTTCCTTGGTGATAGCATCATATTCGCGGTTGTTGCGAACATTCATCTGCTGCTC
>Ga0105055_10005537_pt1 | contig 17783 bp, 13 predicted proteins | sample BON03_FD_78090 | JGI IMG/M metagenome (GOLD analysis project Ga0105055, IMG submission 78090) | Freshwater microbial communities from Lake Bonney liftoff mats and glacier meltwater in Antarctica - BON-03 | ecosystem: Environmental > Aquatic > Freshwater > Ice > Glacier meltwater | place: Lake...
CAATATGGCGCCATAATTCGAGTTTCAAAAGTTTAATGGTTGTGGTAGGTTGATCCATTTGGGGGGGGGTAAATGTTAATTATCTTCTGTTTGTTGAAAAAAAAAAAGATAGCCGTTGAAATCGTTGAATTTGATGATTCCACGATGGCAGAATAAGAAACTGCCCGTTGGGACAGGTAGAAAAGCAGTTCAAGCATTTAAAGAGGTATCATTGCAAGAGCCTCAAACACTTGTTGATGCTATTGGGTTATTAGATAAGCAATTTTCCCGAGTTGAACACGACATGGATCCTGTTTCCCCGAAGAAACCGAGCGAACCGCGAAAGATTAACACCAAACGGAAAGCAGTAGTGACACCTAAGAAACGGTAAGTACTTAGAATATAGTGATTGACTATAGCCTAAAACATTTTCAGTCTTTGGGTATCGAAACCTGAACCCGGAGTTAGTAAGGAAAATATGATCAGAGCCAGAATTAAAGCTGCTCAAGAATATAGAGACAAATTAGAGGAACTTAAAGCGGCCAGTAAACTCGATGTGAAGTTTAAACGAATTCCGCGTAAACCTAAATTCCATTCCAACACTAAAAAGTCTTCCCAAATTATTCCATCCTCGCCTGCAAAGTCACTGAGTAAAAAATCCCCGTCAAAAACATCTAAAATGCCTTCTGCGAAAGATTCAAAAATTAAAGTTGTCAAAAGCGTGAGTGGGAAAGCGCTTCGAAAATGGGCTGAAAATTGGACCATTTTGGAACGAGATCATATCGGAATCCATGAAAAATCTCCGACAAGCCATTCTACAGAGTTGGATATCGCTCAAGAATTCGGTTCAGCTTCCTGCGCATCATTTTTTACGGACGGCCAAGAAGCTGAATCATCAAACACAGAACGTCAAACTAGTCCTGTGGTTTCTATAAACGAATCACTGCCAAATACAGGGGAAAAGCCTGAAGATATCGCCTATTTGTATGAAAAATTACAGAAACAATTATCTGATCTCGAAAATAATCAAGTCTTGGAACAGCAGTGCGACGATGATGTATCGCTGCCACTTTCAGAAGAAGTTCAAGATTCAAATAGACAACTTGGAGATAGAATGGAGACCGATGATAATGAAAACGATGAAAGAAATGAACCCAACGAGCATGAAAACGATCGCACACAACAATCTCTTGATACTGAAGGCGATATAAGTAACAAGTCTGCTGAAGTTCAGCTTGACCCGGAGATGAATCTAGAAAGCAGCGATGTTGATGGCATAGAGAGTGGCATTTTGAACATTAGCGATGAGGAAATAGGCAACAAAGAGGGTAGCAATGAAGAATGTGGTGACGAAGAGAGTAGCAATGAGGAAAGTGGTGATGAAAAGAGTAGCGATGAGGAAAGTGGTGATAAAGAGAGTAGCAACGAGGAAAGTGGTGATAATGAGAGTAGCAAGGAAGAGAGCTATGATAAAGAGAATGATAAGACAGAGAGCGTCTTTAGTGGAAACAAGGGAAGTGCCTATATAGAGAGTGGCGAAATCGAGAATGATATGATGGTTTCAACCTCATCTGAAGAGCTTCTAGACAAAACAGATGCACTCAATATTGAAAATCACCAATCAGAATTGGAGCAAAATGATTTCAAATTCGAAGTGAAAACCCAGGAAACGCATAACAGGACACTAGAAGCCGAGTCGATTAAAAATGAATCTGCAATCGAGCAAATCACAAACGAACTGTCAAAAAATCTTGCAGCCCTCAGTACCACTTTTGGGTTTCATTACGCTACCAATAAATGGACAGATGAAATGGAACAAGAATACAACATGGTGTTTCGCTCTGAAAAGAATTTAGTAAAGCCGGTAGAAGATGTGGTTGAACAATTGCAGATATCTTTAGAGATACCGCCACATGTGTCTGTCGAAACACCTTTGAAGAAAAAGATGCTTTGGGGCCCGAAAATGGTCCGAACCAAATCGGCAAGAATTGAAGATTCGCAAGATAATCTTAACAATCCATCGACTAAGAATTCGCCTTGTCGAAGGATGATTCTGTCCCCAAAACGAGTTCAAGCTGATTGTATTAATACCACCATTGAATGTTCACCACAGAGGAAAGATGGATCATTTAGATACCCAATGCATAGTCCGGATGATGTATCCAACGAAAACGCGGATTCGCTGTTAAATGACTTATAGTCATTTTCCATCTACCATTCAAAAAGGGAAACGCTGCACCTATTTTTATTTATCTGTGTTGCGGGTATTGTATTTGAAACATTTAGTTAAAACAACTAACTGAATTATTGAAAAGTGAAAAGTGAAATTTGAAAAAAAAAAGCCAGGATGAGGTTCCTGACGTTCACGTGTCAAGTTTCCGTTGCGACGGCTTTTAAACTTGCTTCTCCCTTGATTATTATTCCAGGGTAAGTACAGCCCCAATTTTAAAAACAGTAAAATGATCACCTGTAGTGACGGCTCGAATGTATTAGAAGCCAAGATCGACAAGGTCACGCGAGACCATTGGTATTGTCCTATGAAAACAAATGCGTTTGAACGCCTATGGCTCGATCTGTCTAGTCTAGTTCCTCCAAAGATTCATTGCTGGGTGGAAAATATAAAACTGGTTTACAATTCAAAAACGAATGCTTACGAAAATGCTCCAGGGGTGGAAACCAGAGTTCCTTATTGGGGCGAGGTTGAAAGCTTGAATCTTGATCCTTCCATTCCATTTCAAAAGTCTAATGTTTGGAAGGAATTTATTAAAACGATGGAAAATTTTGTCGTTTTGAATAAAAGCCTCAGAGTAGCTCCGTATGATTTCAGATTCATTCCTTCTGGTCCGTATTATTTAAAGCTTCGCTTACTGGTAGAAGAGACTTTTAAATGGAACGGTGAAAATCCTGTTGTATTGATCAGCCATTCTATGGGGTGTAAAGTTACGTTAAGCTTCCTACAGGCTATGTCCAAAGCATGGAAACAAAAATACATCCGCAGTTGGATTCCGATAGCTGGTGTTTTTGGAGGGAGCCTGGATGAAATTAAATTGTTCGCTTCAGGGTCGAATGAAGGGATTCCTTTTGTTAATGGATTGACTATCCGAGAAGAGCAACGGAGTTATGAATCGAACTATTGGATGTTCCCGCTTCCCGATGCATTTGGGCAGCGTATTATTGCACAAACCAGTTCAAGGAATTATTCAGCTTCTCATTATTCTGATTTCTTCAAGGATATTGATCTCAAGTCAGGTATTCGGCAATATGAAGGTGCGCGTAACAGGACTGTAATGAAATTCCCTGGCGTGAGAACACACCACATATTTGGAGATGGTGTGGCTACTCCAATGAAGTTTGCGTGGGGAAATGACACTTTTCAAAGTCCTCCTACTGAAGTAAGCTTTAGTGCTAAAGGAGATGGTACCGTTCAGTTGTGTTCCTTGCAATATGCCAACAAGATGTGGTCGAAGAATGTATTGTATAGTCACAGGAAATACCGTGGTTGTTCACACACAGGAATTCTAGAAGATGATGGTGTATTGAGCGATTTGATTCAGATGATTGGCCTTACACCCGAATATACAGCTTTATCCTAGGTTTCTTATTATTTTAATACTACGAGTAGTGAATCCACTTCATCAATTGCTTATTTCTTATTTTGTGAATCTAATTAAAAACAAGAGAACGAGAGTCTTGTTGATGAACGAGCTTGACGGGTTAGGCTATCGATTGAAAATTTCGAAATGAACGGGTTATTGCTGACGCCTAGTCTTGGATACGCAAAACTGTACTTAATCGTTTTTCTGCAGTTTTGTGCGAAGGGAGTGATGGGGTCTCGAAACTTCAACATCCTCCTGTTCGTGTTCTGCTTCACAATAATATTCAGTATCAGCGAAGCAATTGCCGGTGTCATGTCCAACTCGCTTCTTCTTTTGGAGGAGAGTGTGCACATGTTTGCCGACTCAATTAGTTTCGGATTCAACCTATGTGCAGAAGCCTATGGTGGATCCCCCATAGCAGACCTGGCAGGGGCGGGCATCAGTCTTCTTGCCCTGACAATCACTTTAGTTGCTGTAGTGGTCGAAAGCATCAAGCGTCTCAATGATATACACGACCATAGTGTAGAGATTAACTCAACTGTAATGATGATTTTTGGTGCTGTCTTATGCACCTTCCACTTGTTCTGTTTGCATTTATATTACTCAGGCGTTAGTGTTCATGGGCATGGACAAGATGGGCATGTTACTAGTATTGAGCTTGTTTGTGAGAATGAAGACGACGAATCCATCCTTTCTGTTGGGGGATATTCTCACGTTCAGGCCGCTCCTGAGATTGGTCCTATTGTTTCAAAAGGAGATGAATTAGTTCAAGATGGCAAAGAATTTAGAAACTCGGTCTCTTTTGATTTGACCAAGAACTATTCTGATATCTTGCCGGCACATTTAGGAAGAAAGAAAACCCGGCAACTTTCGTTTTCAATAGATCCTCCACCAAGCCTAGAAGTGACAAATCATTCAAACTGTTCGCATGATGCATCTGTTTGTTCAGAGCCACACGCGTCTCATGGTCATTCCCACAGTAATACAGAGGAATGTTCACACCATGGGCACTCACACGATTGCTGTGGTCTTGATCACACATCGCTGAATATGGCCTCCGCTGTTTTTCATATCTTTATAGACTTTATTCACTCGTTCTTTGTTATTGTCACTGGTGTGATCGTCAGACTTCTTGGCCCTGAATCTGCTTTTGGTGAATCTATCGATGCCATTGCTTCATTAATTCTTGCGTTTGTAATTGCCGGTGGAGTTTTTGTTCTAGGGCGCAGCTTCTTTTCACGCTTACGTAAATATTTATTTCCCAGTCATAGTGCACTCATACAGAGGGACGAATGCCACGGAGATATCTGATTAATGACCCTCATTTGAATGCATATACCCGACATCATTTGAGAAGTCGCTATAAAGAACTCCTTGCTGTAAACATACATTAAGATTATTTGTTTTTATTAGAAAGACGCTTTGAAAGAATCTGATAACTGGTCTCTTCGCCATCCTCTAAAACCACTTGAGGTGAGGTCTCGTCGATTTTATATTTGAGACCCTCATAAAAAGCAGCAGCTTTTTTATTGCATTCCAGCACTGTAAGCATCACCCACTCCATACCAAGAGACCTAGCTGCCAGCTCTACAATAAGCATCATGTGTCGTCCCAAACCCTTTCTGGCCATCTCAGGTTTCACCTGCAATTCGTACACGTAAGACACCAATGCATCTTCTTCCCTAACGAATCGAAAGTGACAGAACCCAACAGACTTTAAATTTTCAAATGCAATGATCAATCGAGCTTCTTCGTCTTTGATCTCGCGCTTTTTCTTTTTTGGATTCCAGCCCCACCCGGCAGTTTCATAGAGGACTTTCATGTTGCTGGTGGTCAGGTCTAAGCAAAACTCCCACAACCCTTCTGGTACACCTGACTCACGGGCGAACATTTTAATCTCCGCTTTTAGACCGTTCCTATCAAACTTCTGGAACGCATGAAGGTTTTCCATGATGTCTCTAGGGACTTCACGCTTATCATCCGCGTACTTGGCAAGGTTCAGGGTTTTGATAAGATTCAAGTTGAATTCACGTTGTTCCAGATCTCTTGATTTCTTCATAGCCTTCTTTTCCACTTTCATGTTCAATGCGCTCATATTCTCAACAAGACTCATGGCGATTGTGATTTTGAAAATGAGCTCTGGTAGACCATTGGGGACCGTACCGTCTCTTTATATAGGCGAAGGGAGTGAATTGTGCCCCGTGAAATTAGATGGGAGATATTCGACTGTCTGAAGACGCTAAGGAAAGAAGACGGTATGAAGATATGGCAGATTTGTATTCAATAATTAAAGCCACGCAGCACTTAGAGAAGGCATACGTTCGTGACGCGATCAAACCAGATGACTACACTCTTGCTTGTCAACGGCTGATAGCGCAGTTCAAAACAACTGAGGCTGCTCTTCGATCGGATCCATCCTTTAAGGGCACCGAGTTGTTCATGAAAGAGTATAAAATGGACTGTCCATTGGCACATGAGCGCCTGTGTGTTGCGGGGGTCCCAGCAACGGTTCTTCATGCCCATAACGATACTAATAAAGATGCCAGTGTTATAGTTGCGGAAGCCACGCAGTGGTTTATTACCGCTATTGATGTGCTTAATTTAAATCAGCGCGCCGTGGACGATATACAACCTGTGATTAGCGATCTTGTTAAGGTATTGAACAAGTCCGAGATGATTTGCCCGAACTTTGATAAGACTCGGTTGCAAGATTGGCTCATTAAACTGAATTCTATGCGGGCGTCGCAAGAACTTGACGACGACGAAGCTCGACAATTGACTCTGGATTTGGAGTCCTCCTATGCAGATTTCAAGACTAGTTTAAGCTCGTAATCATTTTGTGAAATCGTTTCGTTTTTTATGGGTGATGACTAGCGATGAGAGCTCGGATCTTCTCGTCTTGTTCATTCAGTTTTTGAAATGCTGGACTAGAATTCACGTTGCTTATTTTTTGATGGGAGCGATCTGGACGGGCTAGTGATAGACTTCTTAATATATTAGTTTCTTGGTGCAGTGCCATCATTCGTTGCGTTTCCATTCGCTTCTTTTTTTCCAGCAAACTTTTCACATACAGATCTTCGTTTTTCAAGTTGAATACTGTATCATACCATCGAGGTTTAGCTTTTGTTGATTTCAAATGCTCCTGGTATTTATTCGATTGTCTCAATTTCTTGAGCATCATGACATTCGCTAAGGATCCCTCTTCATGAGTGTCTTCATCAGAACCAGAATCGCTACTGGACTCACTGCTTGAAGAATCAATGCTAGATCTTCTTTTAGAGTAGTCCGATTCACGAGACTGGGTATCACTAGGACTCAAACCATTGTATCTATCGTAAAAGTATGTTTTCAATTCCGGTTTCATCTCAACGATAGGTTTGAAATACAAATCCTCGCATTTTGTCTCAGTCTTCTTTCTCATTTGCCTCATTTGGGAAGGGAACTTTTCTCCTGATTTTAAGGCGGCGTGATACTCTTTGCTTCCTGCTCGATGACCTTCTGAACTTTTAAGTTGCATTCTAGCTTTAATAAAGAGATCCTCACCTGTAACTTTTGAATCTGTTGCAGGAGTGTTGCTTTGTAGTTGTCGAATGCAAAAAATACCTTGATAATCGATGCAATAAGGACCTCTTGTATCAAGTGAGGGCGATGTGCGAAGTACCACATCAGTTTGGTGGCTCGATATTTCTGAAGTCGACAAATACAAAAGATCTTGCTCCAAATAGATAGACATTCCATTTGCGATTGGAATTCGTTCTTCCCCTTTAACAGCAGTATTGGCTGCTACTTTTATTTGCCATCTTCCCAAATGCATACCAGGTTTATTTTTACGATTTCCTTGACCCATGCTGGATAGTATTGAAGCCATTCCACTCTTTGCTTTGCCAAGACTCCCTGGTAAATGTGGAATATGAGCTTGCACAGTAGAGCAACATCCAACTATTACACCAGCTCCTTCATTTTTCTTTGAATTTGAACCCACATCTTGTGCATCTTGTTTATTCAAATGTACTGTGTCGATAGCTGCGCCTCCTGTGCATCGAGTACCGATCAACGACCCTTCTTTCCATGTCGGCTGTCCAGGTCCGGCACATATGCATAACCAAATATCATCTCCAGCAAAAATAGGGCCGACGAAGGAAGGATCATTTAGTTTAATCAACGTGAATGCAATACGAGTAGACTCCGAATTACTAATTGAAACGTCTGCGTTTTCAAGCTCTCCTGAACTGCTGTGCTTCTGGACGGAAAAGGTGCCTCTGTGTTCTGACACCGTCAAAAATCCACCCATCTGATGTTCAAGAACGATTTGAGCTCCATAAAACAACTTTGTGGAATCAGCTAAAGGAAGAAGCTCAATGCTTTCTGTGTGTTTCTTCGGCAGTGAAGACAAATTCAAACTCTTGTCAAGAAACTGAATGGCTCCCATTTTTGAATCCTCTTGTACCAAATTTGGTTTCTGGCTATTAGATTCAAATTCTTCTTGGACGCGTTTCATCTCCAAGAATTTAAAAACTGATTTGTGTCTCGAATGGTGTCCATCTTGGCGTGCATCGGAGAGGAAGCGTTTGACATCTCCAGCATTCTTCTTCTTCTTTTTCTGCAGTTTTAATAGATGAGTCTTTGGCTGATGGTTTGCTAGTTTTTTCAGTTTGACGACCTTTTGTTGTTGAAAATTAGGCAACCTTTTACCAGACAATTGAGATAAGTCGTTGGTGCTTCGCCCTACTTGTGCCTGGGCTGTAAAGGCTTGAAACGCGGTGGTTTCATTTCTGTACATTGATAATCTCTTAGAAAAAACCTTTTTTCTAGCGTGACTGTCTTGACATTGTGAAACGTAGTTACCCGCCAAGCTGGACATATTTTCTCCGGACAACGTTTTGGGTTTACAAACAATTCGCCTTACTTCCTTGGTCACAGATTTTTGTTGCGGACTATTTTTTAATTTCGCTCGTTTAGATAGAGCAGCAATATCTTGCGCCTTGACATCCAGGACATAATGTAAAGATTGTCCTGCATTTAAGTTTGATGCTCGCTTGTCCGCTTCATGCACCAGATCCCAAACACCTTTTACACGAGGGAATGATCTGGGATGACGACCACGAGATACTGCTTCATGATAAAAATCAGCGTCAGTTGCCTCTGGTACTTCCCCCAATAAAAGCTTCTTAGCCTCGCCGTCCATCAAAAGGCCTTCACCGGATATATTTGAGGAAAGTCCCCCACAGAAGAGACGTTACTAGTGTGTAGTATGGAAGACATTGCTAATCAAGTGCTTGAGTCATTGGACAATGAAGAATGGAGAAAGATGATGAAAAAGGAGTTGAAACATAACCGTGCCTGGATGGATCAACTGGCGGCACATGCATATGTGAGACGTGAAGAAGCTCGAGATCTTGAAAGTGACGAAGTGCTCTTGCACGAGATTGTTTTGAAAGAAGATGGAATAACAGAATGTGAGGATATGAGATCCAGAGTGCTTATGGAACTCGATTTAATTGTTTTGAAAGATGAAGCTGTCACTCGAGGCATTTCAACACCAAAAACGATGGATATCGAAACGAGAGTAGATTCGAAAGCTGATGAGAAACTTTCCGGTCAACTTTGGTTTCAAAACAAATGCAATTCGAGTCAGGTGGAAAGAGTGATTTTGCGTGCTGGACTGGAATGGCAGCCAGCAATCTTAGCGCTCGAAGGCAGCTTTCTTGCATTTTATTTGACACATCAAAATGCCGATGATGTGTCCATTCTGAGAGGTTGTTCACTGGAAGGCATTAAACCAGAATCCTCATTGCTCAAGTCGCTTTCGAAGCAAATTAATTCAGATAGTCTGTTCGGCTTCAAGCTCAAACTACCAAGTAACAATAAAATGTGCCTGGTCTTTGAAACCATGGACGAGAGACGATCTTGGGCTACTCGACTGGAAAGGACATCCATGAAGCATAATGATAACGATTTATCCATTGAAGGATTTGTATACAAGAGATCCGTGTCTACTAGGGCTCGTCTTGGAATATCTGCTGCCTGGAAACGCCGTTTTTGTAGAATCATGTTGACCGGAAATGGTTGGTGCATTTCGTTTGGTGACAAATGTAAATCTGAAGAAGATTTTAGATTGGATCTGAAGAATGCACATAGTTTAAGAGATATCGATTCGCAGGAAGCCAACATGGATATCAGGCTGGGGCAAATTTTACAGATTACTTTGAAAAACGGCAAGGCCATTTTGTTTACCACCCATAGGATCAATACTTGGAAGGATACATTAGGCCTTAAAGATGAAACGCCAGATAACGGTGAAGATTTGAAATCGCTTAGTCAAAGAAATACTTCTATAGATGATTATGATGAAGATGGTAATAGCGAGGACGAAAGTAAAACGATCATTTCTGAATTAATGCCGGAATCTGAATCAGAGATACATGAAAGTTTATCATTATCAAGCAGTTCTATTATTGAATCATTGACGAGAGCGCCTCCAGAACGAACAGAGACATTTTCGGAAATTTCTTCACAGAAAGGTCACGATGTGTTGAGTGATGAGAGAAAAAATGCTGCTCAAGCTGATGTTTTATCTACTGAGGGAATACTTAAAGACAAGAGAGCTCCTTGTGATGATCGTGACGTTTTAATTCATGAGCGAATAACTGAAGATGCAATCTCTTGTGATAAAGAAAAAGAATCATTAGCAGTACGTGAATTGTGGTTCAATTGGAATCGTATTTCGGGACTTGCTTCTGCTCTAGGTCCGCAATGCCTGGTTGAATCCGAATTGCATAATTTGATTTTTGAAATGAACCGGTTGATGATTGCCATGCATGCAAGTGGAAACGTTTTTAGTGGTGCGCTGATTCAACTGTGCCAAGACTGTTGCAAGATTGCCAGTATCGTAATCTCCACGCCGCTCAAACAAGCGACTCCTAATATAGTCGAATATGCAAATCAAATCGGGACTATGGACCTCAGCGCTTTAAACGTCGAAGCTGTCAAGGTATCCCAGGAAGTTTTCAAACTTGCGCGAGCATGCACGTCCAGGTTATTCCAAAACATCCAGGATGACATTGAAGCCATGTCAGACATCAGCGAGTATCTTTCCGATGATTTCACCGATTGCGAGGAGATTGTGTTTGTTAATAAAGAGCCCGTCAATCAGCTGGTTATTGACAAATTGAGTGCACAAATAGAACAAGAGCAGTTTGAAAGAAGTTTGCTAGAATTAAACACCAGATTAGAAACAAAATCTGAAACCAAAAATCTGACCCAAAAATCGAATATCAAAACGAAATCACAAATCGAAATATCTCCACTTGAAAGATTAGTCGAGACCAAGTCCTCACCAAAAAGCAACTTACCAATAAGTTCAATGACACGAAAAGAAGAATTGAAGCATACTGAAAACGCAACTACAAATTCATATGACTTGAATGAAGTTTCTCCATTTGAGATGCTCATTGATACTCCCTCATTGGGCAAGTCGAAATCAGCAGGTGGAGAAATAAGCGTGAACGAATCAGTAAAAATCTTGAAACCTATTGAATCGCCACCTATATCAAGACCACAGCAAGAAAAGGCTTCATTAATAAACGAGGTTGTTCAAACAAAAAAGGTGCACTTGCCCGTGCAGGAGAAATTGCCTGATCACCGCTTGAAAGGAGGCTGGGTTTACAAGAGAGAATTCAAAAATACGAAATGGGTAAGAAGATATATGACAATCGAATCCGTCAATATCAACAATGTAAAAGTATTCATCATCGCATTTAGAAAATCAGGGCGTTCGAAAGTGCTAGATGAAATGCAATTGACTGGCGCCACTATTGAAAAACTAGGAAAACTTCCAAAAGATAGTCAATTGCGTGGCATTCCATCTACTGTGGGCAGTTGTTTTGAAACCTCTATCACTAGTATGTCAGGTAGATGGATCTCAATTGTATTTGAATCCCATGAGCTCTTCGTGGAATGGAATAAGAAGATCACAGAAGTGATGGACAAGCAAGATTTTAGAATGAGTGATTCAGTGTCTTCCAAACTAATTATAAATCTAGATAGGTTTACTGCCGTACGGGAACCGAGTGACGATGAAGGGTTGAATGCAGCCGTTCTGGACTATCTTGAGTATCGAACAAAAATGGAATCTCTCAATACAATTGGTATCGGTAAGTCCTCCAAAGTGCTTCGTCTGACATCCCCATGCAAGCCACCTGTTAAGGAAGTGTCTCCGACAACAGTTAGAATGATTCCTAATACTGAGTTCAAGTTTGATGTTATCAGCAAAACTGTCCCAAAAGGAGTTTTGTCAGATGTGACTGAATGGTACATGATGACAGAAGACTCACGAGTATTGCAATCTGTTTGGTTGAAGGTTCACGTGACTGATATGGTTATTCAGATGCATTCACAAGTTGAGAGAGATATTCCATTTCATTCTGTGGTCAGTGTCTGTCGAGGAACCCCGAGTGTCGGATTACTGAACACGGCTGTGGAGGCAACTCGCCATCAGATATATACAAACACATCGACTGATGATATGGATGAAAGAGATCAATTTATAGCTCAGGATACTTTTACTTGCTCACTTCTACTAAAGCTGAGATCGAGGCGCTACAATAGAATCGAGGCACTGGAGCTTCTAGCCCCGAATGCCATGATATGCGAGCAATTGTATTTGTTGATTAATAGAAACAATAAATGAACGTCTATTACATTAAATTGAGGAACCCGACAAGTAAAATTGGAGCAACTACCTCAAAAGCATTGCTAGTCGGCGCCAATGTTTCGTCTAAGATTGTATTTTCTGAAGGCGAATTCGTTGGTAAAGCTGATGGCGTAGAAGTTGTTCTAACAGAAGGAGCCGGTGTGTATATTACAACTGTCATTCCTTTGTTGCATTCACCAATATACGACGTGTTAGTATCGACTTGGATGTTTACAAGGCATTTTCCACCGTCCTCATAACAGCAACCAGGGTCATCAGTGAACAAAACCTTATTGCCTATAGATTCAAAACTCGCACCATCACACGTATCGCAAGCATTCCCCACCAAACATGCATTTCCACCTGTGAGGAATGCCTCCGACTGGTCTGCATAGGAGGTCATGTTTACCTGAAACGAGGTTGATCCTACACGGCATTGAGAGGGGATGACGTCATTTGATGCTGAACAAACATAGGCAGCATTGAATGCAACGTAAAAAATAGCTATTGCTCGAGACAACATGGAACTGATTCTAAGTAGGTACCAGAGGTAGGAAATATGAAAAAAAGTGTGTACTCGAATAAATACACTTCAAATTGTACTTTTGATACCGGTACTACATGTTGGTGACGCAATGGAGGGAGTCGCTACTTACTAGCAAGGTGACTCGATGCTATGGAGCTGATAAGAAAGCATGTGTGGCAATTATCCTGCGTAGAAGAAACGGAAGCGAAGAAATGGAAGACCTTGAAATGTTTTTCATCTTAAGGGCCATCAACAAACAAGATCGCTGGAGTGGACAGGTAAGCACGTTTTAAATTCCTGCTTAAAATTCCTATTTTAATCTAACAATGCAACAGGTAGGACTCCCGGGGGGCAGACAAGAAAAGGGAGAAACTGACGAAGCCACCGCAGCCAGAGAAGTTTACGAAGAGGTCGGACTGGCACTTCCTGGCCTAGACAAGTCTCTCGATGGTGGAGAATCTAGCTTTGAGCGAATTGTAAGTTTAAATTGTTATTTCAAAAGTAGACTTAAAGTCATTAGGGAAGAGTGCATGATCGAGAAGTTTTGCAGGGCAAGCATAAGTTAGTAGTATCGGCGTTTGTTTACTTGCAAGTTTCTTCTGATACTCCAGATTTAAAACTTCTCCCGAAGGAAGTACGTGCTTGCGGTTGGTGTAGCATATCGCAGCTTTTAGATCGGAACTGCGGTCTTAACATGGATTTTCATTTGCACAATAGTTTCGTGGCTCAAGAAAATCCTGCATTAATTTGGATTGCTTGTCAATTAGGATTAGGCACCGTGTCCTTCACGCAAGTGCCTCTCAATATTTCTCCTCTTTTTTATTGCGGTGCTGATTCTGATTTCACTGTGAGTATTGACCTTGACTCAAAAATACCTGAGGAACGAGATGTACGCGATGCATTTTTTCTATGGGGAATGACCCTTTCAATTGTCAATGATTTGTTTTATGAGATGACAAAGGCTCGAGAAAATAGAATCGTGAATAGATCTTCATACTGTGGCTTCGAAATAGAAACTGTTTTCGGTCATCCGATTCATAATTTGCTTCTGCAAGCAATGCGTTCTATCTACGAGAAATTGACTGGGCAAGTGATGCCTTGGAGCATGTATATAAAAGCTTACCCTGGTATTGTAGCTGCTACTGTCTTCTCCACATCTACCGCTATAGTCACCAGTTTCCTCCGCTCTAGACTGTAGAAGGAATGATATTCTAATAATAATTAAGATTGTAAAAGGTGATCTACAGTGCTAACTAAAGTTTTATATTCTTCCATCATCTCGATGAGCTCCGACACTTTTAAATCATGGACAGATTTGTCCATAAACTTAAACCTCTGCACCTTCCATTGTGCCAGTTGAATAGCGTCGTGAACGGGAGGCAATACATAAGGGGAGATCAGCGGTTTCAAGCTCGTATTCGTTATCGATGCCAACGAGTCTTCAGATTGGGCTTCGGAATGGCATCTTCGCGGCAATATAAGAGCGCTAGAGTCAACAAGGTCAAAGGGTATATTGTCCCATCCACAAGTCCAACCCGGATCTGCCGCTATCTTATTCTCACAATATTCAATCCCAGCTAGAAAATGCGATGGCTCGATGGCCAAGATACTGGCATCTAAGCGCTGAATGAAAGCAACAGCACACGTGAGATGAGTGAAGAAATAGGCAGGCTCCGAAACCAGGCGTTTTGAACATCGGTATGCGGCAATGTATTCAATATTCGAATGCAGATTCACGGGATTCGACTTCAAAATTACGTAAATAAATGCCGGAAGAAATTCATCAGCACCTGGCTGGTCTTCTTGAGAAGACAATATATTTGTGATGAGACGACAGCAATTGAGAATACAAACTAATTTATCTCTCGGAGCCCTGAATTCATTGATGCGGTTTAATTCATTGCCGGCTGCCATCCATTCTGATTCGTGAGCTTGCCCTGTTTTGCCAATGTTGGGATACAAATGCTCGATATTGAGGAAAGATGCTCTGGCGATGTCGAGATGTAGTTGGTTGTCCAATTCCTTATCGTACGACGTTGGTTGAAAAGCCGCTTTCTCTATTTTACAAACAACAAATTTCTCCAGACCCTCCACCGTGCTTGCCCACTCTTCTTCATTGCACCCACGCCATAATTTATTTTGTCGCACTTGGTTTTCTAGCTTCACCAAAAACGCCTGGAATACTTGTGCCATTTCATTGTTCTCGCCAGGCATTGTTGCTTCGCTCCAAATGGATTCACGTCCATGATGCTCTTCCTCACGACCATCAGCGAAGCAGTCAGCGTTGAATCGAATAACAAAACTCCGAATGGCGCTCAATATGTCTGAGGCACCCGGGTCTTTAAGCCTCTCCATAAGCGCTTTATAGGAGAGCGGCTTACCTACAGGACGCCTTTCGTCCTTCTGCTCGTTTTCAGGCTGAGCTGTTGAAAATGTTCCAAGAAAATTAATGATCTGTTTTGTAACGGGGAAGGTGAAACCAGGAGGCGGAAGATCAGATCCATCAGAGTCGCTACTCTTCGTTGAACCCTGGTCCTCTGGCAACAAGAATGAATTCCTATCTTCACGTGCTTCCGCAAGTAGCTGCTGCTGACGATTGATCTCCATAATGTTTTGCGCGTGAATTACCAGATCGTGCCTAACACCTGCTACCTTTATCTACCTATTATCGGTAAAACCTAGTGTGGTATACCACAAAACTGCATTCAATGGGGGTTAAAGGCTAGCCCCCCTTTACTTTTGCTACAATAAATCGGGGGGCTTTCCTATTCGTTCAATAACCATTCATATTCGGAATTGTTGCATTCGTTGCTACTGTCAAACCAATTGCATTACACAAACCTTTATTTTCAATATGCCAGCAAAGATTGAAAAGACACCAAAGAAAGCGAAGAAGTTAGTTGGAGTTGATGAGTCAAAGTTAGCGAAACAGGCTGAGAAACAGGCTGCTAAAGTTACATGTGAAACTCATGCAGAGAGGTTGGAAGCTGCCTCTAAGAAAGTTGACAAGAAGCAGGTAATTACAGCTGTGAAAGCCCTTGTGAAGCATGTGGAATTGTTCAAGGCTGAGAAAGCCAAGCTCGCTAAATCTTCTTTGCTCGAAGACGCCGATGATATTGACGAGTCGCTGAATTCAAATGACTTGATCCACGTTCAATTCACTACAAAGACCACTCCAGTTGATGTAAAAATGACTTTAAAAAGTTACAGAATCCCTCTTAGCCATTCTATGGTTTCCTTGGAAACCGACTTAGATTTTTGTTTGATTGTAAAGGACAAGGAAGAGGCTCAGAAATGGTTAGCAGATCAAGAAGTCAATATCAAAAAAATTGTTAGTTTGCAGCAACTGCGTACTCAATACCAGACTTATAGTCAAAGGCGGGATTTGTTTGCAGCTTACGATGTTTTCCTAGCCGATGACCGTGTGGTGTGTATGCTTGCCAAAGCACTCGGTAGAAGATTCTACAACTCCCTCAAACGTCCTGTTCCTGTAAGAATTGCACAGAATAATACTGTAGCAGGAAACCTATCCTCAAGAATCAACACAGCACTAAGTTCGGCTTATTTCACTTTTAACGGAACCTGCTCTACCATGCGCGCTTCGAAAGTGAGTTTTACTGCGTCACAATCGGCAGACAATATAATGGATTGTATTGCCGGCTCGGTGGCTCGAATCCCTAAAGGATGGGAAAACCTGCAAGCGATTCACATCAAAACAGGAAGGAGTGCTGCATTGCCTGTCTATAGCGACCTACCACATGAGGTGGTGAACAACAAGAAAAAGACGTCTGATAGCGAACCGAAGAAAAGAAAGGTAGATAAGCTTGAAGATGAAGCGACACCTGCAAAAAAACAGAAATCAGATGAGAAAGAAACGCCATCCAAGATGAAAGAGTCCGCGAAAAAATCAGCCAAGAAGTCAGTGAAGAAATCTGCAAAGAAATCAACCAAAGCGTAATTTATATTTTCCTTCTCCTTTTAAAAAAAGATTCGTCGTTTAAATTCTATGGACCTCGCATTCTCATTGCTCAATCAATAGCCAGTACAAAATTCTTCAAAAAGATTCATCGATTATATTTATGGCTGCATTCTTAATGCTCCGTCAAGACGAATAACTTCCCCATTAAGCATAGGGTTCTCCACTATAGCCAGAACAAGCTGAGCAAATTCTTCAGGGTTGCCTAGTCGGGAAGGACAGGGCACAGTGCTACCGAGATCATCCTTGACCTTCTGAGGCAGATTTGCCAATAACGCAGTGTCAAACAGCCCAGGAGCAATAGTACACACCCTAATCTTATCACCTGCTAATTCTCGGGCCATTGGAAGCGTCATTCCAACAATTGCCGCCTTACTCGCAGCATATGCGACCTGTCCTACCTGTCCTTCATAGGCAGCAATACTAGCCGTGTTTATTATCACGCCCCCTTTCTTACCTGCTGCCATTTTCTCAGCCGCAAGTCTCGCGATATTGAATGTACCACTGACATTAATGTCCATGGTAGTTTTGAATTTATCGAGAGGGTGAGGTCCCTTTCGGCCAAGTGTTTTCGCTGCAAAGGCAACCCCTGCACAATTGACAGCAATGTCTAACCTATCGCCTGTCATTGCAATGGCATTATGAACTTGCTCGTCATTGGATACATCGCAAGCTGCAAACTTCCCAAGACCATCGGGAAGCGACGCAGCCACTTCAGAACCTTGCGAGGAAGGAAGATCTGCTATCACTACCCGAGCCCCATGTCTTGCTAGGCGTTCTGCTGTAGCTTTACCTAATCCAGACCCAGCACCTGTTACTATACAGCTCAAACCTTTCAATGACATGTTCCAATCTTAGTCACAAAATTCAGAAAAATTTCGAAGGACCTAAAGAATGAAGTATCAAAATTTTACGACAGGTTCTGGTCATATTTTGATTCCTTTCATTATTGGCATTGGTGCTGGATGGGGTACGAATACGAGGATACTATTGCAGACATTTTTGGTAGGTATG
>Ga0105055_10005539_pt1 | contig 17779 bp, 16 predicted proteins | sample BON03_FD_78090 | JGI IMG/M metagenome (GOLD analysis project Ga0105055, IMG submission 78090) | Freshwater microbial communities from Lake Bonney liftoff mats and glacier meltwater in Antarctica - BON-03 | ecosystem: Environmental > Aquatic > Freshwater > Ice > Glacier meltwater | place: Lake...
ACTGTAGAAAACATAGGTATCAAAGAGTGCGCCGACAAATCCACAGACTAAACCAATAGTTAACATCCCTTGGACAGTAGAACCGCTGCCAAAGGTGTCGAAGAAGGCGAGTAACATCGTCGCTGGTACTTGACCGATCGATCCTACACCTGGGATGCAAGTTAATAGCCAGGTGCTTGCTAGAGAGCCAGACATGACCAACATCGGGGCGAAAAAACTTAATATCATAGCTGGGAATAAAGAACGTAGGAAGTTTGATGACACGATCGGCAACCTCACCCGCCTGATGGCTGAAAAAACTGACGTGCTAAACCTAGCACACACATATCATAAATTAGCAAGGTTGAGATAGTTCAAATCTGTGAGAAATCTTAAAATATCCTTAAACTTTTTAATCAAAAATTAAAAATACCCATAAAACACCAGTAACCTAAACTAGGTAAGGAATGAACGAATGAGTGGATCGAACATGCCCCGAACTCGATCGCCCACAGACCGCTACAATTAAGGGAGGATTCCGGACAACTTGCCAAATCCTGAGAGAGCGATCGATGCTATTCTCATAAAGTTTTGCAACGATTGGGGTAATCTGAATATCATAGAGATCGGACACTTTTTACGGAACCACCTGGACAATCGTAGGCAACTACCATCGTACATCCCAAGATATGGAGCACCAGCACTCAGCACAAAATAGCACTTTACTGCGACAAGTCTTTACCAACATTCAGGCTGATAGTTGCCCTAAGCATTACAACTTCCACATGCACACCAATTGCTCGGATGGAAAACTCACGCCAGAAGCCTTGATGGCACAGGCGGTTGAGATTGGGTTGCAGGGGATGGCGATTACGGATCATCATGGTGTTGATGGCTATTATCGGGCTGCCAAATGGCTGGAAATCAAAGGTATCGATCGCTGCCCACACTTATGGACAGGAATTGAAATTACGGCATATTTACCCCCAGTAGATGTGCATATTCTCGGCTATGGCTTCGATCCGCTCGAACCAAGTTTAGCTCCATATCTGACTGGAAGAGAACCCAGAGGTGTCGATGCTCGTGCAGAACGGGTAATTGCAGCACTACATCGGGCTGGAGCGATCGTGGTGTTGGCACACCCATCGCGGTACCGTCGATCGCCAGAGGAACTGATTCCCACCGCTGTATCATTGGGAATTGATGGTGTCGAGACTTATTATGCCTACAACAATCCCCAGCCCTGGATTCCTAGCTTTGAACAGACAGAGACAGTCAAACGCTTGGGTAATAGTTACAATTTGCTGCATACCTGCGGTACGGATACACATGGATTGAATTTGTTACAACGGCTGTAAGTAGATATTGTGCTTTATTTAGCAAAGATCGGCACGATACTCAGTCAGCTAGATGCTCAAGTCGCTGGGCTTGGAAGATCCCGATCGAACATTCACAACCATTGCCAGTAGCGAATTGGGGGATCTAGAATTGAGATTAAGTAAAATCGCTAATTGCCAATCCGATCGCAGTTGTTTATGATAGTCAGATAGAGATATTATACCTCTGCTGAATTAGATGTCTTCAAATTCGATTAAGTCTCTCAACCGTCAAGCTTTAGGTATGGATACGAATTCTGTGCATGGGCTGCTCGAAATGACCAAGCCGACCGATCCAGATGTTGAGCCTCCAGAACCCACACTAGATATCGAAGGTAGTAAAGCGATCGCTATTTCACCACCGCTGACTTTGCCAGTCACTGGCGGAACCTTTCACCTCGAGACTCGCAACGATCTACCATCAGAAGATATTCGAGTGGCGGCATTCAAAGCAACACTCGAACGACATCGTGGCGAACGTCAAATTGTTTTATTGCAAGACTTTCCCGATCCTGATGCCTTGTCTGGAGCTTGGGCATACCAACTGATCGCCAAGCAATACAATATCAATTGCGATCTAGTCTATGCAGGTGCCCTCAGTCACCAGGAAAATATCGCCCTCGTCAAGCTGACCGGATTACCCACCAAAAAAATTTCCAGCGCAAGCCTCAAGGAAAAAGATCTAGCTAATTATCAGGGGTGCGTACTGATCGATAATCAGGGTACGACCTGTCAATTATTGGAAATAGTCAGACAGGCAGACATTCCGATCACGGTCATCATCGATCACCACAGTCTTCAAGAAGATCTAAATGCCGAATTTGTGGATATTCGCCCCTCTACCCGTGCAACAGCCACAATTCTGACGCAGTACCTCCAAGCGGGACTACTCAAGCTCGACAGCAGCATTAGCGAGCATGTCAAATGTGCTACGGCATTGATGCACGGGTTGCGCTCTGACACGAATCGCTTGATGCAGGCACAGGAAGAAGACTTTTTAGCCGCAGGGTATCTGAGCCGCTTCTATGATGCTCAATTGCTCAATGCGATCCTGCAAGTATATCGCTCGAAACGGGTAATGGAGGTGATTCAGAGATCGCTTACCAATCGTATCGTGCAGAATAACTTCTCGATCGCGGGTGTGGGATATTTACGTTATGAAGATCGCGATGCGATTCCTCAAGCTGCGGACTTCCTAGTTACAGAGGAAAACGTCCATACGGCGGTTGTATACGGCATCGTTCGCGATGAGGACGATGAAGTCGAATTAGTGATTGGTTCCCTCCGCACGTCCAAATTAACCCTCGATCCAGACGAGTTTATCAAGGAAGCCTTTGGCAAAAATAGCGAGGGACGTTTCTTTGGTGGGGGACGTTTTACTGCTGGCGGGTTTGAGATTCCGGTAGGTTTCTTAGGTGGGTTCAATGACAATTCTGATTTTTCTAAGCGGAAGTGGGAAGTATTCGACAACCAAATCAAGCAGAAGTTAATAAAATTAGTAAATCCTACTGATAGTTATTAAATTTAATCGCTCGAAACATAGAGGAGGGGTAATTCATGAATTACTCCTCCTCTATGTTTCGATGAATCTGATAGAGTAGATATATATTGGGGAGAGTGAATATGTTGGCGTAGCCTCTCAGAACGAGTTAACCCAACTCATCCATGATGATTGGGGCTGTTGGGTTTCGATCCGATCTATCCAACCGCCAAATCATTACTCTCACCACTCTCCAAAAAGCTGCTAGTTGGCGATCGCAAACTGCTCTGTTGCTGATTCTAGGTGCTTAATGAGAGTGGGCTTAGGTAATGGCCCAAGGAGATGATTCCACGGTAACACTTGATGAGTGTCCCAAGTTTGGTGGACGTAAAAATCTAGTTCGGGAATTTGCCCGCGCAACTCCTTAAATGCGCGACGAAAACTGCCGATCGAATCCCCATAACTGCGGGTAAGTTCGAGCAAGTATGATATCCGGCGATCGCCTCTAGAAATAATCGCTTGAATCATCGACCAATTATAACTTTCAGGACGAAATTCAATTCCTTGGGTACTCAGTTGCTTTTGAAGTAGTTTCAATCTTTTATCGGCTTCTTTATTAACTCCAAACCATTGAAATGGTGTATGAGCTTTCGGCACAAAAGTACTGCATCCAAATGTTAGGCGTAAGCCTGGAACAGCCTTTTTGATAGAGCGGAGCATGTTAACTGTTGCTTCAACATCAGCGATTTCTTCGCCAGGAATTCCGACCATTCCATACAGCTTCAATCCTTTTAAACCACCTGCTTTAGCATTAGTCGCTGCTTGGAATATTTCATCAGTTTCTAGCTTTTTATTAACAATCTTTCTAATCCGTTCCGAGCCGCTTTCGACGGCGATTGTGAGTGATTTACTATCACGTTTTGCTAAAATTTCTGCTAACTGAACCGTGACAGTATTTGTGCGGACTGAAGACAGACTCAATCGGACATTATCATACTTAGGTTGGGCTAGATGTGTTAGTAGTGCTGGAAACTCAGGATGTTGAGTCACAGATGCACCGAGCAACCCTAAGCGATTTGTCACTTGTAAGCCACGATCGATCGCCGGAATCAAAGATTCTTCGACATTGGCAACTCGAAATGGTAAAGTCAGGTAGCTTGCCAAACAAAAGCGACACATCTCGGGGCAACTACGGACGACTTCGACCATGAAAATATTTTCCCATGCCGCTTTTTCGGTAACTACAGTAGAAGCAGATAATGTATTTCCACGATAGGTTTGTTTGGTAATAGTTAGCGGCGTACTATTGTCGATCGGGACAATAGCAGTAATTAAATTTTCATCATATTCAACCTGATATAATCTGGGAATGTAGATTCCAGGTACTTGAGCTAATCGGTGAAGTTTAGTCAATCGATCGGCCGTCCGAACTTCCTGATAAGCTGTAATAAAATTACCTAATAAATCTTCGCCATCACCGACTAAAATCACATCAAAAAAGTCAGCGAACGGCTCGGGATTTGCGCTCAGGACTGGTCCACCACCGAAGACTAGTGGATCGTTGTCACCGCGATTGGTGCTGCGGATGGGAGTTTCTAAAAACTCTAACAGATTGAGAATATTGACATAATCTAATTCCCAAGATAGCGAAAATCCAACTAGTTCTGGCGATCGAGGTAAAGACTCGTGGACATCTGTAAATAGCCGCCGCACATCTAGATCTGAGCGCGTTGCTAAAGTTGCCCAGACTACCTGATATCCTAAACTAGTAATCCCAACTGTATACTCATTGGGAAAAGCAAAAATCGTGGGAACTGCATCTCGATCTGGCGATGCTGGTGTGAATAATAAATGTTCGGCATCAAAGACAGAGTTAGACACAAAATAGAAGGTAGAAGGTCTAGGGTCGGGTCGATCGATCTATACTAATCTCAGTTAGATAGATCCTAACCCGTTTCTTAATTACCATTCTAACCAATAATGCCGGAATTACCTGAAGTTGAGACAGTTCGTCGGGGTTTGGATCGATATACACTCGACCGAGAAATTACTGGCACTGAAGTATTATTACCCCGCACGATCGCATCTCCCGACACGCCTGAAGAGTTTGACTTTGGTTTGCAGCATACCAAAATTCAGAATTGGCATCGGCGGGGTAAATATCTATATGCTCAACTAGCCTCCACAGGCACTCCACAAGCTGCTGGTTGGTTGGGAGTGCATCTGCGGATGACGGGGCAATTACTATGGGTAGAGAGCCAGACAGAGGTGCATAAGCATACCCGCGTGCGCTTGTTTCTGGGTCAAGATTGGGAAATCCGATTTATCGATCAGCGGACATTCGGGCAGATGTGGTGGATTCCCGCTAGTAAACAGCCAGAGCAGGTGATGACAGGGATGGGAAAACTCGGCCCAGAACCATTCGATCCAGCTTTTAGTGTCGATTATCTTGCGGGTAAACTCCAGAAATCTCAGCGCAATATCAAGACGGTGATTCTCGATCAAACCTTGGTAGCTGGATTGGGAAATATCTACGCTGATGAAGCTTTATTTCTGAGTAAAATTCACCCCAGCACTCCTGCTGGAAATTTGACAAAATCCCAGATTGAACTATTGCGTGAGTCCGCCATCCAAGTCCTGGAAACCTCGATCGAGCAAGGCGGCACCACTTTTAGTAATTATCTCAATGTCCAGGGTACCAACGGCAACTACGGCGGCATGGCGTGGGTTTACAATCGTACCAATCAACCTTGTCGCATCTGCAAAACACCGATCGAGAAAATCCGATTAGGCGGTAGAGGTACTCATTATTGTCCCCAGTGCCAAGGCAGTACATTATCTGTTTAAAACTAATATATGCGATCGCTCAAGCAAGAATATTTAGAAAATAACTGTTAGTAATTGATGATACAGTTGACATTTTTACTCTGTCCTAACATCCAAATGTAGCAACAAAACTCCTGTCAAAAGTCAATGAGTTGTAGCAGATATTGTCGAGCTACACGATCGATAGACTGCATCGTAGATCGTAATTAGCAAACATTGGGAATATGGTCGATCGAGAGCTGTGTCTTGCTCGCTGTTGGCGCATCACAAGATTTCAACCTTCAGCAAGTGGCGGAAATACACTGATTAAATAGGCCCAGACTTCCATGTCCGATCGTGGACACTGTTTGCAGCAGCACGATCGAATTTAAAGCATGACCATGAAAGTTAGGATGACGAATCGTGTCGCCCCGCTTGGCTGTGCTGTACTAACAGCCAAGGCTTGGATCTTGACATAGATTTGGCGGTACTCAATTGCGGGATGAGTCGTACTCGAACAATAGGTAGGGGCAATTCATGAATTGCCCCTACCTATCTTTGAACTCATTCAGACGCTCGAACGTTTGGGAATCTTTAAACCTAAATTACCATGAAAATCCCGCTGAACCTTGTGAGTCAGTTGGCGCGATACTCGATTGACAATTTGTTTTAAGACTTTATCACCCGTACCTTGGATGACTCCTGTGGGCAATTTATAGATAAACTTGGGAAACTGAATATAAACATTCAAATCGAGATCCCAGTCTACCTTCGTGCCCGATTGCTGCCCGTTTACGAACTCTAGCAGCCGCATCTGAGCATTGAAACTGACCTCATAACCAGGTGGAGTATAGTTAGGGATTTCAATAGCTCTAATCTGATATACACCAGTTTCGGGAGGCAATAATTCTAAGCCGATCTTCGGTTCGACAAAGTAGCCACAGGAATTGAATTTACCAATCGTCAGCGCATAACCATTTTGCCCGATCGGATTGACTTTCATCGGATGAGCGCAGCGAGTAAACCAGCCTTGATGAGCATCGAGATATTCACCCACAGTCTGGATATCTGCCGCCATCAGCATGGCATCACTAAAGCGATAGTTAAAACAGAAGGGTTGATGTCGATCGTCCACAGGAGCGGCGTTACTGACAGTCTCTGTCGATCCTACTCGTTGCTCTAGTTCGGGATTCATCAAGACCGAACTCGGTTTTTCGCTTTGCTCTAATGTTGTAATTGGCATCTCCTTTCTATCCCGTTGATGTGCTGACTGTACGATGTGAGTAATAATGCACCGACCTTTAATATCTATTTACCAGCTTGGGCTGGTAAAAACCGGAAGGTTTGAATCGATTCTCGCCCGTACGGCTTCTGTAGAGACCCGATCCACCAGAACATGGTTTCTGTCTCTAACATAAGTAGTAAGACTAAATCTACAATCTATCCTAACAAAACCTCATGAAAGCATTTGTAGCAGGAGCGACAGGGGAGACAGGGCGACGGATCGTCCAAGAATTGGTAAAACGCGAGATTCCAGTGCGGGCACTGGTTCGAGATATCACTAAGGCGCGAGCCATCTTACCAGCGGAGGTAGAATTAGTCCTCGGTGATGTCCTCAATCTTGATAGTATTACTACCGCTATCGGTGACAGTACAGTAATTCTCTGCGCCACTGGAGCTAAACCTAGTTTAGATCCGACTGGCCCATATCAGGTAGATTATGAAGGCACTAAAAATCTAGTAAATGCCGCCAAATCTCAAGGGATCGAGCAATTTGTGTTTGTTTCCTCCCTGTGCGTATCGAAGTTTTTTCATCCACTCAATCTATTTTGGTTGATCTTGTGGTGGAAACAGCAAGCCGAACAGTATCTAAAAAACAGTGGACTCAACTACACGATCGTTCGTCCAGGTGGACTAAAAAATGATGATAATCCTAACCCAGTAATCATGTCGGGAGCGGATACCCTCTTTGAAGGTAGCATACCCAGACAAAAGGTCGCTCAGGTGTGCGTTGAGTCACTAACTAACCCCCAAGCCCGAAATAAGGTACTTGAAGTCGTCAGCGCACCCACAGCGATGGCAAAAAGTTGGGAAGATCTATTCGCTAGTGTGTAATTATTTAGGGGATAGTGAATCATGAGACTGGCGATCGTGCATCTCTAGTCACTAATTACTATCCCCCGTATCCCCGATCTAGTCCCCAATCTTACATGGATCTACCCAAACCCAAACGTTTTAACACAATTGGTATCGCGATCGGCTGTATAGTTTCGCTATGCTTATTGTTAATATTGAGACAACCATCACGTCGTCAGGGGAATCCAATTTTTGAGACAGCCAGAAGTCCAGCGTTAGTGATGACAGGTGGCGATCCTTATGTTCGGGCACTAATGCGAATGATTTCGGCGAGTGAAGCAAGCGATCGACAACCCTATTCGGTAATATATGGTGGGAGTCATGCCCAGAATCTCGATCGACATCCCGAACAGTGTATTCGGATTACTAGTGGCCCGAATATCAATAATTGTTCCACAGCAGCGGGACGATATCAGATGATTAATACCACTTGGGCAATAATGTCCAAGAAATATCATCCAGAGCGAACGTGTACGCTGTTTGTTTTTAGGTGCGGCTATAGTTTCGAGTCAGAGTATCAAGACGCAGTAGTTTATGCTTGGCTCAGTGACGAGCAAGCCTGGAGGATAAATATCCCCCAGTTATTAAAAGCTGGCGAGTTGGAAAAAGTCAGACAGCGATTGTCTAGTACTTGGACGAGTTTAGGTTATGGGATTGAAACAAATACGGTGACACCAAGGTTAGCAGGTATTTATCAGCAGGTATTACAGGAAGAATTAGCACAGAAAAATTAGCTCTTAGCAATGAGAGGATGTCTGATAACTGTCCACTGTCAACTGTCACCGCTCTTTCCTAGTCGCTCGATCTACCCTATTACTCAGGGCTATTTCAGGCTAGTGAGGAGGGCAGGTTTTGCTGAAATCTTGCTGGTAAATGTCGAAAGATATCTGCATAAACCTGCCCCTACAGATCCTAAAATTGGAGAATGAAATAGCCCTACCCTATTACTCATCCTTCAATAGCATTTGTTCGACAAAATTGGTGTAGACTTCACCTCTAATAAAATCGGGATGTTCGAGAATCCGTTGATGAAAATTAATCGTCGTTGGTACGCCCGTAATTGCATACTCGCGCAGGGCGCGACGCATCCGGCGAATTGCCATATCTCGATCGACTCCCCAGACGATTAATTTGCCAATTAGAGAGTCATAAAAAGGCGGAATCTCATAATCAGTATACACATGGGAATCGATTCGCACTCCTGGCCCACCTGGAGCCAGATAACCAGTAATTTTACCAGGGGATGGTCGGAAATCATGGTCGGGATCTTCGGCATTGACTCGACATTCGATCGAGTGACCTTTTAGTACTACTTGCTCTTGTGTGAAGGATAGTTTTTCACCCTGAGCGACGCGGATTTGCTCGGCGATCAAATCTAGTCCGGTAATCATTTCTGTCACCGGATGTTCGACTTGGATACGGGTGTTCATCTCCATGAAGTAGAAATCACCGTGTTTATCGAGCAGAAATTCTACCGTACCCACTCCAGCATAATCGATCGATTTCGCCGCCGCGATCGCCGCCGCACCCATTTTTTGCCGTAATTGAGGGGTCAATGCTTGACTGGGAGCTTCTTCTAATAACTTCTGATGTCGTCGTTGGATCGAACAATCGCGTTCGCCTAGATAGACGACATTCCCATAGTTATCAGCCAGAATCTGAAACTCAATATGACGGGGACATTCGATAAATTTCTCGACATATACCCCACCATTACCAAATGCCGCCGCTGCTTCGCCCTGAGCGGCATGATATAGCCGCACTAAGTCTGCCTCTTCCCGCACCAACCGCATTCCCCTACCGCCGCCGCCAGCAGTGGCTTTGATCATCACTGGATAGCCGATTTTGGCGGCGGTTTTGAGTGCTGCTGCGGCATCGGCTAAGAGTCCATCGCTACCGGGTACCGTCGGTACGCCTACGCGTTTCATCGTTTCCTTGGCGGTAGATTTGTCTCCCATCGCCCGCATCGCGGCTGGTGAAGGGCCGATAAAGGTAAGATGATGATCTGCACAAATCTCTGCAAATCGAGCATTCTCCGCCAGAAATCCGTAACCTGGGTGAATGGCGATCGCGTTGCGGGTCAAGGCAGCAGATATAATATTTGGGATATTTAGATAACTTTTACTACTAATTGGTTCGCCAATACACACAGCTTCATCGGCTAATTGAACGTGCAGTGCTTTGCGATCGATCGTCGAATGCACTGCAACTGTACCAATCCCCATCTCGCCACAGGTACGAATAATTCTCAGAGCGATTTCGCCCCGATTGGCAATCAAGATTTTAGAAAATGACATTATAGGGAAATACGCTCGAAGGAAAGTTTAAGGTTATCGATTGCCGTTAATTATCGATCTGTACCTGGGCAAGAATCATGAGATTTTAGATGAGGATTCAATTACTCCCGCGACCACAGATTACAGTTAAATTTTTCAATTGTAATGCTAGTGGCTCATTGAGGACTGTCGGATCGTATCTCCATTCCCAATTCCCCTCAGCCAAACCTGGGAAATTCATCCGCGCGGCACCCCCCAAACCCAAGATATCTTGGAGCGGAAAGATCGCCAGATTTGCGACAGAAGTCATCGCCAAACGGATCATATCCCACTGGATTCCAGCGGGACAGACACCACCTGAATATAACAATAGTCGATCGCGTTCGACACCGCTTAATTTTTCAAACCAACCGACCGTTGTATCATTGTCATGGGTACCCGTATAGACAACAAAGTTGGGTGCATGATTAAATGGTAAAAATGGATTACTATTGTCCGAGCCGAAGGCAAATTGGAGGATCTTCATCCCTGGAAATCCAAACTGATCCCGCAGAGCTTCCACATCGGGTGTAATTACTCCCAAATCCTCAGCTAAAATCGGTAAATGTCCCCATTTTTGTTGGATGGTGGCGAATAAATCTGCGCCTGGAGCCTTAATCCATCGCCCATTTATAGCTGTAGTTTCGCCCTGTTCGACTGCCCAAAATGCTTGGAAACCGCGAAAATGATCGACGCGAATCACATCAACTAATTTCAGCAGCGATTCAAATCTTTGAATCCACCAATTGAATTGGGTATGTGCTAGATTTTCCCAGTGATAAACTGGATTTCCCCACAATTGTCCAGTTTCGCTAAAGTAATCTGGTGGAACGCCAGCCATGAGTGCGGCTGCACCTGTTTCGGGATCGAGTTCAAAGAATTCTTGATTTGCCCAAACATCGGCACTATCATGAGCGACATAAATTGGAATATCACCGATGATTTCAATCCCACGTTCGCAAGCATACTGTCTCAATGCCGACCACTGTTCAAAGAACTTGAATTGAATGAATTTATGGTAACTAATTTGGGGCTTGAGATGATTTTGCCAGTGAATGAGCGCAATTGATTCGCGCCTGACTAAATCTGGCTCCCATTGATGCCAGCTCTTGTTTTCATGCTCTTCTCTCAAAGCCATAAATAATGAATAATCATCTAACCAATAGATCTGACTTTGACAAAAGTTCTCAAAATTAGTTTTTTGGTCGGCATCTGCAAACGTTTGAAATTGCTCGAATGCTAAATGAAATAGTTTGGTCTTAACTTCGATTGCTAGTGAAAAATTTACTTTATGAGCGGCAAAGTCTGGTAAATTTTCTAAATCTGTTGGAGCCAGTAATCCATCATCTAATAGTTTAACTGGACTAATCAGCAAGGGATTGCCCGCGATCGCCGAGTAACACATATATGGCGAATTTCCATAACCCGTCGGCCCTAATGGTAAAATCTGCCAATATTTTTGCTTGGCATCGTGCAAAAAGTCAATAAACTTATACGCATCTTCACCTAAATCGCCAATCCCAAATGGACTAGGTAATGAGGTGGGATGGAGGAGAATTCCACTGAAACGAGTCATATGAGAGATGTTAGATATTAGGCTTTAGCGGATGCGCGCCTGCCTTTGTTCCCCGACGGTTTAGCGAAAGGTGCTTCGTGAAGCACCTTTTCAAGACAGCGCACCAAGCAGGCTTTAGGAAAAAATGCCGATATTAGTTTTAGGGTGGCTTATAGATATTAGAGCGATCGATAGAATATTTTGTGCTCTAAAACTTAATTTCAGCATTAACACTATTTATCTACCCTAAAGCCTAATACCTAAAGCCTAAAGCCTATAACTTCAATACCTTCGCTACGATTTGGACATCCTTGTCACCACGTCCCGAACAATTTATCACAATCTTGGGACTACCAGTCAGCTGAGGACAGAGAGTTTCGAGATAGGCAATCGCGTGGGATGTTTCCAGCGCGGGTATGATCCCCTCTAACTGGGATAACAATTGAAACGCATCCAAAGCTTGAGCATCGGTCACACTGTAGTATTCCGCACGTCCCAAATCTTTGAAATAGCTATGTTCTGGCCCTACACCAGGATAGTCTAATCCGGCACTGATCGAATGCGCCTCAGTAACTTGACCATCGTCATCTTGCAATAGATAACTCATTGCTCCATGTAAAACGCCTGGACGACCTTTGGTGAGCGTTGCTGCGTGTTTAGCGGTATCCACACCTTCCCCAGCCGCTTCCACCCCAATTAGACGCACAGTCGGTTCATTGACAAACTCGTGAAATAGTCCCATCGCATTAGAACCACCGCCGATACAAGCGAGGAGAATATCTGGTAAACCGTGCCATTTTTCGATCGCTTGTTCGCGAGTCTCGCGCCCGATAATCGCATGAAAATCACGGACGATCATCGGGTAGGGATGAGGGCCAGCAACCGATCCGAGGATATAGTGCGTCGTCTCGACATTAGTGACCCAATCCCGAATCGCTTCACTCGTCGCATCCTTGAGCGTACCAGTTCCCGCCGATACTGGGTATATTTCGGCACCGAGCAGCCGCATCCGAAACACATTGAGTTCTTGCCGTTCCATATCTTGAACGCCCATGAAAATCACACAATCTAGCCCAAATCGAGCACAGGCGGTAGCTGTAGCAACTCCATGCTGACCCGCACCCGTCTCAGCAATTACCCGCTGTTTGCCCATCCGTTTAGCGAGTAATACTTGCGCCAGAGCGTTATTAATTTTGTGAGCACCAGTATGATTTAAGTCTTCTCGTTTGAGGTAAATCTGGGCACCAGTGCCATCGGGACGCGCATAACGTTGGGTCAGGCGTTCGGCGAAATAAAGGGGGCTAGGTCTGCCTACATAGTCCTTGAGCAATCCGTCGAGTTGCTGCTGGAATTCTGGATCTCGAGTATGTCGATAGTAGTCAGCCTCAAATTCGAGCAGTGCTGGCATCAGCGTCTCTGGGACATATTTCCCCCCAAACTTGCCAAACCGACCGAGACTGTCTGGCTGCTGGAGTGGTAACTGACGATTTTGGCTGGGTGAGAGGGGCGTTTGGGTCATGAGGGGATCGAGTTTAAATAGTGAATAGCTGATTTAATCGCAAAAATACGTGAAATCGATCGGCTCCGACTATTATATCGTTGCTGGATTGAAGCGATCCACACCGCCTTACACTAGATCGATCTGTTGCGGCAGAGATTAGGGGTGAGAATTTCCCCTAGATTGGGCGCAAATCTTAGCTCATCTCTAACATCCGTTGCATCGGACGTAAAGCTGCTAATCTGACATCTTCAGCCATGATAATTTCTGGAGATCGAGTCTTCATTGCCAGATATAATTTTTCTAGTGTATTCAGTCGCATATGCGGACATTCATTACAAGCACAATTATTAATCGGCGGCGCAGGGATAAACTGTTTCAGCGGTTGAGCCTTCTGCATTTGGTGAATAATCCCAGGCTCTGTGGCGATAATGAATCGATCGCTCTGACTCTGTGCTGTATATTTTAATAACGCACTAGTCGAACCGATAAAATCAGCATGACGCAATACTGCCTCTTCACACTCTGGATGTGCGATGACTTCAGCATCAGGATAGTTAATCTTTAGCTGCACCAACTTCTTCTCAGAAAAAGTCTCATGCACTATACAACTTCCCTGCCATAGTACCAGATCCCGCTCGGCTTGCTGCATCACATATCGACCTAAATTGCGATCGGGTGCAAAAATAATTCCCTGTTCGGGTGGAATTTGCTTGACAATTTTTACAGCATTAGAACTCGTGCAAATAATATCACTCAGAGCCTTAATTTCCGCAGTACAGTTGATGTAAGAAATCACAATATGGTCGGGATATTTTGCTTTAAATGCTGCAAAAGCATCGGGCGGACAACTATCTGCCAGCGAACATCCCGCTGCTAAATCTGGTAATAACACCAACTTATCGGGATTTAAAATCTTGGCAGTCTCAGCCATAAAGTGAACGCCAGCAAACACGATAACATCAGCATTGGTACTAGCCGCTCTACGGGATAATTCTAGTGAGTCCCCAATAAAATCCGCTACGTCCTGGATCTCTGAATCCTGGTAATAATGTGCGAGGATCACCGCATTGAGCGATTGCTTTAATTCCTGGATTGCCGCTACCACATCAACAGGAATGAGATCTCGATTAGCAATTGGACGTACGGTGGCAAACATTCGGGGTGTAGGTATGGGGATATTTGGATCGGTCTATTTCAATTATAGTAGATTCTACCAAAATACCAAGTAGTTAGTACACCACTAGCTAAAAGTCACCGCAAAAAGCACTAAGAACACTGTCTTAGTGCTTTTTGCTCGATGCGATGACATCGACAGATCGGGCCATTCGATCGAGTGTTCATAGACAATATTCCCATTGCCGATCGTGTAAACCGGATCGCCCGTCAGGTTCCAGCCTTGAAAGGGACTCCAACCACATTTACTGATGATATCTTGACGTTCGATCGGGTGATAGTTTTCGATATCTACTAGGACTAGATCCGCATCATCGCCGATCGCGATCGCGCCTTGATTCGAGATCCGATCGGCCTTGGCAACTTGGGCAAATATCGGTTCTAAGGCGGCAGCGGTACTAACTAGCAGATCTCCATGCGCCGAACCCATGAAGATCTTGATGCCGCAGGTGGGGGTAGCAGAATGAATATCTGGGAGGTTAGCGGGAGTTGCCCCGATAAAAAAGCCGTAATTGACGATACTTTTCTGGGATGCGCGTTGGAGTTTATCATCGAGTGCGGCTTAGCCCTTCCCCATCAGCCGTCAGGATGCGAGCATGACGGATTAGCTGAGAATTTACGTTCATACTCGATCGTCAAGAATAAAGGGCATAATGGTCTATGGACAAAACAATTTTCTCAGACATCAAGATTTCGCAGTTGCCTAAGCGAGCGATTGGCTAAGAAAATTTGCACCCAATGGCTTACCGTCTAAAGGCAACCGTCGATAATTGTTTGTCATCAAGCTAAATCATCTCGATAAAATCTTCCAGTGCGATCGATCCGGTTTGGCGAGATCGATCGTGTAGTCTAAAAACGAGATCGATCGATCGTCACCACATCGAAATATCTTTCCGTCTAAATCTATTCACCCATCTAGATCCCCTTCAATCGTTTTTATGGATTACGAACAGCCTCAACCAGAATCTGAAACTGAAACTACCCCAGCCTCTGAAACTAATTCCGAGCAACACCATCAGCCGCAAACTGATGGTAACAGCTCTATTCCAGCACCCAAAGCCGAAAATCCCTGGATCGAAACCCTCAAAACAATTGGATTGAGTGCTGTCTTGGCGTTTGGGATTCGGAGTTTTGTGGCGGAGGCTCGTTATATTCCTTCTGGTTCGATGCTCCCGACGTTGCATATTAACGATCGACTGATTATCGATAAAATTAGTTATCGCTTTTCCAACCCCGTCCGTGGTGACATCGTTGTCTTCAATCCTACCGCTCAATTAGAAAAAGAACAGTTCAAGGATGCTTTTATCAAACGAGTAATCGGCTTACCTGGCGATCGGCTCGATGTCAAAGACGGTAAAGTCTATATCAATGGCAAAGTCTTGACTGAAAAGTATCTCGATGAAGCTCCCGCGTACAACTGGAGTAGTACTGCATTGACTCCCGATGGCATCGTACCTGAAGGTAATTATTTAGTATTGGGCGATAACCGCAACAATAGCTATGACAGTCACTACTGGGGCTTTGTACCTAAAGATAAAATTGTCGGCAAGGCTACGATCAGATTTTGGCCGATCGATCGTGTAGGTGGGATCGATCCGTAACCTGATTATAAGTAAATTAGTCGATCGTTATTAAATTAAACTTTCACAGCCGCTCGTCAAATCTAGTTCTAAAACTCCCGTATTTAATCCAATATTGCTTGACTTGATGATGGGGAGTATGTAGGCTAGCTGTGGCTTGATAGAGGATCACTTGACATCGATCGCCAATCCGAATTTTGCCGATCGATTCGACCGAAATCAATGTCCCACCCAATGCTTCAATACAATCGGTAAATCGATCGAGCGTACTATAGTCTACTGTCTCAAATACAAATAAGTTGCCCGAAGAAATCAAGTGTCTGCTCCGAATCCAGCATTGCATTTTCTTCTCGGCTTCTGGTGCTAACATACATGATAATTATGTCGATCTCGAATTGATTTCATCTGCAAAGCTGGCTACTTTTTCAAATCTCAGCATTCCAAAAGCTGAACCCCAAATTTTTTCATGGGTGTTAATATCCATCCCTTTATCGAGACTTACCCAGGTATTTTCAGTTATTTCTACATCACTGATGAGATAAGTCGTCGCTCCATTACGTTCGATTAAACATTTATCGCCTGGTTCGACTCTGCCGCGAAACATATTTCCTTCACGCTGAAAAATCATCGAACAATTACAGCGACGTTCGATACAATCTGGCGTAATGGTTTTTAAAATCTCTGGCTCTCGGGCTGCTCCAGCATAAAGCATCGCATCTTTGAGACTATAGTTTTCGATGTAAGTGTCCTCACCACGATCTACTAAGCGATGTACGCCCTGACGATAGGGACTCCACAGATCGTAATCATATACCTGTTCTGAATAAAACCCAATCGCGTTAAAAAAATCAAATGGTAGCGGGCGGAAAAAGATCCGAATATGGGCGTAATGTTGAGGCTCACAAACCGATTGGATCTGATTGCTAAAATCACCAGCCATCCAAGTCGCCAACAGGATCGAATCACTCATAAATTATTAATTAGGGAGTAGCCATAGCACGTAATTCTGATGAAAATGAGGCAGTAACAACTCCAGTACCATCACTGGTTTTGATTGTCGATACCCGAAATCTGAGATTGGGATTGACAAACCAGATTCTTTCTTCTGCCGCCGCTCGATCGTATTCAGTAATCAATACAAAAACGCCATCTTCAGTGATGTGATATCGAGCTGCTGCTGCCATAGTCTCAGCGTAACCTCGATCGCGTAATAATTGACCCCGATCGGGTGAATTAGGGTCGGGAATCGGCACTAAGATCGTACTGCCTGTGAGTACCTCATCATTCCAGTCTGACTCTCCCTCCCAACTCATTTGGAATGGAACTACAGCTTGACTCGGATCGATGTCATATGCTTGGCAAAGTTCGATTACTGCTGGGTTGTCAGGAGTGAGCGCGACAATATCGATCTCCGATCGCACTGCCTCAAAGTGACTAAAGATCATATGATGAGCACTACGCTGGGATTTCCATTGCCCGATCGAACCTTCCACAAATTGAGTAATATCCATTCGTACCCCAAATTAACGTTTTCTTGATTTCGACTGCGACGAATGACGCGATTCCACCTTGGGGTTGCTAACAATAGTTTTAGTCGCGGATAGTGCCTCAACAGAGTCTCCACCCACACCCACGGGGATATGATCTACACTGGGCATTGATGTCGATAGTATTCGCACGTTCACTACTTTTCCGCCGCGTTTACCGATCGATTGGAGCGTTTGTGACAAGGAGGAATCAGCGACTTTGACTGTAGAAGCACTACTTCTGAGCATCGCTTGATGAGGGCTACCAGCGATATCGATCGCCAATGACCGATCGGTATCACCACTCAAGTTAAATGCAGTATTCATCATCATAATTTCAATCTTAAAAAAGT
>Ga0105055_10005545_pt1 | contig 17767 bp, 12 predicted proteins | sample BON03_FD_78090 | JGI IMG/M metagenome (GOLD analysis project Ga0105055, IMG submission 78090) | Freshwater microbial communities from Lake Bonney liftoff mats and glacier meltwater in Antarctica - BON-03 | ecosystem: Environmental > Aquatic > Freshwater > Ice > Glacier meltwater | place: Lake...
AAAGTCGCCTACATCGCAGTCGCTCGAAAACTAGTCGTTTTCCTCAACCGCATCCTCACTGAGGCCCCCGTTATGACCAATTAATCAAGACAGTTGCTACAATTCAGTTTTTCAAAGTCAGGTTCATCATCCGCCCGCAGCGCTTCTGGCGTGAGAGTCGTTTTTTCCGTGTCATCCGTGTGTTCCGTGGGCAGAAATATCATTCTGATAGGCTTACCGCTTACCGCTTTGTGCTGAACGCTTAGTGCTTTGATCCTTCCGCCTTCTTCATTCTAACTTCTTCTTTTTCATTCTGCCTTCTAAATTCTCGTGAACACCTCTTCTCATTATGATGTAGCCATTATCGGCGCAGGCATGTCTGGCCTCGCGGCGGGGATCCGGCTCGCGCACTTCGGGAAGAAGGTCTGCATCTTTGAGCGTCACAACGCGGTGGGCGGGCTGAACAGTTTCTACAGCATCGACGGGCGCAAATACGATGTGGGCTTACACGCGATGACAAATTTCGTGCGCCCTGGCGTGAAGGGCACACCGCTAACCAAGCTGCTCCGCCAACTGCGAATCACTCGCGAGGAGTTTGCGCTCTGCGAACAGAAACAATCGCGAATCTCGTTCGGACCTAATGGCGAAACCAATCTCGGTTTCTCGAACGATTTTGGTTTTTTCGAATCCGAAATCGCCCAACAATTTCCGGCGCAGATCGATGGCTTTCGCCAGCTCGCGGAAGTGATTCGCACTTACGACGATGTTTCCCTCGATGCTCAGCCGGAATCGGCCCGCATGGTCGTGCGACGCCACATTTCTAATCCGTTACTGGAAGACATGCTGTTTTGCCCGGTGATGTATTACGGCAGCGCACTGGAGCACGACATGGAGTTTGGCCAATTCGTGATCATGTTTAAGGCACTCTTCTTTGAGGGCTTTGCTCGACCATTCGACGGTGTGCGCGTGATACTTCGAGTGCTCCTCGATAAGTATCGCGCGAGTGGGGGAGAGCGTCGCATGAAATGCGGGGTGCAGAAAATCATTTCACACGGCGATTCTGCTAGCGCCTTGCTGCTCGACGATGGCGACGAGATAACCGCGGATCACATCATCTCTTCGATCGGCGCTCCCGAAACCGAAAAACTGATCGCCAAGACCATCATGCCGAAACCTTCGCCCGTGGGCCGGTTAAGCTTTGTCGAAACAATTACGATCCTCGACCAACAGCCACGTGAGCTGGGCTGGGGTGACGATACCATCGTCTTCTTCAACGACTCCGCGAAGTTCACTTACGCGCAACCAAAGAACCAAGTCGATCCAAGCAGTGGTGTGATCTGCATTCCCAACAATTTCGATTTCGACGACGAACAAGAACTCACCGAAGGCATCTTCCGCTGCACCTGTCTCGCCAACTACGATCAATGGGCGGCGCTCCCCGAAGAGCAGTATCTGCACGATAAAGTGCGTTGGTATGATCGCGTGCAATCAAGCGCGCGTCGCTTCATGCCCGGACTCGAACCTGCGGATGCATTAAAGAATGCGACGCTCGCCACGGACATGTTTACGCCGCGCACGATCACGAAATTCACCGGACACGCCGGCGGGGCAATCTACGGATCCTCGACCAAACATCGGCAAGGGCGCACCGCGCTTGATAACGTCTATCTCTGCGGGACAGATCAGGGATTCCTCGGAATCATCGGCGCGATGCTCAGCGGCATCTCGATGGCGAATTTCCATATCCTGCAAAAGGGGTAGAGCTCGATCTCCGAGTGAACCGGCACTTTGAGTGCCAATCAGGGGCTAACCCACGATGGCAGATCATCGGACTGCTTAGCCCACTGTCTTACCCTGTTTTTGTTTAGCCGAACTGAACGGGCCTGAGTATGAGTGACACGGTTATCTCTTATTTGATGTGTTATGGGTTAAGTTGCTTAAACGGCAACGTGGATGTTTCCCACCCCCATGGGGGGAGGCTTTTCGATTCAGCCTGGAAGGGGCTGAGGTAGCCTAGGGAGGCGTGTTTTCTGAAGCGGTTGTAGTAAGAGTTCGATGTATTCAAAGACGTTGGCTCGTAGCTCGGCCTCATCGGTGAAGATGTGGTCGCGCACGGCGGCTGTTTTGTAGCGACCGTAAAACGATTCCATGGCGGCATTGTTATAGCAGTTGCCTTGGCGACTCATACTCGGGTGCATTTTTAGTCGACCGAGCAATCGTTGATAGCGGTCACTCGCGTAGGTGCTGCCCCGGCACTGTGATGCACGATGCCCTCTCGGACTTCGCCTCGGGTCAATGCAGCGTTCTCTAGTGCGGTGCAGATTAACTGGGAGTCGTTGCGATCCGCGACACTCCAACCGATGATTCTGCGAGAGCACAGATCCATCACCGTAGCCAAGTCATACCAGACTGTGTCACTGAGTAGATACGTGGTGTCGGACACCCAGATTTGGTCGTGATGCTCGGGTTTGCCCAGTTCACGCAGGACATTGGGATGGTAGCTAAACAGATGATTGCTGTCGGTGCCCATCGGTTTGAATCGCGACTGGGCGTCGCCAACCAGAGCGAGTTCATGTATCAGGCGAAGCGTGCGATCACGCCCGGGCTCGAGCCCGCCTTCGCTCCCATCGAGGTGTCCAGCTCCGCCAGATGTTCACGCTTCCAGCGGTAAAGTAGCCCGCTGCGCACGCCCAACTTCTCAGACACTTCCGGCGCACTCAGGCCATCCATGATCATCAGCCGGGCGGCTTCTCGTTTAAACTCGGTCGTATATCTTTGGCTCTTCACTTTGGGGCTCCTTTTAAGAGATTTCCGTGTCCACTTCTCTCAGGCCCGATCAATACACTTAGATGGGAGATCTGACAATAGGTGCCTATTTTAGGGATTCCTTATGTGCGGTGGCTTGTATTGGCGATGAGGAGTTCTAGACTGTGGTGTGCGTGTTTTGCATTCGATGAAAATTTATCTCTGGGCCTTGCTGCTGATATCGCTGCTTTCTGTGTCAGATAGTGATGCGGTGGCTTATCAGGAATTCGGCGAGCAGTATGTTCTACGAACATGGGAGCACGACGAGGGGGCTCCCTATATCGCGGTCACTTCCTTGGCGCAGACCCCTGATGGCTATTTGTGGATGGGATCGTATGATGGATTGGCTCGATTCGATGGTCTGCGATTTTCGGTGGGGAAGGCCGCGGACATTCCTTTGGAGGATATGATGGTTTTGGCGATAAAAGTAGCCCCAGATGGCACTCTGTGGGTCGGGACGTCGAAGGGTATTTCCACTTACAATCAGAGCGAGGGGTGGCGACACTTCACTGAAGAGGAAGGATTACCTCCAGGGGTGGTTTATTCGCTGGCGATTGATTCGCACGGGCAAGTTTATGCGATCGCTGATTTATATGTGATGCGCTGGGACGGGGAGCGTTTTAATAAGGTGACTCCAAGATTGTCGTATAAAACTATGCTTCGTTCGGAAACGAGGTGCTTCTTTGATGATCAAGACAGACTCTGGGTGAACAATAGTAGCTTACTTGCTTATTACGAAGCTGGAGCATGGCAGGAGGTTTTCCGCCTGGGCGACGACCGCTCGGGGGCGCACGTGCTGGGAGCCGCTTCTGCAGACGGCGGCGGCGTGTGGTGGGCTAATGAATTGGAATTGTATCGATGGCGTGACGGTGAGGTCGTGAAAACGATTCCTCGACTCGCAGGGCATCAAAATGACGAAGTGAGTATTTGGGATAGCCGCGACGGAAATATCTGGGTGGCCGGTGAACGCCATGGATTAGTGATTTATGAAACCGGGAGTGGTAACCACTTAGTATGTGGACGTGATGAAGGACTCGCGAACAGCGCATTGCTGACCATTCTGCCCGATAGTGAGGGTAATATTTGGCTGGGATCAGATGGGGGCGGGCTCACGCGTATTCGGCCTCGATCATTCATGAGCTACGGTGATGCAGAGGGATTAGACCAGACCGTGGTTAATGCCGTAGTCGAGATAAGCCCGGGCAACCTGTTGGTGGGCACACATGGAGGAGGAGTGGTGCCATTTGATGGAAGCCGCTTCGGGGCTCCCTGGCAAATTGGAGTGCTCAATGAGCGGAGTTGGGTTCAAGCGCTCGAAGTGTCCGACGACGGGGCCATTTGGTTGGGAACTTATGGAGATGGGCTCGTTTACTTGAAGGGCGACGACTATCTGAATTTTCGGTGGAGAGATATTCCCGCGCGACATGTCTATTCCTTGTTTTGGGATTCACGCGAGCTGCTCTGGATAGGCACGGAACGGGGAATCGGTAGCCTCAAGGGAAAAGCGCTGGCGAGCTGGTTCGAGGTCCAACCTAAAATAGATGGCCGGATTGTTGAAATAGTCGAAGATGGGAATGGACTCATTTGGGCGACGACAAATCGAGGGGTGCTATTCATGCAGTCGGGGGAAGGGTTTGTCCGGCAGCAGACGTTGTCGGGTCTAAAGGTTGGGCGGGTGAAGGGAATGTATTATGATGCGACTGTAGGTTTCTGGATTAGCAACCAGTCGCGGGAATTGTTTCACCGAATCGATAATCGATGGATACGCTACGGCCCCGAGCATGGTATCCCTGAAGGGATGTGGTGTCCTTCAACGGCTGATGAACGGGGAGACCTTTGGTTGAGTTCCGAGAGAGGGATACTCCGAATTACGCGGGAGTCGTTACAAGCGGTGGCATCGGGCGAATTGGACACAGTCGATTGCCAGATCTTTGATAAAAGAGACGGTATGATGACATCGGCTGGACGTCAGGATTTCCCCGATTCCGGTTTAAAGACCTCGGATGGAAAACTCTGGTTTACGACTCTGAAAGGGATCGTGAGTATTGACGTGGAGAATATCAGGATAACTCCGCAAATACCCCAGGTGCACATTGAACAGGTGCGGGATGGAAACAAGACTCTCGCCTCAAGCGTTAAAACTGGAGATGTGGTGATAGTGAAAGCTGGCACAGAGCGGGTGAATATACGCTACGGAGGCACTGGATTAAGTTATGGGGAAGATGTTCACTTTAATTACCGCTTGGAGGGAGTTGACGAAGATTGGGTAGATGCCGGAGTCGAATCGTTCGCGCGTCTGTCCGCCTTGCAACCAGGCGATTACCTTTTTCGAATCCGTGCCGTCAGTATTGAGGAGAAATTCGGCAGAGAAACCAGAGTGCTCCTTAGAATTGAACCGTTTTGGTGGCAACTGTGGTCTGTTCGCATCGCTGCTATTGGGCTGTTGATCGTAGTGGTAGCTGGAGGAGTCTCGCTACGGATAAGTGCCATCTACCATCGTAAAAACGAGCTGCTGGAACGCGACCTGTTGATTCGGCAAGAGAAGGCAGAGACTGCTCGGGCGAAAAAAGAAATGGAGGCGGCCACTACCGCGAATCGCGCCAAGAGTGATTTTCTGGCGACAATGAGTCATGAAATCCGCACCCCTCTAAATGGGGTGATCGGCTCCGCAGAAATGATGGTGGATACCGAGCTAAACTATGAGCAGCGTGAGCATATGTCGACGCTACAGTCCTCCGGTGAAGCTTTGCTTTCGGTGCTAAATGACATTCTGGATTTCTCAAAAATTGAAGCAGGGCGAATCGTCATAGAAGAAATCGAAATCGACCTGCATGAACCCTTGCGGGGTGTTATCGAAGTTCTGACCCCGCGGGCGATGGGCAAAAATGTGGAGCTCACATTACTCATCGGCCGCGGAGTTCCGAAACGAGTAACGACTGATCCGGCGCGACTACGCCAGATACTGATCAATCTGATCAGTAATGCCGTAAAATTTACCGATGACGGGCACGTGGTGCTTCAAGTAGACGTTCTTCCCAAGCAAGTGGGTCAGGGTGAACATGAATCCAACCTTCGCTTTCAGGTGAAGGATAATGGTATTGGTATTTCGCCGATGGCTCAGGCGAAACTATTTGAGCGGTTTACCCAAGCAGACTCGTCGACGACTCGTAAATACGGGGGCACTGGTCTGGGGTTGGCGATTTGCAAAAATCTGGTGGAATTAATGGGTGGTTCCATTTCAGTGACGAGCTCAGAGGGTAAAGGTGCGGTCTTCCAATTTAATCTGACGGTGCCGAGCGAAGAACCCAAGAAAGTAGATATTAAGACAGGTTCGGATGAGATTATTTTGGTTGATGATTATGCTGCTGTGCGTAGCGCCGCCGAGATGCTTTTCGCTCGCGAAGGTCATAAGATTACGACGGCTTCCCGATTAATCGACGTCCTGGCTCAAATGAAGGCAAAGCGTAAAGAGGGGAACACGCGGCGCCTATTATTACTTGATGAATCTATTGCCAATTCTGACGAGGAGCGGAAAGAGCTGGCGAAACTAGTGGGCGAGGGGGACTGGCGTTTGATCATGCTCAGACTGAAGACCCTCAAAGAACCCGCAGCAGATGGCCTACCGATCAGTGCGCAGATTCGGAAACCTATTTTGAGTTGTAAAGCGTTGTGGAGTGCTCTCGTTATTGAGAGTGATCAGTCGACAAAATCTGGAGATGCAACCACCGAGAAGGCGAAAACTTCCAAGGCCTCACCAGTCATTAAAGTATTACTTGCAGATGACGATGCGGTGAATCGTTTGGTTCTGAGCAAACAATTGTCTCGGCTCGGTTGTGAGGTCGATCTGGCCGTCGATGGTGCCGAGGCTGTCGCCAAGGTTAACCTGAGGGAATACTCACTTGTCTTCATGGATTGTCGTATGCCGATTATGGACGGCTACATGGCGACGCAGGAAATTATACGCAAAGTCGCTTCGCCACCACCAATCATCGCGATCACTGCCAACACAACTCCTGAAGATCAGAAGCGTTGTCGTGAAGTGGGGATGGTCGATTTTGTCGGCAAACCTGTGCATAAGATCGAGCTCGAGAGAGTGATCGCGCGTTGGGCGACTAAACACACTGACGCCTAGTTTAGGCCCAGAGCGCTCTTGAGTTTAGTGGGTTCCTTGCCCCCGCCCATCGCGAAGTCAGGTTTGCCTCCACCTTTGCCGCCGATCTGCGTGGCAGCCGCTGCGACGATTTTACCGGCCTGATGGCCAGCTTTGATCGCAGCGGAAGAACAAAACGCGACGACAGTGGCCTTATCCTCGAAAGCAGCACCGAGCGTGACCACGCCTTCGCCCAACTTGCCGATGATTTGCGAACCTAGCTTGCGCAGATCGTTGGGAGATTCGACTTCGAGAACAGCGGAAATGAATTTTAGCCCGTCCGTTTCGGTGGCGGAAGCGATCAGCTCATCGACGCGACCTGCGGATGCTTTTTGAGTGAAGACCTTCAGCTTGGCCTCGATGTCTTTTTGATGGGCGAGAAGGGCGTCAAATTTCGTCACGACATCGAGGGGGCCAGCATTGAGCTTCGTGCCGATGGCTTTGAGCGCATCATCATGATGCGTTACGTAATCGTAGGCAGCTTTTCCGGCGACGGCTTCGATCCGGCGCGTGCCAGCTGCGATAGCCATTTCAGCAACGATCTTGATTAGGCCGATTTCTCCAGTCGTTGTCACGTGCGTGCCACCACATAGCTCGCGGCTATATCCTCCGATATCGACCACGCGCACGATGTTGCCATATTTATCCCCAAAGAAGGCGAGGGTGTCCTCTGGCTTTTTGTCGAACTCGGTTTCGTAAGTGTCGATCAGCGCATTATCGATCACCTTCTCGTTCACGAGCTGCTCGATTTCCTGCAACTGTGCATGGGTGACTGCTTCGAAATGGGAGAAATCGAAACGCATCCGATCGGGAGTTTTCGAGGTGCCGGCCTGGCGCACATGCGTGCCGAGCACCTTGCGTAAGGCCCAATGAATCAAGTGCGCCGCAGAGTGGTGTCGAGAGATCGCTCGTCGTCGCCCGAGGTCAACCGAGAGTTCAGCTTTGCTACCCTTTTCTACGGTGGGAGAATCAACGTCGATCTTGTGCAGAAACCGACCTGCTTTATCCTTCACCGTATCGATGATCATCACGAGTTTGTGATCGATCAGCGCGGTGCCGCTGTCGCCAGCCTGTCCGCCCATTTCGGCATAGAAAGGGGTTCGGTCAAAAACGAGAAAGGTTTCTTTTTCGGCAGAAACGACGTCGATCAATTTGGCGCGAGCATTGGTCTCGGCGTAACCGATAAACTCTGTGGGCTTTAAATCGCTGGTGTCGCCTTCAGTCGCGGCGACGAGAATTTCCTTTTTATGCGCCGCTCGCCCACGGGCGCGTTGCTTTTTCATTTCAGCTTCGAAACCAGCGATATCGACGGTGAGACCACGCTCAGTCGCTAGGAGCTGAGTCATGTCTAGTGGAAAGCCGAAGGTATCGTAGAGAAGGAAAGCCTGATTGCCGCTGACCACCTTAGACTCTGTATTTTGATCCAATGCGGATTGGAACTGGTTGAGTCCATTCTCCAGCGTCCGACCAAAGCTCTCTTCTTCGCTGCGAATGACGCGTTTGATGAGTGTATTTTGTGCGACGAGTTCTGGAAAAATCGTCCCCAGTGATTCGATCACAGGATCAACGAGCTGCTCAAAGAAACCGGGCTTAAGTCCGAGTTTGTTTCCGTAAAGTATGCCGCGTCGAAGGATACGACGGATGACGTAATTGCGGCCATCGCTCCCGGGCATGATGCTATCAGCGATGGCGCAGGATACGCAGCGTGCGTGATCAGCGAGCACGCGAAAGGCGACGTCGATATTTACTTGATCGTTCAGTCCCTCGCGCTTGGTCGGGACTGTGGCGGTGTAAGTTTTGCCAGAGAGTTCGGCGATCTTCGCAAGGGTCGGGGCGAAGACATCGGCGGCGTAGTTGGAAGGCTCTTTACTGAAATCCTTGAAGCCGTCGGTCGTGGCGTAGATGCCGGCAACGCGTTCGAAGCCCATGCCGGTATCGATGTGTTTGGCGGCGAGAGGTGAAAAGGTGCCGTCGGCGTTGGCATTGTATTGGATGAAAACGAGGTTCCAAATCTCGATACAACGCGGGCTGTCATGATTCACGGCATCGCGTCCCGCACCTTCTTCATCATCAGGGAGGAGGTTGAAATGAAGCTCGGAACAGGGACCGCAAGGGCCGGTGTCACCCATCATCCAGAAGTTATCCTTCTTGTCGCCGTTGACGATATGCACCGCGGGATCGAGACCTTCTTTTTCGAAGATCGCTACCCAGATGTCATGGGCTTCCTGATCGAACTCGGAAGGATCGCCTTGGCTTAGATCGGGTGAGTAAACGGTAGCGAATAGACGCTTGGCCGGGATGCCCCAGACTTTCGTTAGCAGCTCCCAGCTCCAGGTGATGGATTCTTTTTTGAAGTAGTCTCCAAAAGACCAATTACCGAGCATCTCGAAGAACGTGTGATGATAGGTGTCGAATCCGACATCTTCGAGATCGTTATGCTTACCGCCAGCCCGGATACATTTCTGTGTATCGGTGGCGCGGGTATCTTGGGCTGGAATTGCACCGGCCCATTTTGAGAGATCGGGCTGTTTGTCTCCGAGGAATATCGGGACGAACTGATTCATCCCCGCATTGGTGAACAGCAAACCGGGAGAATCCGGTAGCAGCGACGCAGAGGGCACGACGGAGTGGCCTTTTTTGGCAAAAAAATCGAGGAAGGAGTGGCGGATCTCAGCGGAGGTCATGGACTAGGAAGTGAACTTAAGAATGATCTAAAATGCGAATGCGAGTTTAGCCGAGATTTGCGATGATAGCATCGGTCATCTGAGTGGTGTCGACTGAATCTTGTCCGAAGGCGATGTCGCCGGTGCGGGTGCCGGAGGTGACGGTTTTACGCACGGCTGCTTCAATGCGGGTGGCGATGGCGTCTAATCCGAAACTATAACGAAGCATGAGAGCGGAGGAGAGAATTTGGGCGCAGGGATTGGCCAAATTTTTGCCTGCGATGTCCGGTGCGGTGCCGCCACCGGGTTCGTAGAGACCGAAGGGATGGCCAAGGGAATTGCTCTTCGCGCCGAGCGATGCGGAAGAAAGCATGCCGAGGGAACCGCAGATCACAGCCATTTCGTCGGATAGAATGTCGCCAAACATGTTTTCGGTCAGGAAGACGTCGAACTGATTAGGGTCACGCGCGAGTTGCATGGCGGCGTTGTCCACATACATGTGGCTCAATTCGATGTCGGGTGCATGCTTGGCTACGTAATCGATCACCGTTTGCCTCCAGAGGACGGAGGTTTCGAGCACGTTGGCTTTATCGACTGAGCAAAGTGTTTTTCCGCGAGCACGAGCGGCGGTGATGGCGACTTCAGTGATACGCTCGATTTCGCTCTTCCGGTAGACCATGGTGTCGATGGCTTCAATATCACCGTCAGCTAGTGTCGTGGTGCTTTTGGGTTGTCCGAAGTAGACACCTCCAGTGAGTTCCCGAATGCAGACGATATCGATGCCGTCGGGGATCCGGTTGGTCTTGAGCGGGGAGGCATCGGTGAGTTCGGGATAGAGTAGGCCGGGACGAATATTCGCGAACAGAGTAAAGTGTTTGCGGATGGGGAGGAGAGCGGCGCGTTCGGGCTGTTCTTTGGTGGGCAGATTTTCCCACTTGGGGCCACCGACCGATCCAAAGAGGATCGCATCCGCTTCTTCGCAGACTTTGATCGTGGAGGCGGGAAGTGCCTCGCCATGGCGGTCGATCGCGCAACCGCCGACATCGGCTTCGGTGTAATCGAGTTGGATATTTTCCTGCTTAGCGACGTGTTTAAGCACCCGCAAAGCAGCAGGCATAACTTCCGGGCCAATGTAGTCTCCAGCGAGAACAGCGAACTTGAGCGATGACATAGGAAGAACGAGTTACCAAGAGGGACGGGAAAGGTGAAGGGCAATTTTCACGATTGCACGTATTGCCGAGAGTGCCTTGGAGTGATTGGTGATGAATTTATATGTGCGTCCTTCTGGTTTGATTCAGACTAATGCCTACTTATTGACCGACCCTGAGCGCGGTGAAGCGATTCTCATTGATGCTCCCGGAGAGGTATGGTCCAAGGTGCAACCGATCCTGGAAGCGGAGAAATGCCAATTGAAGGAGCTGTGGATCACTCACGGCCACTGGGATCATACCCAGGGAGCGGCGGAAGTCGTGCGAGAAACTGGGGCACGAGTTATAGCGCATCCCGAGGACAAGATGCTAATCGAATCCCCGGAGGTGATGAATACCTTCATGGATGATAAGTTGAATTTGGAGCCAGTTTCAGTGGATCAATGGATCGCGCAGGGTGATAAATTGGAAGCGCTCGGGGCCCAAGCAGAGGTGCGGCATGTGCCGGGGCATTGTCCTGGAAATGTATTATTCTATTTTGAAAAAACGGGATCGGCTTTTGTGGGGGACGCGCTTTTTAAAGCGAGTATCGGACGCACCGATCTACCAGGTGGTAATTTCGAGCAACTTGAGCGTGCTATTCGTGAGCAAATCTACACATTACCCGTAGAGACGATTGTTTATCCCGGACACGGTCAGGAAACGACGGTCAAGGAAGAACGAATGAATAACCCCCATGTCCGCGCCTGATCACGAAAAATTTATGCGGCGCGCTTTAGAATTAGCGCAAAGCGTTTGGGGCGCTACGCACCCCAATCCGATGGTGGGTGCTGTATTGGTCGAGGATGGGAAAATTGTGGGCGAAGGTGCGACGGCACCGGATGGTGGTGCCCATGCGGAGAAGTTGGCTTTGCTGGCGCGGGGCAAGCGGCCACATGCGGGGGCAACGCTATACACAACCTTAGAGCCTTGTTCGACTCACGGTCGCACGGGTGCGTGCACCGAGGCCATTATTGAAGCCGGTGTCGCTCAGGTTGTCGTCGGCACAATTGATCCGAATCCGGATCATGCGGGCCAAGGGTTGCAATTGCTCCGCGATGCGGGGGTCGAAGTAATCGCTGATATTTTGGCGCAGGAATGCACCGATCTAAATCTGATATTCAATCACTGGATTACGAGGAATGAAGCCCTGCTTGCGGTTAAAACCGCGACTACTCTGGATGGGCGTATCGCTTGTCGCACGGGAGAATCCCAGTGGATTACTGGTGAGATGTCGCGAGCTGATGTGATGAAGTGGCGTCGTCTGTTTCCGGCGATCGCGGTTGGTGCAGGCACGGTTAAGGATGACAACCCTCGTTTGACCTCTCGGATAGAGGGAAAGGAGGAATGGTGTCCTTGGAGATTCGTTTTTGATGGTCTTTTGAGAACAGTGGATGACCGAAATATGCCCGCGCTTTATACGGATGAATATCGCGAACGAACCATCGTGGTGACCACTCCACATGCCGGGGTGGGCTATGTGCGGAAGTTACAAGAATTAGGGGTGAAAGTATGGAGATTACCGGCAGAAACACAGCGGGTGAGTCTCAAAGGGTTTCGACTCAAATGCGCTGAGGAAAAAATTACTGGCGTGTATTTTGAGGGAGGCGCTCGGTTGCTGAGTGAATTGTTGCGAGACCGTCAGATCGATTATATGTTCTCTTACCGAGCTCCGATGCTTTTTGCCGATGAAAGAGCCATACCTGTGATGAGCGGATTACGGACGGAAAAAATAGCCCAAGCGATCCGAATGGATGCGGTGCGTCACGAGATACTAGGAGCGGATGTGCTGACGCGAGGGAGAGTGGTTTACCCTGATGAATTCCATGTCGATGAAACTGTATTTAGCCTCGGGTAATCCGCATAAAATTCGGGAACTGCAGGAACTGGTCAAAAATACTGACCTAGATTTTGAGGTTCTGTCAGCCGCAGAGGTGGGGGGAATGCCTCCCGTGGTTGAGGACACCGGCACGTTTGTGGGGAATGCACGTAAGAAGGCAGTTGCCCTGAAAGCGTTGTTGGCCAGTGGAGCCTGGTCTATGGCGGATGATAGCGGCATCTGCGTGGATGCGCTGGGAGGTGCACCCGGCGTTGAGTCTGCCTATTATGCAGGAAAGGAAAGTGATGACCAAGCTAACCTTGCCAAGCTTGTCCGGTGCATGCGCGGTGTGCCGAGGGAGCAACGGGGAGCGCATTATGTCTGCGTGCTGATTTTACTTTCACCCGACAATCAGGAATATGTTTTCGAAGCTAAATGCGAAGGAACGTTGGCCGATGAAAGCCAAGGCAGTGAGGGTTTTGGCTACGATCCGTTTTTTATTCCCTCCGGTTATAATCAGACGTTGGGGATGCTGTCCGCAGAGATAAAGCAAAAGCTCAGCCACCGCGCAAAGGCGTGGGCTGAGCTCGTGGCTTGGTCGCGGAAACAGAGACTGAGCTAGAAGCCGGCAGAGGTTAAGATAGCCTTATCGCTCGCGTTGCCGGCGCGTAAGAAACGGTAATCATTTGGTCGGAAGAACAATCCCATCGGAATGCCGCGAGGGGCACTTCAGTATGCCAAACCCTTTGACTGCGATTGGGATCACTGTCGTTTGCCGGATAGGCGGGATCGATAAACCCGCGATTTGATGATACGGCAATGGGTAGCACCCGGCTGGTGGTGCTGTTCAGATCTAACAAATCGGTGTCACCATTGTAGGGTGGCCTGATCTATTAGCTGCCCTCGGCCCGTAACTGCTCCCGACGAGTTTCCGTGGATTCTTGCCGTGCACCCATATGCACCCATCTCAGCCAGCCCTGCGCTCACGAGGAAAAGGAGGACGATTACGTCCGCAAGACCGATAAGGCGGGCAAAGCTGGACCTTTATAGGGGAGTAGTGAAAACCATGAACTTGGTGGACGTCAGGCAGACCGATTTCCGTGGTGTCGAACGTTTAGCAAAACTTTCGACATTTGCCGACTAGGCGTTTAAGGTGTCTGGCTCTGCTATGAAGTCATTCTACATTACAACTGCGATCGACTACGTGAACGGTTCGCCACACTTGGGCCATGCCTACGAAAAAGTGCTGACGGACGTTATTGCCCGAATCCGGCGAATGATGGGAGATGACGTGTATTTTCTAACCGGCGTGGACGAACACGGCCAGAAAGTGCAGCAAAGCGCACAGAAGAAAAATATTCCTCCTCAGGAATTCTGCGATGAAACCAGTGCTGAGTTTCAAGCGATTCTGCCGAAGCTTAAAATCACTAATAACGATTTTATCCGCACCACCCAGGAGCGGCATAAGAAGGCTGTGCGGGCGATTTTGCAGCAGCTCTTTGATAAGGGGGAAATTTACCAAGCAGAATATGAGGGCTATTACTCAACGCGTCAGGAGCAGTTCTTACAGAATAAGGATCGTAACGAAGATGGCACGTGGCCCGAAATATTCGGTGAAGTTACGGAGATCACCGAGTCGAACTACTTCTTTAAGCTAAAGAATTATCAGCAGTGGCTGATCGATTTTCTCACGGAAAACAAAAATTACATCTTCCCGAAGTTCCGACAGAAGCAAGTGCTCGAATTTCTAAAAGAACCGCTGAACGATCTGTGTATCTCACGTCCCAAAGAGCGATTGGAATGGGGGATTCCGCTTCCTTTCGACGAGGACTATGTGACGTATGTGTGGTTCGATGCGTTGGTGAATTACTATTCCGCCGTGGCGGATAAGCCCGGAGTCTGGCCACCTGCTTACCACGTGATCGGCAAAGATATTCTCGTGCCACCTCATGCGGTCTATTGGCCGATTATGCTAAAGGCTGCGGGCCTCGAACTCCCCGGTGGGATTATCGCTCACGGTTGGTGGTCAATGAATGGTGATAAGATGTCGAAAAGCACCGGCAACTTTGTGGAACCGATTGCTTTCGTCGATCAATACGGGGCGGATGCTTTGCGCTATTTCATGATGCGCGAGATGACCGTGGGGCAGGATAGCGATTTCTCTGACACGCAATTCCAAGCCCGCTATAATTCCGAACTGGCCAATAATCTCGGCAATCTCGTGAACCGCACGCTCAACATGACCAATCGGTTCGCCGACGCGAAGATTCCTGTAACAGGCCCCGATGAGGAGCCGGAGACTGAATTGAAGCAACTCTGGGAGAGCACCCAGGCCGAGGTGACGGATCTTTGGACTAAGTTTCAATTCAACACCGCCCTGGAACGCACGATGACTTTCGTGACCGCGACAAACGCCTACATTGAAAAGCGCGCGCCTTGGAAGCTGGGTAAATCCACTGAAGAAGCGGATCAAGTATTGCTGCGCACGGCCCTCGCCACGATGGCCGAATCGCTGCGACTCGCCGCGACCTTACTGCAACCTGTGACGCCCGGAGTGACCGAAAAAATTCACGGCGTGCTGGGCTACACGCCGGGTGAAGTGTGGAGTGATGAGCTCGCGTGGGATGGCCGTCTCGCCGATCGACCGGTTGACAAGGGCCTCGTGCTTTTCCCCAGAATTCAGATCGCTGATAAAAACTCCGCCTAATCGTGAATCTTGTTTCGCTAGATCCTGCCGAAAATCAGAGCTCGGAGGCGCTCCGTAGTTTTCTGGAAAAGTGTCAGGCACCGGCGCGACGGTTTCATCGTCAACAGTTGGTTAGTATTTCGCTGGAAGTGGATTCGCTCGATCCGCTTGCCGTGTTGGGATCGATCTTTGAATCGGATGAACGGCACTTTTATGTCGAGCGTCCGGCGGAGCATCTCGCAATCGCCGGTGCTGAAGCCGTGCTTGAATTCACATCCAGCGGTGCGTCGCGTTTTGAAGAATGTCAGGCCTTCGTGGATGATGCGCTGGCCAATGCAATTATTGTCGGCGACCAAGGCGTGCCTTTTGCCGGGCCGCATTTCTTCACAGCATTTTCGTTTTTCGACGAAGTGCCCTCGGATTTAGCCTTTCCTTCTGCGAGTATGTTTGTGCCGCGCTGGCAAGTGGCGACCAAAGGTAAGCGCACGGTGGCAGTGGCCAATCTGCTAATTGATGAAGATACCGATATCGCCGCCGCAGCAGAAAAGGTGTGGCGCGCGCACTCTAAGTTCTGCGAATTTACCTACGCCGAAAAGATGTTTACGGCAAAAGGCGAGAGCCCCCGTAGCACGATGAGTGAGGTGAGTAGCCCTGAGCATTATCGCGAGTCCGTGCAGCGCATGGTGGAGCGGATCAGTGCCGGTGAGTTTGATAAAATTGTCTTGGCGCGAGCCAAGGATCTCGTAGCTGATCAGCAAATGGATCCGCTGCGTGCTTTGGACGGATTGCGGAAGAAGTTTCCCGAGTGTTTTGCGTTCTCCGTGGCCAATGGTAAGGGCCCTAGTTTTATCGGCGCGAGTCCGGAAAGATTAGTGCGTGGTTACGGTGGGATGCTTACGACCGAGGCATTGGCTGGTTCGACCAAACGAGGCGCGACGGAAGATGAGGATCAAGCCTTGGGGCAAGCATTACAGCATAGTGCGAAAGATCTGCGCGAGCATCGGCTCGTGCTTGATTCGATCCTCCGTCGCATCCAGCCGATGGGCCTGCAATTGAGCTATCCTGAGAAGCCTCAGCTACGTCAGCTGGCCAATGTGCAACATTTGCACACGCCGATCAAAACGGCCATGCCGGTGGGGGTGCGCTTGCTGGATATCATCTCGCATCTGCATCCCACTCCGGCTGTCGGTGGCGTGCCGCGGGAAGCCGCTCTCGCCGGTATCCGCTCGACAGAACAATTCGCCCGAGGGCTTTATGCAGGAGCTTTGGGTTGGGTCGATAGCCGTGGGAATGGCGAATTTTTCGTCGGCCTACGCTCTGCGTTAATCGAGGGGAAGAAGGCGCGTCTCTATGCGGGGGCAGGCATCGTAGAAGGTTCGGAACCGGAAAAAGAACTCGCGGAAACTGAGCTCAAATTCAAAGCGATGGAGGAAGCTCTGTTTGAATCATGACCACGCCTGTGCTCGATTTTCGGAATGAGAATACGCTCTGGGCGAGCGTGATGGCGGAAACTTTGGCGCGCGTTGGGATTAGCCAGGTCGTGGCATCGCCCGGATCGCGTTCGACTCCGCTCACGATGGCTTTCGCGGCCCATGCGGGAATCGAAACGATACCTGTGCTGGATGAACGATCAGCGGCGTTTTTCGCGTTAGGTCTGGCGCGGCAGAGTGGTCGACCCGTTGTCTTAGTCTGCACTTCTGGATCGGCCGCTGCGAATTATTTACCGGCACTCGTGGAGGCGTCTGAAAGTGGGGTTCCGTTATTGGTTTTGACCGCTGATCGGCCGCCGGAGAGGCGCGCCTGTGCTTCGGGGCAGACGATTGATCAGCAAAAAATCTACGGCGACTACGTGGCATTTTATCATGAACTCGCATTGCCGGGAAAGTCGCTCGATCTGTTATGCTATTTACGACAAACCGTCGCGCACGCGGCGGAGAGAACGGTTCTCCCGCAGCCAGGAGTGGTGCATCTGAATGTGCCTTTTCGTGATCCGCTGGTGCCTATTGAGAATGGAGTTGTGGCTGCGATGAAAGCTGAGGTTGACGAAGCGTTCTTTGCCCATCTCGAACCTTCGGCTTTTGGCGGGATGACCGAAAGCAAGGTCTGGCAACGTCCCACGACGACCCGCGGACTGATTGTCGCTGGTCCGGAGATGAGTCGTGATCCAGGGCGCTATGCCGAGATTGTCAGCGATTTAAGTGTGAGCCTAGGCTGGCCGATTTTGGCGGATGGAGTTTCGCCATTGCGGAGCTTTCCGACTAAAGAGGCTGCGGTGATTTGCTCCTATGATACGATTCTACGCAATGAAAAGAAGGCGCGTGATCTTATGCCGCGTTACGTGCTTTGCCTCGGTAGTTGGCCCACGAGTAAAGTGTTACGCGGTTGGTTGGAGCAGAGTGGGGCAGAGATCGTATTGGTGACGGAGCGAATGGATAACCGCGATTGCTTGCATGGACGCACAAGGCATATGCGGGTGCC
>Ga0105055_10005546_pt1 | contig 17766 bp, 23 predicted proteins | sample BON03_FD_78090 | JGI IMG/M metagenome (GOLD analysis project Ga0105055, IMG submission 78090) | Freshwater microbial communities from Lake Bonney liftoff mats and glacier meltwater in Antarctica - BON-03 | ecosystem: Environmental > Aquatic > Freshwater > Ice > Glacier meltwater | place: Lake...
AGCCGCAGCAGCAGCAGCAACAACAACTGCAGCAGCAGGAAGGAGGAAGGGAGGGAGGGAAGAAGGGTGGAGGAGGATTGGAGGAAGCGGCGGGGGGGAAGGGCACGGGAGGACAGGCGCCTAGGGAGTTTTTGGAGCCGTTGCGGGAACAGACAGCGGCGGCGCAGTTGGAGGGAAAGACAAGGCTAGTGTAAAAGATGACTAAAAGAATGAGAGAGAGAGAGAGAGAGAGGAAATAGTGTCCATATATTGATGTATATACTGAAAGAAATCGAAAACACAAAGCAAATGAAGCAGCATATTTTTTCCTGATTGTTTTGGTGGTTCACTTTGTTTCCTCTTGTTCTTCTTATTGATTTTGGGCCAAAATGTCACACAGCATTAGCTTTCTCTTCCTCTTCTGTTTTTGGCTGGTTTTGATCGAATGCTGCTGTGTGTGTCTCAAGTGTCTCTCTAACATGAAAATTGGAGCACACCTCCTTTCTCGTGATGATGGTTAAGGCGCAAACTTGTGTCTCTGCTTCATTCGTTCGTTTTAGTTTCGCTGTGTTTATTCCCCAAAATTCATTGTTTTGTTTGTTTAAACATGAAAAATTCGACAAATTAGACCCCAAAAATATGAACAAAATGTAAGAGTAAAAATACAGAATTTAGGGTTAGAAAATGAATAGACTCGTCTCTCAATTGTGCGGGATGACCTCTACCATTCTCTTGTCCTGCTGGAAGAAGGAGGGAAATCAAAGAGTCGTAGAGAGATGGGGAAATGGGAGGCCGCGTGTTCCAAACTGGGCCTCTCTCTGTATCTATCTACTGGTATTTTTCTCTCTGTCGCTCCTTCACTCTCGCTCACACATAAATTCTCTCTTCCTCACTCACGTACATTTTTTCCCCCTACGAAAATCATCAAGGCGCTATCTTCAACGGAAGAGGAAGAGGCCGACTCTTTTTGCTCAGGAAAAAGGAGAAAGCAGGCGGGTGAAGGTGCTGCTGCTGTTGCTGCTGGCGCTGTTGCTGCTGCTGCTGTTGCGGGCCCCCAGCCGAAGAGGAAGAGAATTTGCGTCGGAAGTAGGCAAAGAACGAGGAGGAGGACGCGGAGGAGGAAGCGGAGGAGGCAGCGCTTAACGCAGAGGATGAAAGGCTGCGGAAGGAGAAAGAATTGATGGAAGAGGAGGAGAGGAGGGCGGCGGTGGGTGAGTCACAGGGGGAGGAGGAGGGGCTGCTGTGCGACGAGGAGGAGGAGGAGGAGCAGAGGGAGGAGGTGGAGGAGGCCGAGTGTGGTGGCGATGCCAAGGTGGCGGAGGGATAGGAAGAGGACGAGGAGGACGACGAGGAGGACGACGAGGACGAGGATAAGGAGGAGGGCAAGGCTAATGCAGCAGCTGAGGGCCAGGAGGAGGAGGAGAAAGAGGACCTCGGTGCCTGCCTTTGTTTTTGCCGCCTTTCCTTGGTGCGTCTCTCTTGGTGGTAGTGATAAAAGAGGCTCAAGAACGAAATGACATTCCAAAAACAGCCTTGATCAAATGGATTTTTTCCTCCCACGAGGTAGAGAAATTCCCCCCCGCCTCCCCTCGCTTCCACGGTTAGTAAATTACTACACACAACCTTTAACTGCGCGAACAAGGCTGCGTGGCTCACACACCACAGGAAAGCAACGAGGAGGAAGAGGAGGGAGGGGAGGGGTTGTTCCAGAATGGCTTGCGGTGCGGCGAGGAGGAGGTTTTGAGAGAGGCCACCGAGTAAGCCGAAGAGTCCGCGGTCGAAGTTGTAGTGGGAAAGGAAGGAGGGAAGGCCCAGGAGGAGGAGGAGGAGGAGGGCAAGAGAGAGGTGGAGGGATTGGAAGAGGAGGAAGAGGACGAAGGAGAGGTGGTTGCCGGCACCTGTGTGGGAGGGGAGGGAGGGAGGGAGGGAGGGAGGAAATCGATGAGCTCCTGACAACAACAGCAGGTGCTCCATGCTATCTATACGCTAAAGCTCGCCTTCTGCACACGCTCTGCACACAAACACGACCCTCCCCTTGTAAATCAAGCAAACGTACCTATACAATTCCCCATCCACGGAGAATGATGATCGAGCCGCGACACACACCTCCCACACCCTTTGCAATGCTTCGTGCGCAACGGCATCCTATGTACTCTACACGCCGCACAATACCGCCGCCGCAACCACTCCCTAACCACCCCTCCTCCTTCCCCTCCTGCTGCTGCTGCTTCTCCTACTGCTGCTGTTGTCGAGATGGCCTCCACCACTTCCAACAGCAACGATTCAGAATCAGAATCCAGGTCTTCCTCGCCCCCTTCCTCCTCCTCCTCCTCCCTCTCATCGGAGCCAGTCAAAGACGCATCTTCTCCCAAATAAGCACACAGCTCTGCTTCATCCTCCTCCTCTTCCTCCTCCTCCTCCTCCTCCACCCCTTCCTCCTTCCCTTCCTCGCGCCCGTCCTCCTCCTCAATAATGTCCAAATCACCCGCCCCTGATGCCATGCGTGGGCGAGGCTCTCTCTCTTTCTCCTTCTCCTCATGACCACCACCACCACCACCACGCCCTTCCTCCACCGCTGGCACTTGCTGCTGCTGCTCTTGCTCCTTCTCCTCTTCTATTGCTTCTCGTCCATCGTGCTGCTTGTCCTCATGTTTCTTACCCTCCTCCTCCTCTTCTTGAACAACAGGAAAATGAAGAGGGAGATACCCCGGATCCGACAACGCCACAACGGAATAAAAAACCATCGCCATTACCGCCGACGTATAAATGGAATCAAGCATCCCCTCCACCAGCGAACGAAACCTCGAATCGAGGAGTAACGACAGATTTAAGACAATCATCCCACCCCAATGCCGGGCTATCAGCACCCAAGCCCGCCGACGACGTTGCTCCTCCCACGTGTGGAGATGGGCTTCAGTCCGTAGGATTATGGGAGGAGTGATTGTGGAGACAGAAAAACAATTGTGTAATGACGAGATAGAGGAGGAAGAAGAGGGCTGGGTGCTGCTGGATGGTGGTGGTGGTGGTGCTGGCACGTCCGGGTCTGGTCCTAGGGTGCGGCAGAGATTCTTAAGGTAGACTCCGGTCACGGTTAGGCATCGTTTCAGCATATTGGTGGAGCTCGGGTTGCTGCTGGTGGTGGTCGGCAATGGAAAAGTGCTCGTAGAAAGGCAAGGACTGACAACCATGCGGCCTAAAAAGCTGCAAGCCGATCCCCATTGGGAGGGAGACGGGCACCAGTGCCAACACGACCGGGTGCCGCTGCTGCTGCTGTTTGGTGGTCGTCTTCGCCTACTGGATGAGGGCAATGGTGGCGGAACGAATGGAGCCGACGCAAAGTAGGTCATCTTTACCCCGTGCTGCCCTTCGCTCGCTTGCCTGTGGGGTGTGGGTTGTGTGTAGTGGAGGGCGTGAGGATGAGGAAATGCTTTTGAGGAGGGCGGGGTTAGAGAGACGGGGACGGGGCATTTGTTTTTGTCTATGTAGAGCAGCGGCGCAGGGCTGAGGCAACGCTGGTTTTTGGTCAAAGTAATGCTGCCGGAAACTATGCCGCGCTTTGTGCTGGTGTGTCCATGGTGGTAAAGAGAGTGGGACGCGCTGCACTTTGGTCGATATGGGCATTGCTTTCGTTGGACTTCCGTTGCAAGCAAATCGGTTGCAAGCAACGAAGGAACAGATTGGCTCGTCGTTTTTGAGTTATGATGTCGTGCACACGGCCTCCCCGCTCTCTGTGTCCTCCCATCTCCTTTCACAGACGGCACTTTATTCTCTTCTTGCAACCATTGCCCCACACTCACTCAACCTCTCCCCCCTCCACAGCCACAGCAGCCCACAGGTTTGCCGCCTCGCCTCGTCTGCAGTTTTCTGCGCCGCGCGTCAGCACTCGCCAAAGCAGGAACAGGAACAAAAGCAAGCAATGGTGGTCCCCAAGCTCTTGCCCTACGACGTCCACGAGCCGCCCAAGGGCTTTGATTCCTTCACGGCCAAGGCGCACGAGTTCATCCCCTTGAGTGCGCAGCGGGCCTTTCGGGATCGGCACGCCCATTGGTTTGATCGAGCCGTCTCAGTCTCGGCCATCGCTCTGGCGGCTCGCCACCCCAAGGCCCTGCTTCGTTTCCTGGCGTTGCGTCGCACGGCGCAAGTTTTCCAGTATGGCCACGAGTCATCGCAGCAGGTGGTGGAGCTTCATCGATGCGGGAAGCAAGGCGCGCCCGTCATTGTGTTTATGCATGGCGGGGCGTGGTTCTCGGGCCGGCCGTGGATGTACCGTTTGATTGCCACGGCGCTGAATCGACAGGGACTGGACGTGGGCATTGTCGGCTATGGGACCTACAAGACCTTGCCGCCTACGCCAGGCACGACGTTGCCTGATCCGGCGTTGGAGGGGACGGGCGATTTCTCGGTGGTGCTGGGCCATGTGGTACGTTTCTTTTCATGTTTTTTTGCTTCCTTTCTTCCCCTTTTTTCCAAACTCCCTCCCTCACATTCACTCTTTTCCTGCACCTAAGTGTTTCTACCTAATTTCTTCCCTATTTCCTTTCCTACCTTCTTTCCCTCGCTTACTCACTCACCACACACTCCCCTCCCTCCCCCCCATCCAAACAGGACCATCAAATCGACGACCTGCAGCACTGCCTCGAGTTCTTAATGTCAGACCCCCGCGGTCCCTATAGCTCTAACGACACCCCCATCTTCCTCTCCGGTCACTCCTCCGGCGCGCACATCTGCAGCCTGCTGCTCCTCCGGCAAGCCTTGGGAGTACCTGGTTACGATACCCTCCCTCGATCCGTAGCGGGGTTTATTGGATTGAGTGGTGTCTATGACGTGGCGGCCCACCACGAGTATGAAGCCCGGAGGGGGGTGCATGAGATTTCGGGGATGGGAGCGTGTAATGGTGGCGTGGCTGGTTTCCATCGTAACTCACCGACTACTCTTGCGGGGATGTTGACGAAGGAACAAGCGGAGAAGCTGCCGCCTTTTTTGGTCTTGCATGGGGTGGAGGATGAGACGGTGCCTTTTACTAGTTCGTTGGTGTTTGCGAATTGTTTGGAGGGGCATGGAGGGAGGGTGAAGACTGGGTGGTTGCCTGGGGTGAATCATCAGGGGACGGTGGCGGTTTTGATGATGGGGGGGGATTCGGAGGTGGAGCGGCAGATGGCTGCGTTTGCTGGGGGGGAGGTGGAGGGAGGGGTGGGGCCTGTGGCGAAGCTGTAGGAGGGTGAAGACTGGGTGGTTGCCTGGTGTAGATTCTCAGGGGACGGTTGCTGCGCTGGTGATGGGGGAAGATTCGGAGGTGGAGCGGCAGATGGCGGCGTTTGCTGCGGGGTGGAGGGAGGGGTTGGGCCTGTGGCGAGGCTGTAGATTTATTTTTGCCTTTTCGGGCTTATGTTTTGGGTGGAGGGGGGGCTTGTAACATTTGGAGTTGATGGTAGGAAATGATGATGAAGTAGTTTGCATGTTGTGTTATTTCCATTGGAATGAAGGATGACAGTTAGCAAGAAAAGATGTGTGGTAGAGAGAGATAGGAAGACAGAAAGAGGTCAGGAAAGAAGGGTATAGTAGGGAGATGATAGAGACAGGAGTAAGCGGTTGGTCAACATTGACTTGTATGTACTATCATAGAGACCTTGGATTTTCCGCGTGTATGTGTAGTACGTGCGGTTCGACGGCTGTGAAAGAATAACCTCCTCCCCCTCCTAAAAGGGCAAGCGTCGTGTCTGCTGAGGCTTGATCAATAGTGGTCACGGCTCTCGGCGATGTTGTGTGTAACCCCTTCTATCCTTTATAAATGAGTAAGATTGCTTCCCGTCGATTCAAGAAGCAAGAATCAATGGAAGCCAATCCCGCTCATCCATATCGAGTAGATGGAAAATCAACAACATGTCCGGGAATCATGACCACTGTTGACCCAACCCTGAGCCAGACCGTACAGGAGCGAGGAGGAGAAAGAAACACAAGCGAACCCAAACACAAACAGAAAAGAAGAAATGAAAACAAACAACGACTACGACGTAACCTAGCTTTTGTTCCCAAAAGCCTTCATGGGCCGCGCGGTCGATAACCTGGAGCGATGTTCTTGCGCGCGCTGCGATCGCAAAGCACTTTGCCGAGGCGCCGATTTTGCATGTTGGAGACGGCGCAAGCTGGATAGTAGGAATGTGTGTGGGGTGTAGGGGAGGGGGAGGGTGAGGCACAAGCAGCTGTACTCGGGCTTTTTAATGCAAGCAGGCATTTTTGGAGAATGCAGATGAAAATTTTCAAAGCACAAATTTCATAATACATAAGTGACTTAATTTGGCCTGTGTTCTCGAACAATTCAGTTTTATATAGGCAGTCTTGCTTGCTTTGCTGCTAAGGGCAATTTAACCTCCTGCCTGCCTACACGATTCGCCATGCGTGCCCGTGGGCAATACAAAGCAAGCCGGCTAGATAGGCAAAGACGGCCGCCAGAACTAGCTCTAGGCTTTACTTATGCTCGCAAAGCTGCTGGCTGTGGATTACAGAGTCTTAACGCGTGCTAAAGTCTTCATGGGCCACGTAAGAACGTCGCTCTCTCTCTCTCGCGCGCCGACGCGGAAGGAAGGAAAAAAACGCGGCTGCTTGATACGTGCTTGCTTGTTGATTGCATCCGCATGAATGTGGCATCTAATGGACTCCCTAACCCCACCACTACCTCCACACACAGCGGCATTGCTTGGTGGCACGGGCCAGCAAGAAGCCCGAGGCCAACGCCGGCTTCTAAGCACGCAAACTTGCGCTTTGATCATCACTACATAGTCTGTCGCCACCTTGCCCCCGGTCACGCACGGAGGTTTGCCTTTTCACCGGCACTGGCACTGGCTCGGGCACAACGAGGCACGGCATTAGGTGGTGGGGTTGAGGAAGGATGGAAGGAGGCGGGGGTGGAGGAGGGGGCTGCCGGGGGGGGATCGTGCAAAGGCAGCTATTAGAAGGACATCATCGAGAACGGAGAAGACCCCCCACCCAGGCCCAAGCACATGGACACCCGCAAGCCCCCTCGACGCGACAGGACTTGACTGGCCTTAAAATGGCGGTGTTTGAAGCCCTTTCTCATGGCCATAGGCAACGGAGTAGCAGTGCCGGCAGCAGCGAGAGCGCGAGGGCGTCGCGCCCGCCATTATGTCGGTTGTGGGCCTTGTATCGCAAGTCCCTCCGCCTGTTTTTGATTGGGGAGCTAACCAAGCCCGAGCTGGATGCGGTGGTTATATATACGCTGGGGGACGAGAACGGTACGTGTGGGGTGATGGGTTGGTGGATGACAGGTGTAGGAATGGAAGGGATGAACTCTTATTCTGATAGCGATTGAATGCGTGTTGTATTGTGGGAGGGAGGAGTCGAGGCGCTTACCGATGCATTTAATTGCCACTTTGAAGTAAATACTAGAATGCTTGATTTTCTTCAAATGCTCGTACTTACACACACACTCCATCCCTCTCCCTCCCCCACCACCACCCCACACACAGTACACGTGCACAACGCCCTCGTCCGAGGATTAGTCCACAATGTCATGGCCTCCAGCCAACCCTCCCAACAGCCTGGAGCAGCAGCAGCAGCAGCAACAGCAACAGCCACTCCTGTGCAAGGCTTGGGATTCGAGAGCAGTGCGGATGGAGAGGTCTTGTTGGTGGGTGGGGTGGAAGGGGGGGGAGGCCCAGGCCCCTTCAGCAGGAGCAGCAGCAGCGGTCGGAAACGAGCACAACCAAGAGAAGAGGAGGAGGACGAGGCAGATGACGAGGACGAAGACGAGGAAGAGGAAGCAGAGCGCTCCCGGGCATTGCAAGCAGCATTTCAACGAGAATTGGGGGAGGGGAGTGCTGTGTGGGATGTGTGGGCGCCGATGCAGCACGCTAGCCACAGGAGAGCAGCAGCAGAAGCAGCCGCCCGAGGGGCGGAGCTGGAGTTTCGGCGGGTTAAGTCCGTTATGGACAGTCGGATGGTGGGTGGGTTGCCTCCTCCTTCCACCTCTATCCCTTCCTCTTCCTCTTCTCCTTCCTCTTCGCCTTGTCCGCTTCCTCCTTCTCAAGGACCGGCCGTGGCTTATTCAGGCTTGTTGGGCTCTTCTTCCTCCTCCTCTTCCTCCTCCTCCTCCTCGTCCTCTTCCTCTTCCTCTTCCAGTCCCACTACCTTGCCTGCACAAGGCCCGCAACCAACAACAGCACCGGCACAGGCGGCGGACACAGCAGCAGCAGCCGCAGCAGAAGCAGCAGCAAGAGAGTCGGCAAGCAACGAGACGGAGGCAAGAATAGGAGGAGGGGAGGGAGGGAAGGAGGAAGATAGAGCCCGCGCTGTAGCAGCTTCGCCAATAGTACCATCACCTCCGCCTTTGAAACCACCATCAGAAGCAGCAGCAACAGAAGTAGCAGCAGTAGAGCCAGCTAGGAAGGAGAAGGAGGTGGAAAATAGAAAAGAAGGAGAAGGGGAGGAGATGGAAGATGATGATGGCGCGGCTGTACCATCACCAGCAACAGCAACAGCAGCAGCAACAGCACCAGCAGCCAAGCTAGTGGCAACATTGGAATGGAGAAAAGAGGAGGGGAAGAATGGATCTGACGCGAGCCCCGCAATGGAACCAACAGCAGAAACGCATACTGTAGCGTCCATCCTTGCAGCAGTAGCAGCAGTAGCAGCAACAGCAACGCCAGCAGCGATCAAGGAGACGGGCGGGGTAAGGGCAGAAGGAGGGCACGCGAAACAGCAGCAGAACGATGGCAACGCCAGTCCTCCTGTAGAACCGCCACCACCACCAGCATTACCAGCGGCACGCTCTGCTGCTGCGCTCAACCCTCCCGATGAGAGCAAGAAGGATGCCGGAAACGAGGAGGAGGAAAGAACCGAGAAGCCAGCGATTACTCCAGCAGCAGCAGCAAATTCGTCGGCACCAGCAGCAATGGCCCCAGCACCATCATCATCACCACCACCTCGAGCAAGCGCTGCTCCGGTGGCACAGGTGACGGCGACAGCTGGCGAGGAAAAAGAGAAGGAGGGAGACGAGGCAACAGCGATGGACGTGGTCGTCCCTCCTCCCCCCCCTCCTCCTTCTCCTTCTTCGGCTGCTGCTGCTGCTCATCCTCCTCCTTCCAGTGCTCCTCCTCCTTCTACCTCCACAAGCGAAACGCCCACAGACAGCGCCTCGTCTAAGCCCGCTTCTACACCATCTCCCTCTTTTTTGTTGCCGCAGCAACCCCAGCGACCCCAGCAACCCAGTCCTCCCAACCAGAAACGGGACAATCCCAACGGCCAAGCCCCCCCTCCTCCACCCACGCCTAAACACGAAGAAAAAGCCGAAGAACCCCCTATGGTGGTCGAGCCCCCTTCCCTCCTCCCTGAAGCCTGCATGCCCCACCCCCTCCTAATCCACTACCTCTTACGCACCGCCGGTGCCATCGACGCCGAGCCCGGGTCACTCCATGCCCATCCTGCAGCAGCAGCAGTAGCAGGAGGAGGAGGGGGAGGAGGAGGGGAAGGTGCTAGTCCTTCTTCGACGAAGCGCGCAAGGAAAAAGCAGGCATATACGGGGCCGTTGGCTGTGTCAATGCAAGCGATGGAGGGGTTGGATGCAGGTGCTGAGCTGTTTGTCAAACGCATGCTTGCCCGGTGCGTCCACGTGGCCACAACGCAGCAGGAAGGAGGGAGTGCTGCTGTCATCCCTCCTTTTTCCATGCCCCTTTCTGAATCTGTGTCGGAGGAGAGTAGTGGCGCAGCAGCAGCAACAGCAGCAGCAGCAACAGCAGCAGGAGCGGAAGCGACAGGGCCTGTGATTAAGGAGGAGGCGCCAGCAGCGCAGCTGATGCCTGTGGTAGAGTCGTCGGCGTCGCTTTCTGCTGTGGTTGATATGCTGGTGGTGGAGGCCGGGGAAGATGAGGAGCAGAAGTCTGCAATGGCTGTGTCCAGCAGTGGTAATGGTGGCAGCAGTTGTGGTGGGAAGGAGGAGGGTGCCGCTGTTGCTGCCATTGAGGTGGACGCGGGCGACAAGGCGAAAAAGGAGATTAAGAAGGAGGGCGTGGTGACGCTTGACGCGGCGTTGCTTTTCAAGGCTTTGCGTGTGCCCAACACGGATGCCCGAGACCCGTTTGGTCGCCAATTCCCCTCGGATGAGCTGCTGGAGGAGCTGGTGGCCTCGTCCTCTACTTAGAGAAGGAAGAGGAGAAGGGAGGCGCATGAAGGGGGGGGGGAAGGAGGAGGGGAGGAGGAGTTTCCAATAGACCAAATGGAAGCGAGAACGAGAGCGAGGCTCTGAATGTCCAAAGAATTGCATGTGTTGTGTCATTTCTGTGTGTAAATAGTGCATTATCCCGGGGCTTGTAAAACATGAGAAAGAATGAGGGGAATATTGTGTGTGATTGTAAGTCTTGCGTGTTTTTGGGCCGGTCTGTGTGCGTGCGAGAGCCACAAGGACCACCACGCAAATTTAAAAAGAAAAAGCGGTGTGTGAACAAAAAAGACAAAACAACCCCCTTGTCACGATGAGAAAAGAAGGAATTACACCAACGACATTACTAGGACATGCGTCCTTATTCATATTGCTTTTGCTTTGCTGCTTCGCTTTCTCTCAAAACCTCCCCCCGAGATTCCGCTTCTCCATACCCGGAAGAACCTGTTGGCGCCAGGGAAAAGATGTGCATTGCTTTGACTTTGACTTGCTTTGAGTGCACCTCGATCCATGACACACCTCCTCGTCACTCACCCACTTCCATCCCAACCCTACCCTCAACCAACAGGATGATTACCAGACGACGGCCAGGTCAGTCCCGGCTGCGGGCAATCGTTTACACGGCGGCGAGCTTCTCCTTCGTGATGTTGCTCGCGATGCTGCTGCTCCTGTTGCTTGCACGAGGGGCCGACGCCTACACCCTCCTCCCTTTACCCGCCTCCTCCAAGGCTGCGGCACGGTCCTGGGGCAAGTTACGGATTCGTTTGTTGGGCAGTGGCAGCAAGCCGGGCTCGACCGTTGTGCGCCGGGATGCCGGGGGTCCGAACGCGTCTTTGCTTCAAGACAAAAGGTCCGAACGCGCCTTTGCCTCCGCCCCCTCCCCGCCCACGGCCCAGGTCGTGCCGCCCGAGGTGGAGGAGGGTGGCGTGGAGATATTTATGGGGGAGCTGGGCAAGATTGATGAGGCGATGATGGTACGTGTGTGCGGGGGTGGCCGGGGGGAGAGTCGGGGGCGTGCCGTCATGATGCTTGATTGTTCTGATTGCTTTGCAAAGGTTCTTGCTACGACGACGTGTCATTCAAAAGAGCCCGTGTGTGTGTGCAATGGTCGATGAAAGCAGTCGCATGCACACAGACCGCTCCAGCGCTTGTGGGTTGGGGCAGGCGCAGCCAGGCCGGTGATTGGATTATGATGATAATGACTATTCTAGATCAAGCATGACAGCGCACACATTCCCACACACCAGCTCACTCAAACATACACACACATATATATTATCAATAGGAGTCTCTGGGAGATATCGAGAGCAAGGCCAATGCCATCGACACGGGCCTGCGGGACCGGTTCGAGGAGTTCGAGAAGGGCTTCAAGGACACCCTCACCAAGGCGACCACTCCCACCAGCAGCACTACCAGCAGCAGCAGCAGCAGCAGCGCCAGCAGCACCTTTGCGACTCTGTCCATTCCTGAGCTCAAGCCCGACCCGGCGCAGCAAGAAGAAGCAGCAGCAGCAGCAGCAGCACCCGCGCTTGCTCTTGTTGCGCCTGTTGTGGAGGCGGCGGCTGCTGCTCCTGCTGCCTTTGCCTCATCGTCGTCTGCACCTGCTGTTTCCGTGTCTTCGGCCATCATCCCCAGCAGCACCAGCAGCAGCGCCAGCAGCAGCAGTGGCAAGGAAAGCAAGACGAGCAGACAAGCTACGATGGTGACCACCGCCCCGCCTCCCTCCGATGACTGGAGCGACTCCTCCTCGTCCTCGTCCTCGTCCCTAGATTACGGCGCGATGCGCACGGGCAAAATCGTGCAATTGTGGTCCAACGGCGACTTTTCCACCTTTGAATTCAGCAAGGCCATGGTGTCCAGGTGGGGGAACAAGGTGCAAAGCGCTGTGTCGGGGGGTAAGGACAAGGCAGCAGCAGCCGAGGCGGCCTTACAAGCGAGTAGTACTGCGGAAGCTGCTACTTACATGGAAGGTGGGTGGGCTCGTCGGGGGCAGGGGTCAGCCCTTTTTCGTACTTTGGAAATATGGAAGATTGCGGTGCAGTTTCTGTTGAAAGAGCTGAAGGTGAGAAAAATTAAGGATGTCGATGAACAGAAGGCAGCGAGGAGGAAGGCAGCCATTTTTGCGAGGGAGGTGCTCTTGAAATTGGGGCCGACTTTCATTAAGTTTGGGCAGTTGTTGTCGACGAGGATTGATATTTTGCCGAAGGAGTACACGGAGGAGTTGAGTTACTTGCAGGATAATGTGCCGGGGTTTTCGGGGAAGGTCGCGAAGTTGATAATAGAGAAGGAGTTAGGGAGGTCAGTGGAAGAGATGTTTGACTTTTTTGACGAGCAGCCCTTGGCGGCTGCGAGTCTGGGGCAGGTGCATCGGGCCAGATATAAGGGGGAGGAGCTTGCGATTAAAATTCAGAGGCAGGGACTGAGGGAGTTGTTTGATTTGGACTTAAAAAATTTGAAGGTGCTTGCTATTTTGTTGGATAAATTTGATCCGAAGAGCGATGGGGCTGCGAGGGATTGGAAGAGTATTTATGAAGAGAGTGCTAAGTTGTTGTATAAGGAGATTGATTACGAGAATGAGGGGAGGAACGCCGAGAGATTCGCGACGGATTTTAAGGATATTCCGTGGGTTAAGGTTCCGAAGATTTATTGGGAGTTCACGAGTAAAGTTGTCTTGGCCATGGAGTACTGTCCTGGGATCAAGGTGTCGGATATCGAGAAAATTGAGAAGGCTGGAATTGACAGGCAGTTGTTGGCGAAGAGGTCGGCGGAGAGTTATTTGTTCCAGTTGTGCCGGCATGGGTTTTTTCATTGTGATCCGCATCCGTAAGTAGGGAGGGAGGGGAGGGAGGGAGAGGGGGGGTCTGTGTGTGTAGGATTGATAGGCAGTAGCTGGCCAAGAGGTCGGCGGAGAGTTGTTTGTTCCAGTTGTGCCGGCATGGGTTTCTGCATTGTGATTCGCATCCGTAAGTAGGGGAGGAGGGAGGGAGGGAGGGAGGGATGTGTGTGTGTATGATTTTCCCCCTTCCTACCATCACAGCAACGACCAATCCATATCACTAACTCGCCCCTCCCTCCCCCCCTTCCTCCCTTCCTCCCTCCCCACCCCAAAAACAGCGGCAACGTCGCCTGCGACAATTTCATGGGCGGCCGCCTCATCTACTACGATTTCGGCATGATGGATGAATTTAGGCCGGAGGTAAAGCGAGGATTGGTCGACTTGATTTTCTCTGTGTACGAGGGGGATGCTAAGGCCACGTGTGATGCTATGGAAAGTGTGGGGATTCTGAGGAGAGGTGCTGATAGGGTTTCAGTGGAAAAGATTGCGCGGTTTTTCCTCGCTGAGTTTGGGAGTACCTTGAAAAGTAAGGGGAAATGGGTGAATGAGTTGGATAAGGAGGAGCAGAAGAAGCAGAAGACCTCGAGGCGGGCGCAGTTGGGTGCGGATCTGTTGTCCTTATCGACTGATTTGCCGTTTAAGTTCCCCCCGACCTTCACGTTTGTGTTTCGCGCGTTTACGTCTTTGGATGGGATTGGCAAAGGGTTAGACAGTAAGTATGACTTGACAAGGCTAGCCCAACCTTTCTTGAAGGAATTAGTTGATCTCAGGGATGGCTCGGCGACTATTTCTCTGTTGAAAGGGTTGCAGAAGAAGCTGGGCTGGCGCCCGCAGGATTTGGCGGCGGTGGTGCAGAGCCCGAGGAAGGTAGCTCAGATTGAGGATACGTTGAGAAGGGCAGAGCAGGGGGATTTGAAGTTACGTGTGAGGGTGCTGGAGAGTGAGAGGGCTTTCAAGAGGATCGATATCGTGCAGTCGACGATGGTGAATGCTATTATGTCCTCCATGTTTTTGAATGCAGGGATCATGTTGTCAGCGACCAGTACTGCTGCTGCTGCTGCTGCTGCTGCGGGGTCTCCCTCGTTGGCGAGCCGGGTGTTTGTCAAGGGCTTGTTTGCGGCAGCGACGATGTTTGGGTTGAATATTCCGATCAATTATATGAAGCTAAGGAAGTTTGACCGGGCGTCAGTAGAGTTGGGGCTGGTCCAAAAAGCGTAAGATAAGAGGAAGAGGAAGAGGAAGATGGGTGGGCCCGGGGGGGGGAAACATGTGTAAATATATAGAGAAAAAAAGAAGAGAGCAAGCGAGAGAGGAGTAAAAAGGAGATAAAGGGAAGAGGTAGGCACATGGGTAAGGTGTCTCTGTGCGCGGAAGATGACACAATACTTAAACAGAAACACACAAAAAATAAGGAGGAGCAGCAGCAGGAGCAGCAGCAGCAGCGGCAGCACTTGCCACACCACGTGAGCGCTGCGGCGTCCGTCCCGGCTCTTGGATTTCGAGATAAGAGGAACTCGGGAAGGGGGGGAAAGAAGAGAGAGGAAAGAAGGAAGCAGAAATGCCCAACAAATAAATATATATCTTGGCGAGTGTGGATGTGCTCGTATGTGTCTCCCTGTTTCTTCTCTTTCCGACATCCCCTTTTCTCGTAAAAAATTGACAACGACGACGACGACGACGACGACGACGACGAGCCAACCACGAAACTTCCATAAACCAAACAACATGTGAGTGACGAGTAGAATCAAGAATTGAGTGTTATGGTCATGTGTGTGGGGGTTCTATCCTTCACCCTTGTTAATACTCCCCCGTTATGTGCTCGCAATTTTTACTGTTGCATTTTCGAAGGTTTTGCATGAATCAACATATTCGTATCACTCTTATGCAGCGCTTTGAACAAGCGCGAGGACAAGGTGCGCGTAAGCTTCCTCGTGCCTGCCCTCCCAGAGTAAAACCTCCCCCGCTGCAGCTCCGGCTGCAGCGCAACAACCCAGTTATCGATTTGTTTAAAAGGTGTCTTCCGTGGCGCTGCCATGGCGGCCGTGACTTCCATGTTGCCGTGCTGCTGCTGTCTTGCTGGCATCGCTTTCTGTGTGTTGGGCGTGGAGGAAGGGGAGAGATGGTGGCTGGAAGGGAAGGGAAGGAGGGGCTTTGAAGCAGGCCCGCGACAAGGGGCATCGCCCAAAAGGCAAGACGAGAAGCTTCTCACGCACGTGTGCAGTGGCTGGTGCATGCACACACACGCACACACACCACAGGCGTTGCCTGGACACACAGCGCCTTGGCTTGCTGGTCTTGTCTGGACAGGGGAGGTTGCCCCTTGGGTTGCCCGGTGCGGGAGTGGGTAGAACCGTTTCTCTTTTTTCTGGGAGGGTAGACCGTTTCTCTTTTTTGCTGGGAGGGGACCACACACGCTCACTCATAACCTAGGGCATCGTGTGGTTTGTTTAAAGGTGGGGAGCGGGAAGACAAGGAGGATGGGAGGAGGAAGGAGAGTGAGGAGAAGGAGGACGCACGACTCGCGGAGAAGAGCAGGGGCAGGAAGAGGGGGAGGAAGAAGGCATTTCTAGCATTAGCGTGATCGATCGACTAGCCCCGGACACAGACTCATTCACAACGAGACTGACTCTGCCCACCATTTAATCACAACGAGACTGGCTCTGCCCATCGATTCAATCAAAACGATCCATATCCCTGCATGCCGAATTTAGATGCCCCCGAAGCTGGAAGCCCCCCCTTCATGATGCAGAACTTCACTTGCCAATACCCTGGTTGCAACCGGGAGTTCCATTCACGGGGCTCTTTGCGCAATCACCAGTCATGGATGCACACAATGCGCAATGGAGACACATTTTGTAATGCGTCCGACTCGGAGGGGGAGAACGACTCGGAGAGCGATGGGGCGAGCGATGACATGCTCGAGGACGAACAAGAAGAGCAGCAGCTTGAAGACGACGACCAGGCAATGCATTTGGACAATGGCCAACAGCAGCAGCACGAAGCCGGGATGCTGCAGCCAGGAAATGATTATGACATGGTGGATGATGCCGATGCGCCCTTCGCCCCCCGCACGCAGGCCGGGCAAGGGGGGCCGGCGCCCCCTCCGATGCCCGCCCCCGCTCATCGAGGCACCGGCACCACCAATGGCGGCGGCAACACGCCCAAGAAGTGGAATCGCCCAACCGTAGCCCATGCCCCCTACCCGGCGATCAATTAGGTATGTGCGCCTCCCCCTTCTTCCCTCCCCCTCACCTTCCCTTTCCATCACCTTCCATCCCCATCACCTTCCATCCTCCCCGTCACACCTCCCTCCATCCACACAGGAGGAAATCCTGGCCATCAAGATGGCGACCGGCGAATTTGTGCTCATCCGCCGGGCGCCCGGCGATACCGAATTCAAGAAGCCTCACGAATGCCAGCTTCTCAAGAAGGCGGCGATCCAGGCAGGGAAGGATGGAGACGCTCAGGCCTGGTGTGCGGCCCGCGTCGCGGCTGCCAAGAAGGTTGTCCGGCAACACAACAACCAGGTACGACCACCCCTTACCTTGCTCCCTTAACCCCTTATCGCCTGCTCAATAATATGCATAAACAGACACAGGTCCGGTACAAGATGAAGGAAGTGCTTTTGAATGACAAGCCCCTCTACGAGCGCCTGACGGGTCTGACGTTGCCAGTCCTAGGGCAAGATCAGTCGGCGGAGGACTACAAGGCCTTCATGGCGGATCACCACAGCCATGCACGCGCCCTCCGCGAGAATCTCAGTCGTCAAAGGCCGGAGGTATGCATGCCATTCCCTCCCTTCACCTCCCTCCCTGCACCTCCCTCCTCCTCCTCCTCCTCCTCCTCCTCCCTCCTCCTCCTCCTCCCTGCACCTCCCTCCTCCTCCTCCTCCTCCCTCCTCCTCCCTCCTCCTCCTCCTCCTCCTCCTCCTCCTCCTTTGCCGCATCGCTTTGGTCCTCAAATGGAGGAGGAGGGAGCATTTAGGAGGAGGGAGGAGGAGGGGCGCCCACACGCCAACCACTCAGGAAGGGAACGGGCATGAGTAAAGAGGCCAAGTCCACCTTCGCCTAAGCGCGTCATTCATTGTATTGATTCACCCATTCATCCACCCTCCACAACGACGACAGGTGTACGTCGCGGTCCTCATGCTCGCCCAGGCCGTCTTCGGCAACAAACAAACCACCTCCACCACCCTCAACAAACTCGTCTCCGTCCGCATGGAGGCGGCCCTCCTCCACTGGACGGAGTTGATTTTGGGGAAGGAGGAGTTCAAGACGAAGAATTCCGGCCACAGCGACCCGCCCAACTACGACGAGGCGCAGATTCGGCGCTTCAATGAGTTAGTGGTACGAGTGGATGTCGACCGCAAGGCGCACTCGGACGGCGCCGCGGAGAGGAGCATGGTGGCGTTGTACAAGGAGCAGACGGAGGGGCAGGCGAACCACGCGGCCGCGCCCGTCAATGACGCGCTCTTTGACGTGGACTTGGAAGGGGAAGAGTTGTAGAGAGGGGGAGGGTAGCGAGAGAGAGAGAGTGAATGACCGCTGTTGATATTGACGATGATGATGATGATGATGATGATAGAGTGTACAGTGAGTCTGGCAAAGCAAGCCGCGCAGAGAGTGAGGGGGCGAAGATGGGATGGGATGGGGGGGGAGGGGAGGGGGGTAACAGTAGCTGAGGAGGAGGATGATGTGTCTGTCTGTCTATAGATGTCCAGTGTGCAGTGTGTGAGTCGAGCGAGCAAGCCGGCCTCAAGCCAAGCGTGGAGAGAAGAGAA
>Ga0105055_10005547_pt1 | contig 17764 bp, 12 predicted proteins | sample BON03_FD_78090 | JGI IMG/M metagenome (GOLD analysis project Ga0105055, IMG submission 78090) | Freshwater microbial communities from Lake Bonney liftoff mats and glacier meltwater in Antarctica - BON-03 | ecosystem: Environmental > Aquatic > Freshwater > Ice > Glacier meltwater | place: Lake...
ATATTATTTAAAAATATTTTTAAAATAATATATTATTAAATAATAATATAAACATAATTTTATTTTCAAAATAAAATTTAAACTACATTATATTTAATTAGAAATAAACTATAAACAACAAACTACGCTTATTTATTAGAGGATAAGCCAATTTAAGGATAAGCCTAATAATAAAAATGAAAGAATATATTATTCACGGGACAAAAGTTGAAAATCTGATTAAAATTTTACAAGATGGTTATATTAATAATAAACCATTAAAAAAAGATATTATTATATTAAAAGATAAACCTTCTAATCAAATATTTACACAATTTGTATATAAAGATATTCCAAATCAAGCAGATGTAATTCCTCATTGGTGGGACTGCGCAATTGTTTTAGATAAAAAGATATTAAAAGACTTGCCTTTTTATGCTACTTATATAGGTGGTTTTAGTGATAAATTTGAAAATGGTAAAAACAATGAAGAAACAATTATCTATGGAGATGGAAACCTTACTAAAATGCCAAATTTAACAAAATTAAAAAAAATTGTAAATAAAAGACTAGAAGCCAATGATCCTCCTTTTAACAATATTAAATTTATGTATTCACATGAAATCCTTTTTAATCAAAAAATACCATTAGATAAATATTATGTTAAAATAATGTTAATTGGACAAAAATATAATTATGATTCTAAAATAATAGATAAAATTCTAAATTTAGCAAAAGAAAAAAATATATCAATAAAATTTAGAGATTATAAATTAAGAGGTAAAAATGAAAAACCTATTAATAATTTTATAGATAGTATTGAAAGTGATTAACTTATTTTTTTATTTTTTTATTTTTATATAATTAAATATTAGACTTATCCTTAAATAAACGAGTGTGTTTATTAAATGATAAACACACCCGTTTATTTAAGGATATGCCTAATAATGGTTAATTTCTTTTTATTAATCTATATTAATACCTTTTCTATAACGTTCATGTCTATTACCGAGTGTCATATAAGTATCAAATAATTTTTTAATATTATAACATCCATTCTTATCTCTATTAATACACCCTAACCTTTTATTTTATGTTTTAGACTTATTCTTTAATAAATAAGTGTAGTTTGTTTTTATAATGTATTTCTAATTAAATATAAGTTATTTTAAATTTTATTTTCAAAATAAAATTATGTTTATATTATTATTAATGTAAATATAAGTTCTAATAATAATTAAAATTAAAAATTTGAATATTTTTTAGCAGTTATTAATTCTTCATATAATTCTGCTTTTAATTTATTAATTTTTTTACTTTGAGTTCCTATTTTTTGAATATCTATTTTATATAAAAGTGATAATCTTTGTAAATCTGCTAAATTATATTTAGAAATAGGTAATAATTCTTCTTTCACATAATTAGTATTTTCAGTATTACTCTTAGTATCAGTTTTATTCTTAGTGTCATTATTACTCTTAGTATCAGTTTTATTCTTAGTGTCAGTTTTATTCTTAGTGTCATTATTACTCTTAGTATCAGTTTTACTCTTAGTATCAGTTTTACTCTTAGTATCAGTATTATATTTACTTTTAGTTTCTTTTATAATTTTATTATTTGATTTAATTGGTATTTTAGTCATTAACATCTCAAATACATCATCATTAGTTTCATGTTTAGTTTTAGATTCGATAATATCTTCATTTTCTTCAATATCTATCATATCTTCAATATTAAATATTGATGTATTATTTTTTTTTATAATTGAAATTTCATTTTGTAATTTAATACTGTTATTAAATGCTTCTTCAATATCAAGTGTTGAATAATTTTCAATAATATTATCAATATCATCAATATTATCAATATTATATTTTTTATTAGTATATTTATTGTTTAGTGTTTTATTATCAATACCGTAATTATCATTATCATCATTATCATCATTATCATTATCATTATCATCATCATTATCATTATTATCATCATTATCATTATCATTATCATTATCATTATCATTATTATTGGTATTATCCATTTTAATGTCTTTTGGTTCTTTATATTTAGGAAAAATTAATCGTTCATATGTTTTTGTTATATAATTCAAAATAGCTAAATTAAACTTATGATTTCCTGAATTATTCATTAATGGTAAAAATGTATTTGCAGTATATTTTATGATTATAAAGTATTCTTTTTTATCATTATTTATTAATTTTTCTATTAGGTTATTATCATTATAATTAATATCAATATATTTTTCTTCAATAATATCTAAAATAATAAAACTATTTTTTGTATAATCAGAAATATATTGAAAAATATCATAATCATTATAATTATCACAATTTGTTAAATTTGACACCATATTATTTCGTGAAAATTTCAATTTACGATAATTTAATAATTTATAAAAAGATTCATATTGAACTGCCATTTCTCTTTTAAATGTAGCAACATCATTTTTTTGTTCTATTTTATTTTTAATAATAAAATCAACTTTGAATAATAATAAAAAACTTTTATAAAAAGATTGCGGATTTTTTATACCATATAAATATAAATTTTCAATATTTATAAATTCATTATCATTATCATTATTATAATTATTAATTAAAGTAATAATTATTTCTGGTAAATTTACGATTTCATTTTCATTATATATAATTAACGATTTATTTGGGATAGTATCTTTTGTATTTGATTTGTGTAAATCTTCAAGTGTATGTTTAATATTCTCATTTTCTTTATTTAATTTATCAAATTCACTATCCATAGTATAATTAGCTTCATTTAATTTTTCAAAATTAGTATTTAAAAGTGATAATTCATCTTTACGAATATCAATAGCTGTTTTTTGTACATATTTAGAAATATTTGAGTTTGGAATAGTAATTGATGTATCTTTACATTGTAGTAAATGTTGTATTATTTTATCAATGGAAATCATTTTTTAATATTAAAGTTATAATTAGCTATCATATATTTTTATATGAATAGATTTTTAAATTGTAAAAAATATAAAATATTTTAATTATAAAAATAATATTCAATTTTTTAATATTTATATTCTAATATAAATATTTAAATTAAGATACTATTTCACGATAAATGTCTCTTTCAGTCTCTTCTTTATCGATTAATTTATTATTTTGTTCTGAAAAGATTAAAAAATGTGTAATTTCACTTATAGTTATAGGTTTTAAATTACTTATATTAATAAATATACCATTATTATTAGTACTATATTTTTCATTATTATCTTTAATTATTTTAAAAATTTCAAATAATTCTGTTTCATAGAGATTTTCTATTCTATGTTTAATTTCTGTTAGTGATAATATTGTATTAAAATTAATATCTTCATTACTTGATTCATCACTAATAAAATATTCAATATTATTAACTGGTGATGGTGCTTTTTCAGTAATGTTAAAAAAAGAATCTAATGAATTATTTTTAATTTCTTCTTCTTTATTAATAATATTAGTATTTTTACTATTTTTTTTCAAATAATCTATTTTATTTACTGGCATACTATATTAATTACTATTAAAATTAAATAATATTTTACATAAATAAAGAAAACGCATTAAAGAATAAAATATTATTAATTATATATATATTAGGCTTATCCTTAAATAAACGTTTGTGTTTATTAAATGATAAGCCTAATGGAAGATAGAAAAACAGTAATATAACTTAATATTTATTAGGATATTATCTTTTAATTAAAAAATATGTAAATTTATTTTTTTAGTGCAAATTAAAATATAAATTATATTATTAACTAAATAAACTATACTTATAATATATAAACCACGCTTATTTATTAGATAATAAGACCATTATATTAAAGATGCTGTACCAAGAAGAGATTTTTCACCTTTATTAGAAACATTTATACTACGTGGGGGGACTGATAAAGGTCTTGTAATTTCTGTAATATATTTATTGTATTGTAAAATATTAGGAATAATAATATTTACACATTCATCAATAACATATTTATTTAATAATTTAATTTGTTCTTTAATATCATATGATAAATTACGACTATATTGTAAATATATACTTTTCATAATAATTTGTAATTCTTGATAAGATTGCTTACTTATTTGTTGTTGACTTTGATTATAAACATTATTTATAATTTGTGTTTGAATACATTCCATATTATCGTTAGTAAAAAAAGCAAGAGATAATGTATTTGGAACAACAATATTACTTATAATATCAATATTTGTATTTTGTTTAGAATTTGAATTTTTAAATAATTCATAAGACTTAACACTTTCATTATTATTAAGTGGTTGTATTAAATTTTTATATGTATTATTATTATTGTTTACACCACTATTATTTAATGTAAATTTTTCATTTGAAGGTGGTATAAACATACGACCATTATAAGCATAGTGTTGTTGTCTAATAACTGGATCCATAGTTTCTAGTGATTGAAAATTATCAAAATTTGCAAATTTATATCCTTTCGACATTTTATATATTTTTTACTTAATTATTATTTTTTTATATATTAATATTTAATAATATTTAATATTATAATTATATACTAATAATTATTTAGTAATTATTATTATATTAAATTATTTGTAATATATATATAAATATATATAAATAAATATATATATATAATTATTAGTATTTTATTAATAAAAAAATAATAATTAAGTAAAAAATATATAAAATGTTAAATAATATATTTGATGTTCCTTATTATTTAATTAAAGAATATCTTACTGGATGGACAATTTTAATTTTTATTATATTTATTATTTATTTTGTGTCATTAAGAAAATATTATATAAAAAAAGACCAATTTTATAATCAAAATGATACAATAATAATGAAAAATAAAAATACAGACCATAAATCAAATAGTAAATCAAATAGTAAATCAAATAGTAAATCAAATAGTAAATCAAATAGTAAATCAAATAGTAAATTAAATAGTAAATCAAATAGTAAATCAAATAGTAAATCAAATAGTAAATCAAATAGTGTAGAAGGTTTTGAAAATGATAATGATAATGTAAATAATAATAAAACAAGTAATAAGAAAGTAATAAAAAATACAGAAACTGATACCACTATAAATGATGATATAGTATTTGTTGATACAACTTTATTTAATAATTTAAAATTAAATCAAATACAGGTTAACCAATGTAAAGTATTTTATAATAACATTATACTTGAATATATTACTGAATTGGTAAAATTATTAAATAAAATAAATACAAATGAATATTTAAATAATGAAAAACAGTTTAATAGTATAATTACTAAAGGTGTAGATAAAATACTTGATTTTTTAAATAATACTATAAAATCAATGACAATATTAACTCGGTCAACAATAAAAAAAGATTTACTTACAATATTATCATCAACACTGGATAAATTAATAAATAAAGAAAATAATAAGTTAACTGATGATATTAATGACTTAGCAAAATTAAATTCTACAACTATTGATTATACAAGTATGCTTAAAACTATTAATATATCCAGAAAGAAAATAGAAGAATATATTGAAATTGATAAATTATTATCAAAATATGGAACAAAAACTACAGGTACAAGTAATACTATAAATAAGGTTCTGGATAACTCTTTTATTTTACCAATTTATGAAAAAAACTTTGATAGAATAAATCAATTAGTTAAAAGTGATTTTAATAATGATTATACAAAATTAGCAACAAAATATGGTAAAGCCTATACTGATTTTTTAAATCAAAAAAAAAAAGAGGAATTAAATATAAATCCATTAGAAATAATTGGTAATTTTGAGTCTGGGGTAGTAAATTTTTTAAGTAATTTAACAAAAAATAATAGTAGCACTAAAAATATTAATACTATTAATAATATCAATAATAATATAAATAATAATAAAAAATTAGATTTAATTGAACAATATAAACATAATGATAATGATAATGATAACGAACTTGAAAATAATAAAAGTAACAAAGCTAAATTAAATCCAATACCAGTAATTAATAGTAAATTAATAAATGAAACACATTTAAATAAAAATAATATATATATGAATGAAAGTAATTTAGGAAATTATTTAATAAATAGTACTACCCAGAAACAAATATTAGAAGGATTTGAAAATGATAAAGATACAACAGACGATAAAAAGAATGCTATTAAAAATAAAACTACTATAAAAAATATTAATACTAAAACTAATCAAAAAAATAATACTAATATTATTGAAAAAATAATAAGTGGTGATTTTTTAAATTATATTATGAAAGTTACTAATGAAAAGATAAATTTAGTTTATACTAATTATAATACTATATTTAATGATAATGATAATGATACAAATAATAAGAATAATTTTAATATAGATAATAATTTAATACCATTAGGCTTTTTATTATTTATATTAAGTATGTTAATTTATTTTATAGATGTCACATCTTAATGTTTTATTTTTTGTATTTATATTTTTTGTATTTATAGTTCATTTCATCTTTTATTTTAATTAAATTAACATATTAAAATAAAACATAAAACTAATTTATAGTTTAGTATTAAATTAACATATTAAAATAAAATATAAAACTAATTTATAGTTTATAATTAAATTAAATTATATAAAATTAACATATTAAAATATAAAACTAATTTATAGTTTACAATTAAATTAAATTATATAAAATTAAAGTACTATATAATCCAGAAGAACACTACTATAAAAAGTAAAAAAGAATGAATCATAATACTAATTCACAAGTATATACACAAAATAATAAATTTTATAACGATAGTGTTAATGATAATAATGATATATTAGTACAAAGTGAAACACTTGCCCCAAATTATATGTTACCAGATACTAAAATTAAAAATCATACAATAATAATAAATAGCATTGACAGAAACTGGACTACTAATACTACTGAAACTCCTTATAATTATTTGGTAAAATTAGGTGGGACTTCTAAAGATCACTATTCTACTGTATCACATGATTATAAAAATATTGTATCATTTTCTGTTGATAAAATAATATTAACAAATCGTTCATGTCATCAATCTTATAATTCAACTATTGCTCCAAGACTTAATGATAATCCATATATTACACTAAATATAAAAGGGATTAATTTTTCTTCACATGGAACAAATAAAACATTAAATAATACAATTGGTATATATACACCATTAATACCTTTACCAATAAGTTTTTCTGAAATAGCGTATTTAGAATTTAAAAATACAAGTATTCAAAAGAAAGATTATACACCAACACCAGAAAGTTATATATCTTCTCTTGATTTATCTATTACAACCCCAAATGGGTCTGGTGTATCTAACTTGTCTGATGTTTTAAATATATATTCTATTTTTCTTAATTCTAATAATAATAATATTAATACAACTATAAATGATTCTTTAATTATACAAACAAGTACTTATTTTAATTCTATTGAATTTCGTATAAATGATTTAATTTTAATTAAAAATTATAAATATCATAATATGAGTTATCAAGAATCATCGACATTTAATAATTGGATTAATCGTGATAGCGGACATTATATATTAGATATTGCTAAAAGTAATTCAACTACAACTCTTTATAACCAAATTATTATACCTATCCCAGCATCTCTTTCCAGAAGCACAGGTAATATTAATGTTGAAAGTTGGTTTAATAACTTTGATACAAAAATATTAAGTAATGTAGCGATTGCTGATTTAAGTGGAAAAATAATTAATACAAATACTCAATCCCATTTAATTGTAAATATTAAAACATTAGAAAAAAATGATAATATATTTTTAAAAGATTTTTAAAAGATTTTTAAAAGATTTTTAATAAATATTTAATAAATGTTTATATTTTTTATAATTTAAAGTATTACACCGACCAAAAAGAAAAATGAGAAAAAATTATTATAATGGAATTATCCTCTAATAAATAAGCGTAGTTTGTTTTTTATAGTTTATTTCTAATTAAATATAATGTAGTTTAAATTTTATTTTCAAACTAAAATTATGTTTATATTATTATTTAATATTAGCCTTATACTTAAATAAAATGTAATATTGGATGTGATATATGAACTAATAAATGTAATACATAGTATTTATTAAAATGTAATCAAACAAAAAAAATATGTATGTGAAAAAAATAAATGAAACATATATATATATATATATATTGTATATATATATATTGATGTAATACATGTAATAATAAATTTAAGTTAATATAAAATTGTGTTTATTATTAGTTCATGATAATATAAATTTATAATATTTAGATTTTATATAGTTTATAAAATTTATAAAATTTATTTAGAACTATTAATACTAATGCGCTTTTTCATAACCATTTTTTTACCAACAGTTTTTGAAGTATTATAACTTTCCATAATTTTTGGGTCAATAGCCATATAATCGCAATATTCAATCATATGTTTTTTATATTCCACTTCAAATAATTTTAGGTCTTCTTCCCAAAGTATTTTATCAGTTTTACTTTTCATTAATGTTAAGATAGCTTCTAAATTTTCTTTTTCTTTTAGTAAATCATCTACTTTTTCTTTTGTAAGATTGTAAATAGGCATACTAATCAAGAAATCATAAGATCCGTAACTGGAATCATTGCGTTGTTTTTCATTCATTTTATCTAGATTTGTAAGAATATCATTAACCATTTTAGGGTATTTTAAGGTTTCTAATTGTTTTATAACTTCAGCTTTAAGAACATTACGTATTTTAACATCATCGTGAATTACATCAAGAATAAATCGTGCTTTTGTTGATAATAAGAATAAATCTTGTTCTAAATTATTAATAATATTTTGTCTTCGTAATTCATAATAACTTAAACGATGATTATAATAATATTCCAGAATTGCTTCTGGGCTTTTAAAATTTTTCAATTTATTATTTTCATCATATAAATTCATTGTATTACAACAACTAATACTGGAACTAAGATGAAATAATTTTTCTAATTCAGTTAATCCCATTTTATCAGTTCCGTTTAATAATTTATTCATAATTTTAGAATCAAATGTTATAATAAATTTAATATTTGCTTCTGAACTTTGATTTTTATAAGATTTAATTAATTTACCGTCATCTTCAGTATAGTCAGACCATTTAGGTAATTTTGATTTTGGAAGTTTATTTGGTTTTTTGCTAGTAGAAACAGGTAAATCAGATTTATAACCTTTTTCATACATATCTAATAATTCTTTAAAATCAGAAGTCCAATAACCAATAGGTAATTCAGTAATTTCTAAAGTAGTATTATTAATAATATCATACACACCTTTACTAAGCCATTTATTATGATCTAACCGAATAATATTACCTGTAAATCCTCTATACCAAGGGTTCATAGGAATTATTGATTCACCTTTCATTAATAATTTAATATTATTAATAATATCTAAAGGATTAAATTGAGGAATATTAGTAGACCATCCAGTTCCAATACCTACAGTTCCATTTACTAAAATAGTAGGAATAATAGGCATATAAAAGACTGGTTCAATTAAATCACCATCATCATTATTACGTTTTAATAATGGTATATCTTCTTTATTAAAAAGTATATTTGTAATTTTAGAAAGATATGTGAATATATATCTTGGAGCAGCACTATCTTTACCACCTTCTAATCTTGAGCCAAATTGCCCTTCAGGCATTAATAAATTAATATTATTTGTTCCAACATAGTTTTGTGCTAAATTAATAATAGCACCATTTAAACTTGCTTCACCATGATGATATGCGCCATGTTCACTAACATAACCTGCTAATTGAGCCACTTTAATTTCAGTTTTAAGATTACGTTTAAAAGCACAGTACATAATTTTACGTAAACTTGGTTTTAAACCATCAAATACACTTGGTATACTTCTATGATTATCATAATTACTAAAATGAATTAAATCTTTATTAATAAAATCACTAATAGATACTGATGATTGATTAATATCTAAAATCGCATCTTCATTATAATCGCTCAACCATGTTTTACGACTATTAGACATATCTTTTGCAAATGCCATATTAACTGTTTTTGTTGCTTCTTCATCCCAATGATAAGTTACTATTTTAAATTCTTTAAAATATTCTTTTCCTTCTTGTGGTGTGCTTGAACCCAACCCCTTATAATATTTAATTTCATATCCTTTACCGCCATTATGAGTACTAATCCAGTCATTATATGCGCTTAATGTATAAAATGATGTACCGTTTATCTTACCATTCTTTGTTCCTTTTTTCCATACTTTAACAATAGGTGTAAGAAGACTTGTCATAAATCCTGTTAAGTTCATAAGACTTATCCATTTACTTAAAAAGTTAATAACAAGACCTTTAATATGAGAACCATCAACATCCGAATCAGTCATTAACATAATTCGACCATAACGTAATTCGCCTACATCTTTGTAATCTTTACCTTCTTTTAATGCCAAAATATTTTTAATATCACAGATTTCTTTATTTTTAGCAATAATGAGGTCTTCTTTATCATTAACATTTAGTAATTTACCTCTCAATGGATAAATACCATATAAATCATGACCATTAGGTATAACACTTATACCTGCTACAGCCATAGCTTTTGCTGAATCTCCTTCAGTAAGGATAAGAGTACATTGGTCTCCTTTTTTAGTGCCAGCAAAGTGTGCGTCAATTAATTTAGGTATATTTAAAACACGTTGTTTTTTAACACCGTCTGTTTTTTTTAAAACTTGATTATCGCGAAAGTCATTAAGAGCTAATGCTCTTTCCATAATTCCACTTTCAGAAAGTTTTTCAATAAAAGCATCTGGAACATGACATTCACTTCCAAAATTTTTAGGTAATGTTGTTAAAGTATCTTTAGTTTGACTATCAAAACAAGGATTTACAATAGTTGCATTGACAAATACCATTAAATTATCTTTAATAAAACTTTCTTTAATATCCGTTTTCTTTTTTTTATTAATAAATTCAGCCATACGTTTAGTAATTTGTTTAACAATATAGTCAACATGTTTACCTCCTCTTTGAGTACAAATACCATTTGTAAAACTAACTTGTTGAAATTGAAAATTAGGACTCATACAAGCACCAATTTCCCAACGGTCATTTGGTTTACAAGATACTGTTGGATACTCATTTTCAAGATAAAGTCTCATATAATCAGTAAATGTATCAAGTTCTATTTTTTCATTATTAAAATAAATATTAAGCTGACCACGAGAACAAGCAAACATATCAATAGTACGTTTTTTAATAAGTAATTCTAAATTTTCTGACATACCACTTAAATTAAATTTAGAATAATCAGGTATAAAAGTAATACGAGTATATGGAGTTTCTTTATAATTTTTAATAATAGGTTCTTCTTTAATACTCATATTATCACGATACACCTGGTTATACTTTAATTTACGATTACGGTCTATTGTTTCAATTTCAAAATAAGTAGAAAATATATTAGTAAGTTTAGCACCAAATCCATTTTTACCACCAGTTATTTTTTCTTCATCTTTATTATAATTTCCAGATGTAAGTAAATTACCAAAAATCATTTCAGGAACATATATGTTTTCAATTGGATGTAAAACAATATCAATACCTTCTCCATCATTTTCAATAGAAATTTCACCTTTTTCACGATTAATATTTACTTTAATATAAGATACTTTTTTAAGACGTTTATTTTCAACAGTATTTTTTTGATTAACTCTATTCATATTATCAAACGCATTTACAAGAATTTCTTCAATAATACTGCGAAGACCAGGAACATATTCAAATTCTTTTTGAATTATATGTAAATCTTCATTATTATTTAAATTCCAAATAGAATTTGTTTCTTTAATCGTGCTACCAATATAAGTATCTGGTAAATCTTTAATATGTTCTAATTGACTTTTTTTTTGATATTTTTTAGTAACATCATCAAGTTCTACATCATTATCACTATTAATTATTTCTTCATCTATACTATATTTTTTAGCTTTTTTATTAAGTTTAGCAGTAGTTTCTATTTTATTTTCTTTTTTAATATCTTTTTTAATATCTTTTTTACTCTCTTTTTTACTACTATCTTTATTATCTTTTTTTAAATCTAAAGTTGTCATAGTATCTATTATTGTATTAAAAGACATTTTAATATAAAATTATATTATAAAATAATAAACTATATTTAAAAATAATAAATTATTATAAAATATAAATAAATCAATTTTTATATTAATAAATTATCTAATAATATTATTAAGTATCTTTATTAATTAAATATGAATAATAAAAAAATAATAAAAATTAAACATAAAGTAACACAAAAAACAAGAACAAAAACTAAATCAAGAAAAACATTAAATAAAAATAATAAAACATTAAATAATAAAACATTAAATAATAAAACATTAAATAATAAAACATTAAATAATAAAACATTAAATAATAAAACATTAAATAATAAAATATTAAATAATAAAACATTAAATAATAAAACATTAAATAATAAAACATTAAATAATAAAACATTAAATAATAAAACATTAAATAATACTATAAAAAAATCTGAAATTTATATATTAATTCATATAATTACAAATGAAATTATATTTTTATTAAAACAAAATAATTCAAAAAAATATATAAAAACTAAAATAATTAAATTATTAAAAGATATTAGAAACAATAATAAATTAATAAATAAAAATACAACAGATAAAGAATTAATACTTTTTTTTAATAGTATTTATAAACAGTCTAAAGTTATATATGAACCTGCGCCTAAGTTACAAATAAATACTAAAATAAATAAAGGGGGATACTATTTTAAAACTATCGAAGATAAAAAAGATAAACCTATTACAGGTAATGATATTGCTATTTTATTAGATGAAATTCAAGAATTTTTTACAAACGCTCAATATACAGATGAAGGTGCTTTTATGAAATCTCCAAATACATTACTTGGATTATTAAGAGGTGATACAGATTCTTTTAAACAATATGTAATGTCTACCATATTACCTAAATATATAACAACGGTGCCTCCTTTTATAAAATGGGATGGCATTTCAAAAATATTTGAAGAAAAAAAATACGAAGATATTCCTGATTATTTACTTGCTTATCAATCTTATATGAAGTCACAAGATGACTATTTAGTAAAAAAAGGTTTAAAATCACCAGATTTAGTAAATAGTGGATTAAATACTGGATTTATGAATAAATTAGCAAATGCAATGGATGATAATATGAATGCATTTCATAAATATAAAAATTTAGCTCAAGGAAATGCTCCATTAAGTATGTTAACTTTATAAGTTTAACTTTTAACTTTTAACTTTTAACTTTTAACTTTTAACTTTTAACTTTTAACTTTTAACTTTTAACTTTTAATTTTAATTTTTTAAATTATTATTAAATTTTAAATTATTATTAAATTTTAAATTATTATTAAATTTTAAATTATTATTAAATTTTAAATTATGATTTATGATTTATTATTTTTATCTAATTAATAATTAATTAATAAATAAATATTTTATAATGGATTTTATAATTGGAATTATTTTTGTTTTATTAATAATCTTTATAATAATAAATTATACATCAGTAAGTGTTTCAAATAATAATAATAACGATAATAATTTAAAAGATATAAATTATTTATATACAAATAAACATAATATGAAAATATCAAATACTATACCTCTTCCAATACAAAAAAATAATTCAATTAATAACAAACTTAATCTGGAAGAACAATCGTATGACTATAAAACTTATTTTTATATTTAGATCGTTGCGTATTTTAAATGCCGGTTTTAATTTTTATAAATTTTTAATGTTCTATGTTTTGTAGATAATTTTTTTATTTTCAAAGTTTTATATAAATCTTTATTATAAGCATAAATAAAGTAATTTTTATATTTATCTTTATTAATATTATTTATTGATTTTTTTAAGTTAGAATTTAATTCAGGAAAATCATTAGATTTATAAATTTTCATATAATGTTTTACCACGAAAGTGTATCTATGTAAATAGGGACGTAAATGCTTGTAAAAACATTTTATATATTGCTAATTGTTATTTGAAAAATCAAACCAGACCAAAAGAATTTACAAGAGATACTAAAAAAAGAAAATTAGTAAAAAAGTAAATCAAGAAATTTATTATTAATTAAGGTAGTAAATTAAGTATCATCAGATAGGATTATATACATCTACCTAAAAATGTATATAAGGAAACCTATCATATAGAATTTAGAAACTCTTAAATGAGTAAAAGCATTTCGTATTTTTAATATTGAGAAATCGACATTTAAAATACGCAACACTCTAAATAAAATTATAAAATTATATAAATTTATAATTTATAAATAATAATATTTAGAATTATCCTTAAATAAAATAAGGTCTTTATAAATTGATAAACTTAAAAGAGCTTTTTAAAGACTCGAACTTATTTGAGGGTTATTATATTTAAAGTAAATATTTAATATTAACAAAAAAAAAATCGAAAGTTATTAGGTTTATCATTTAATAAACACATCCGTTTATTTAAGGATAAGTCTAATATATTAAATCATAATATAAACATAATTTTATTTTGAAAATAAAATTTAAACTATATTATATTTAATTAGAAATACACTATAAAAAACAACATAATGCTTATTTATTAAAGTATAAACACATTATATAGTATATATTTACTGTAATATTAAAATAGAGTTTTAAATTAATTATTTAATTAAATTAAATAGTTAAAAATAAATATATACTTTAAATATAATAATCGTCAAATAAGTTCTAGCCTTTTAAATAAGCTATTTGAATTTATAAATTCATAAATACAAACGTTTTATTTAAGGATAATCCTAATATTAAAAAAATATAATTAGCAGTTATGGGAAATACTATATCTGAAATACCACAAACTCTTATAACACAAACTCTTAGTCCACAAACTCTTATAACACAAACTCTTAGTCCACAAACTCTTAGACCACAAACTCTTAGACCACCACCACTAGCACAAGCACCAACACCATCACAATCACCAACACCATCACCAGCACCAGCACCAGCACCAGCACCAGCACCAGCACCAGCACCAGCTCCAGAAACAATAATAGTAAAGTGTAACACTTTAAGTAGTAATGATTGTAATACTGAAGATAAATGTTATTATATTATTAATAATAATAGTTGTAAAGAACGAAATGAGTTCTTTGCATTAACTGATATTAAAGCTGATAAAATTAAATGTACAATAACTATAAATACGGAAAATTCAAATTTATTTACTTTAGAATGTATAAATACTAATTTTATTAAAGATATTTTAATAAAAGCCTTAATAATTGATAATGCATGTTTACATAATTATAAAGATAATAATTATTTATATAATCAAGAATGTAATATTTTACTTTCTGATAATATATTAATAAATAAAGAATTTAAAATAAAAAGGGATATAATTACATTTGATAATATTACTGGTAAATTAACAAAATCAATAACATTAAATAAATCTCAATTAAACAAAATTAAATCTCAAAATAATATAATAAATTTAATAGATATTTATAATAATAAAATGCAAATATATGTTGACATATATGATGAATTAAATAATATTAGTAATGTTAGAAAAGATATGTTTTTTTATAATAAAAATTTAAATAATATTTCTAAAATTAAACAAAATATAAGTAATATTATTAGTAATTAATTAATTTTTAACTTTATTTGTACTTTAATAAATATATTTATTAAGCTTATCCTCAAATAAATAGCCATAGTTTATATATAATAAATATATATTATTTAGTTAATAATATAATGTATATTTTTATTTGCACAAAAAATAAATTTATATATTTTTTAAATTAATCATTATCTTAATAAATATTAAGTTAGATTACGATTTTCTATATTTTATTTATATATATATAGCTATGAATCATTGAATTGACAAAAACAATAACAATACCTATATTAATGTTTATAAAACTTATCTGTTTTCTATCTTAAGGTATAAAACCGATTTGAAATGAAGAAAGTACTTAAATTAGTATATAGTGTCTTAATATAGTACTAATTTAAATATTATGAATTTGACTGAAAGAACCCAGATATATGATGACACAATTCAAGAATAAAAGAATTTAATTGTTATTATGTAGTATATATTTTATTGTAATATTAAAATAGAGTTTGAACTTAATTATTTAATTAATTTAAATACTTAAAAAAAATATATACTTTAAATATAATAATCGTCAAATAAGTTCTAACCTTTTAAATAAGCTATTTGAATTTATAAATTCATAAATACAAACGTTTTATTTAAGGATAAGCTTAATATAATAAAAATTATTTATAATGAATAAATCTACTTTTTTAAATTTTATTAAACAAAATAAAAAATTAATTATTTCACTATTTATTATTATTATTATTATCATAATAATATTAACACTTTATTTTTATTACAGAGAAACATTTATTAGTGAGGGTTTTTTCCAAGAGAACACTTTGCCTACAACCACTACAATAACTATTAATCCTCCTGAAGCTAAACGTACATATAGTAGTACTTTTGATACTAATCCTGAACATATCAATTCAGCATTAGATTCATCATCGGCATGGATTTCACGACATCTTAATACTTCACAATGGATGACCATTGATTTAGATAACATTCGAAATGTAGCCGGTGTAATTACCCAAGGACGTGTAAATGTTGGACAATATGTAACTTCATATAAAGTATCAGTATCGAAAGATAATATTAATTATTTTTATGTAACAACATCAGGAACATCAGGAACAGAAACAGATCCAGAGCGCGCTCGTATTTTTACAGGAAATACAGACAGCAACACAAAAGTAGAACATAGATTTAATTTTTTAATACAAGCACGATATGTTAGATATGATGTGGTAACTTTTAATGGTCATATATCTATGAGAGCTGCTGTTATAGTATCAACAACACCACCACCACCACCACCAGCACCAACAGCATCACAAGCACCACCAGCACCAACAGCAACAACAGCACCAAGAGCACCAACAGCACCACCAGCACCAACAGCAACAACAGCACCAAGAGCACCAACAGCACCAACAGCACCACAAGCACCAACAGCAACAACAGCACCAAGAGCACCAACAGCACCACCAGCACCAACAGCATCATCTGGAATGACACTAACAGAAATTAACAGACAAAGGATACTTGCATATCAACAATTATTTGAAGAGAATGAAAATAAACTAAATGAAGAAACTAAAGAACAACTAAAATTAAATAAAACACGAATTACATATCCTGAAATTACAATTTTAAAAGAAGCATTAAAAGAAAATGATAATGAATTAGATCTTGTTAGATATGATAGTTTAAATAAACAAGATAAAATATCTAATCTCACAAAAAGATTAAATGATATAAATTATAGTATTAGCACAATTAAACAAAATTCTAAATATAAAGCTTCAGGAGAACTTACATTTTATTAATAAATTAAATTATAATAATTATTATCATAAAATAATTTACCATAATAATAAAATTTTTTATTATAAATATATAATTTAATTTTTTATTATAAATATATAATTTAATTTTTTATTATAAATATATAATTTAATTTTTAATTTTTAATTTTTAATTTTTAATTTTTAATTTTTAATTTTTAATTTTTAATTTTTAATTTTTAATTTTTAATTTTTAA
>Ga0105055_10005562_pt1 | contig 17727 bp, 16 predicted proteins | sample BON03_FD_78090 | JGI IMG/M metagenome (GOLD analysis project Ga0105055, IMG submission 78090) | Freshwater microbial communities from Lake Bonney liftoff mats and glacier meltwater in Antarctica - BON-03 | ecosystem: Environmental > Aquatic > Freshwater > Ice > Glacier meltwater | place: Lake...
TCACCGGCGGGGCTGTCGGGGCCGACCGTTCGCGGCTGGACTTCAACCTACCCGAGGCGCCGGACAAGGCGGCCATCGAGTCGGCGCTTAACGCGCTGATCGCGGCGGATCATCCGGTGAGCCACGAATGGGTGGACGAGGCGGTGCTGGACACCAACCCGGCCCTGGTGCGCACCCTGTCGGTGCAGCCGCCGCGTGGCACCGGGCGGCTGCGCCTGGTGCGCATCGGTGCGGACGAGACACCGGTGGACCTGCAGCCCTGCGGCGGCACCCACGTGGCGCGCACCGGCGAGATCGGCCGTGTGCAGGTGGTCAAGATCGAGAACAAGGGCAAGCAGAACCGGCGCATCGTCATCGCGCCGGCGTAGGCAAGGGAGACAGCATGTTCTTTTTTGAAAAAAAGAACCAAAAAATTTTTATCCGTTTGGCGCACACGTCGATCGCAGGGCAAATGGTTGAAAGTCTTTTTGCTTCTTTTTCTACAGAAAAAGAAGATTCTTCCGTAATTTCTGCAACTTAAAGGGAGCGCGTGTGGCACAGCATCCGCTGGTTACGACCAACTGGCTCGCCGAGCGGCTGGGCAGGGCCGGCCTCGTGGCGTTCGACACCACCAAGTACCTGCCGAACGAGCCGAAGGACGGGCTGACCGAGTTCAGGGCAGCGCATGTTCCGGGCGCGCGGTTCTTCGATATCGACGCCATCGCCGACCCCGACACCACGTTGCCGCACATGGTGCCCTCGGCCGGACGGTTCGGGCAGATGCTGTCCGCCCTCGGCGTGTCCAACGACAGCACCGTGGTGTTCTACGACCAGAAGGGCCTGGCCTCGGCGGCGCGTGGCTGGTGGATGATGGGGCTGTTCGGCCACGACCGTGCCGCGGTGCTGGATGGCGGGCTGCCGATGTGGCGTGCCGAGGGCCGCGCGGTTGAGACCGGCGATCCCGGCCCTGCCCCGGCCGCATCGTTCCGGCCCGATTTGCGCGCGACCCGCCTGCGCGGCGTTGGCGACCTGCTGGCGAACGTGGCGAGCGCGGGCGAATTGGTGCTGGACGCCCGCGCCGCCGGCCGCTTCACCGGCGCGGTGCCGGAACCGCGCGCCGGCATGCGCTCGGGCCACATCCCCGGCAGCGCCAACCTGCCCTATACCGACCTGCTCGCCGCCGACCAGACGCTGCTGTCGCCCGCCGCCCTGCGTGCGAAGCTGACCGCAGCCGGGGTGGATGGCGCGCGCCCGGTGGTGACGAGTTGCGGCAGCGGGGTGACCGCCTGCATCCTCACCCTGGCCATGACCGTGGCCGGCCTGCCCGCGGGCGCGGTGTACGACGGGTCTTGGACCGAATGGGGCGGGCGCCCCGACACTCCCGTGGAGACATGAGACGATGAACGACAAGACCGACGGCGCGCACGAGAAGGGGCACGGGTTCTTCACCCGCCTGTCCCATGGCGGCCGGGCCGGCACCAACGTGCGCGGCTTCGTCAACGTGCCGGTGCATCGCGGCTCCACCATGCTCTATGCCAGCATGACCGAACGCACCGCCGCCAGCCTCGACCGGTTCGAGCAGAAGCCGCACTACGGCACCGGCGGCAGCGCCACGCATTGGGCGCTGGAGAATGTGGTCGCCGAGATCGAGGGTGGCACCCGCTGCCAGATCGTCTCCACCGGGCTTGCCGCCGTCACCGTGCCGCTGCTCGCCTACCTCAAGGCCGGCGAGCATGTGCTGATGCCCGACAGCTGCTATGGGCCGGCCCGCAATTTCTGCGACAACTTCCTGAATAAGATGGCGATTTCGACCACCTACTACGACCCCACCATCGACGCCGCCGGCGTCGAGGCGCTGTTCCAGGCGAACACCACGGTGCTCTACCTCGAAAGCCCCGGCAGCCACACCTTCGAGGTGCAGGATGTGCCGGCGCTTTCAGCCGTCGCGCGAAAGAGAGGCGCCAAGGTGTTGTTGGACAACACCTGGGGCATCCACTACTTCCAGCCCTTCCGGCATGGCGTGGATGTCTCGATCCAGGCGCTGACCAAGTATGTGGTCGGCCATTCCGACGTGCTGCTGGGCAGCATCACGGTCAACACCCGCGAGGATTGGGAGCGGGTGCGCGCCACCTCCGGCATCCTTGGCCAATACGCCAGCCCGGACGATTGCTGGCTCGCCCTGCGCGGCGCCCGCACCATGGGCGTGCGGATGGAGCGGCAGATGAAGTCGGCCATCGACGTCGCCGCCTGGCTCAGCGGCCGGCCCGAGGTGAAGGCGGTGCTGCACCCCGCCCTGCCGGGGGCGCCCGGCCATGACATCTGGAAGCGCGACTTCACCGGCGCCTGCAGCCTGTTCGGCGTGGTGTTCCGCGACGACATCGCCCGCGAGTCGGTGCACGCCATGGCCAATGCGCTGCAGTTGTTCGGCAAGGGCGCCTCCTGGGGCGGGTTCGAGAGCCTCGCCCTGCCGACCGGCGGCGCCATCACCCGCACCGCCGGCAGCGGCGCGTTCGGCGGCGAGATGATGCGCCTGCATGTCGGGCTGGAAGACGTGGAGGACCTTGTCGCCGACCTGGATCAGGGCCTCGCGGTATTGAACGCGCGGCGGTAGGCCCGTGGCTGATCTCGCCCCCTATGCCGGCTTCGCGCTGACCGACGCGGCCATTGCGGAACTGCCGAACCACTACCGCGGCAAGGTGCGGGAGAACTACGACCTGGCGGACGGGCGGCGGATCATCATCGCCACCGACCGGCTGTCGGCGTTCGACCGGATCATCACCGCGGTGCCGCTCAAGGGGCAGGTGCTGACGCAGATCGCGCGGTTCTGGTTCGACCGGACGGCCGATATCTGCCCCAACCACGTGATCGAATACCCCGACCCGAACGTGCTGGTGTGCCGGGGATTGCGGATCATGCCGGTCGAGGTGGTGGTGCGCGACTACCTGGCCGGCAGCACCTCCACCTCGATCTTGTCAATGTACAAGGCGGGACGGCGCGAGATGTATGGGCATCGCTTCCTGGAGGGGCTGAAGCCCAACCAGAAGCTGCCCGCCACCATCATCACGCCGACGAGCAAGGCGTTCGATGCCGGGCATGACGAGGAACTGACGCCGGTGGAGATCGTCGGCGGCGGGTTGCTGACGCAGCCTCAGTGGAACGAGGTGAGTGCCCTGGCGCTGGCCCTGTTCGCGCGCGGGCGCGAGGTGGCGGCGGCGCGCGGGCTGATCCTGGTGGACACGAAATACGAGTTCGGCTTCGACGCGGATGGCCGGATCGTGCTGGCCGACGAGATCCATACGCCGGATTCGAGCCGCTACTGGTTCGGCGCCAGCTATGCGGCGCGGTTCGCGGCCGGGGCCGCGCCCGAGAGCTTCGACAAGGATTTCGTGCGCAACTGGGTGGTGGCGCGCTGCGATCCGTACAAGGACCCGATCCCGCCGGTACCGGCCGATATCGTGCTGGAGGCGGCGCGCATCTATATCAACGTGTTCGAGGCGATCACCGGGCAGGCGTTCGCACTGCCCGACCCGGCCGTGCCGGTGCTGGCGCGCATTCGGACCAACCTGGCCCCCTACTTCTGAGTCGACGATCACGCAGCCTGGGCGCGGCACTTCGCACAGGTGCCCTCGGCCTCGATGGTGGCGCCGGTCACCTTGAAGCCGACCACCTCGGCGGCGTGGGCCAGGGCATGGGCGAGGGCGTGGTCCTCGATCTCGGTGGCCTGGCCGCAACTGCGGCAGATCAAGAACTGGGCGGCGTGGTGGTGGTGGTCGTGGCCGTGGTCATGCGCCTCGATGCAGCCGACGAAGGCCGACAGCCGTTCGATACGGTGCACAAACCCTTGTTCCAGCAAAAAATCCAGCGCGCGATAGATGGTGGGCGGGGCGGCGGCACCGCGATGGGCGCGCAGGCGTTCCAACAGGTCGTAGGCTCCGATGGGGGCGTTGGCATCGAGGATCAGCCCTAGCACCAGCCGGCGCAGCTCGGTCAGCCTGATGCCACGCGACTCGCACAGCGTGGCTGCGTGGGCGAGCTTGGCCTCGGTTGTGGGGATGAAGGGCTGCGGCACCGGGACTCCTTGGCGGGGGGCGGATTCGGTGCAATATAGCAGGCATGGAAAGCACGACCATCCTGGATGTCATCTCGTTTGACGCAAACGGCCTGGTGCCGGCCATCGCCCAGCAGCACGACACCGGCGAGGTGCTGATGATGGCGTGGATGAACCGCGAGTCGGTGGCCGAGACGCTGGCGACCGGGCGGGTGTGCTATTTCAGTCGCAGCCGCGGCAAGCTGTGGCGCAAGGGCGAAAGCTCGGGCCAGCAGCAGAGGCTGGTGGAGTTGCGGCTGGATTGCGACGGCGACACGGTTCTGCTGCTGGTCGATCAGGCGGGCGTGGCGTGCCACACCGGGCGGCGCAACTGCTTCTTCCTGGCGGCGCGCGACGGGGCGCTGGTGGAGATCGCCGATCCGCTGGTGTCGCCGGAGGTGTTGTACGGTCATGGTCACCAGCATTAGCGCGGTTCCCGTCACCTCGGTGACTGCCCCAGTGCCAGTCACCGTCGTCACCGGGTTCCTGGGCGCGGGAAAGACGACCCTGCTCAACCGGCTGCTGCCGAAGCCGGCGATGGCGGGCACGGCGGTTCTGGTGAACGAGTTCGGCGAGATCGGCATCGACCACCTGCTGGTGGAGAAGCTGGACGACACCACCATGCTGCTGCCCTCGGGCTGCCTGTGCTGCTCGGTGCTCGGCGACATGGCGCGGGCGCTGCGCGACCTGGCACCCCGCGTGCAGGCCGGCGAGGTGAAGCGGGTGGTTATGGAAACCACGGGCCTCGCCGATCCGGCGCCGGTGGTGCAGACCCTGATGTCGGATGTGATGCTGGCGCGGATGTTCCGCATGGACGGCATGGTGACCGTGGTGGACGCGGTGCACGGGCTCGGAGCGCTGGACGCACACGAGGAAGCGGTACGTCAGGTGGCGATGGCCGATCGGATCGTGTTGTCCAAGACCGACCTCGCGGCCGGGACGGATGCGTTGCGGGCCAGGATCGCCGCGCTGAACCCCGGCGCCCCGGTGCTGGTGGCCGATCGCGGCAATATCGACCCGGCATCGATCCTGGAATGCGGGCTGTTCGATGCCTCCGGCAAGATCGCCGACGTGCAGGCGTGGCTCAACGACGCCGCCTGGGGCAAGGGCGGCGCCCATGCCAACGGGGTGGGCGGGCGCATCCACTCGTTCTGCCTGACCTTCGACGAGCCGCTGCACTGGTCGGGCATCGGCATGTGCCTGGAGATGCTGATCGGCACGCGCGGGGAGAACCTGCTGCGGGTCAAGGGCATCCTCAACCTTGTGGGCCAGGAGCGGCCGGTGGCGATCCATGGCGTGCAGCACATGTTCCACGAGCCGGAACTGCTGCCGGCCTGGCCGCCAGGCGACCCCAGGACGAGCCGCATCGTGTTCATCACCAAGGATTTGTCGCGCGAGACAGTGGAGGAAGGGCTGCGGGCCTTCGAGCGGGCGGCGGCGGGGGAATAGCCGCCCCTATGCCTGCCGGGCGCGCTGCATCAAGCCACGGGTGAAGGGACTGTGCGGCTTGAGGGCGAGGCGTTCGGCAACCAGCGCCTCGGAGAGCCGACGGTTGCCGCTGCGCAGAGCGGCTTCGGCCAGGGTCCAGTCGATCAGGTCGCGCTGGGCGTGGCTGCCGCCGAAAGCGTTGGCGATGGCGCGCACGGGGTGCAGGGTTTCGGCCGCCGCCGCATAGGCGCCGCGGTGGAAGGCGGCGAAACCCTCGACCAGCGGAATGCCGATACTGCCGATCCAGCGCGCGGTCTCGCCCGGCCCGGCGGCGGCTTGCTTCATGCGGGCGAGGCGGGTTGCCACCTGGGCCTCGCGCCCGGCGCCGAGATCGGCGAGGCAGGCGTGCCAGTCGTTGAAGGGATAGGTACTGCCATCGGCGTGCGGCCCCCAGGTGTCGGCGACCTCGGCCCAGCGGCCGGATACGTCGGCGCCCGATAGGTCGAGGCGCCAGAGCAGGGCGGCGGCATCCACCAGGTCGACGGCGATGGCGCTGGGGGTGGCGCGCACCTGCCGGTCGTAGATATTCAGCGCCGCGCCGGTCTGGCCGAGGTCGAGGTGGTAGAGCGCGCGATGCCACCAGTTGTGGACGCGGAAGAAGCATTCCTCGGCGGCCCAGTGGGATTCGCGCGCGATCATCCAGCCGATGCCGTCCTCGGCGCGGCCCTGCATTTCCATCACATGGGCGACGGCGTGGTGGGCCCAGGAATCGCCGGGTTCAGCATCGAGCGCGGTGCGGCCGGTGGCCTCGGCCTGGGCGTAGTCGCCGGCTTCCTCCAGGCCAAAGGAATACATGCCGAGCACGGCGGAGCGGCCCGGCAGGGCGGCGGGCCAAGCGGGCAGCGCGCGGGCGACGCGGTCGCGCAGGGAGCGGGCGTTGGCGCGGAAGAAGTCGATGAGGTGGCCGGCCTGCAGCGCCAGCAGATCGCGCGGGTGGTCGATGTTGTGGCGGTCGGCGAGCAGGGCGGCGCGGGTCCATTCGCCGTCGAGCACGGCGGCGGTGATGGCGGCCATGGCGGTGCTGCGCGAATCCTGCGGCAGGGGGGCCGCCTCGGCCAGCAGGGCGCGGGCATCGGCGGCGGCGGCCGGTTCGGTGGCCAGCGCCAGGATCAGCGCCTTGGCAGTGGGCGGCAGTGCGGCGCCCGGGGCGGCGGCGCAAGCGGTATCGAGGGCGGCAAGGGGGTCGCCACGGTAGAGGCTGAAGGCGGCCACGGCTTCGTCGTAGGCCGCGACGGCGGCGGGGTTGGCGTGGTGGACCGGGTTTCCCTGGCGATCAAGCATGGCGGGCCTCGTCATGATCGGGGGGAAGCGGATTTGGGCAGGATAGCACCGGGCTGGGAGGCTGGCACGCGACAAGGCGCCCGGCCGGAGGCATGATGCGCGCCTGCCGTGACCGCCAGCCGTGAGGTTCCCATGCGCGCACCCTTCGTGTCCCGCCGCACCCTGCTTGCCGGGGCCGCTGCCCTGCCGCTGCTGCCGCGCGCCGGGCGGGCGGCGATGCCGCGGCGGGGCGGGCGGCTGACGGTGGCCGCCGACTCCGAGCCGCCGAACCTGAACCCCGCCCTGGTCGCCTCGAACGGCGTGTTCTTCGTCGCCAGCAAGGTGATGGAGCCGCTGGCCGAGGCTTCCTATGACGGGCCGGACGGGCTGGCGCCGCTTCTGGCGACGGGGTGGCAGGGCTCGGCGGACGGGCGCTCGTTCACCTTCGGCCTGCGCGAGGGGGTGGCCTGGCATGATGGCAAGCCCTTCACCTCGGCCGATGTGGCGTTCTCGGCGATGGAGGTGTGGAAGCAGAAGCAGAATCTCGGTCGCGCGGTGTTCCGCGAGCTGGAGTCCGTCGAGACGCCGGACGCCCACACCGCGGTGTTCCGCTTCGCCGTGCCGACGCCGGGGCAGCTGATCCGCAACGCGCTGCCGGCGCTGACGGCGGTGGTGCCGAAGCACCTGTTCGAGGGCACGGACATCATGAAGAACCCGGCCAACCGGCAACTGGTGGGCACCGGGCCGTTCCGCTTCGCCGAGCGGCGGCCTGGCGAATACACGCGGCTGGTGCGCAACACGTCGTACTGGGAGCAGGATCGGCCGTACCTCGACGAGGTCGTCTATCGCGTGCTGCCGGACCGGGCGGCGGCGGGCAATGCGCTGGAGGCCGAGGAAATCCAGCTCGCGGCCTTCTCGGCGGTGCCGCTGGCCGACCTGGAGCGCATCGGCAAAGTGCCGGGCATTAAGGTGTACAGCAACGGCTATGAGGGGCTGACCTACCAGCTGGTGGTGGAGATCAACCACAGCCGCAAGGAGTTGTCCGACGTTCGGGTGCGCCGCGCGCTGGCCCACGCGATCGACCGCGACTTCGTGGTGCGCACCATCTTCCGCGGCTACGCCAGGGTGGCTCAGGGGCCGGTGCCGCAGCACGACCGGGTGTTCCATGCGCCGGACGTGGCCGGCTACGGCTTCAATCCGGCACGGGCCAACGCGCTGCTGGACGAGGCCGGGTATCCGCGCGAGGCCGATGGGGTGCGCTTTCGGCTGCGCCTATTGCCGGCGCCGTTCTTCAATGAAACGCGGCAGTTCGGCGACTATCTGCGCCAGGCGCTGGCCAAGGTGGGGGTGGATGCCACGGTGGTGGCCAACGATTCACCGGGGCATATCCGCGCGGTCTATACCGACCGGGCGTTCGATATCACCGTCGGCAGCCCGGTGTATCGCGGCGATCCGGCGATCTCGACCACGGTGCTGTTCCAGAGCGGGCTGCCGCCGGGCGTGCCGTTCGCCAACCAGTACGGCTATGCCAACCCCGTGGTGGATGGGCTGATCCGCCAAGCCATCAGCACCATCGACGACGCCGAACGGGTGCGGCTGTATCGCGCGTTCCAGAAGCAGGTGGTGGAGGACGTGGCGATGATCAACGTCGCCGAGTTCAGCTTCATCACCGTGGCGCGCGACACCGTGCTGGGCGTGTCGACCAATCCGCGCTGGGCAGTGTCGAACTGGGCGGATGTAGGGCTGGTGGGGTAGCGGGACCGGGGGGCACGATGACGGGCTTGCCGCGGCCGCTGCGGCTGGTGCTGCGGCGGCTGGCCGGGGCGTTGCCGGTGCTGGCGCTGGTGGTGGTGGGCTCGTTCCTGCTGCTGGAGGCGGCACCAGGCGACGCGGTGGATGCCTACCTGGCCGGGATCGGCGGCGGCGATGCGGGCCAGATGGCGGCGTTGCGGGCGGAATGGGGGCTGGACCAGGGGCCCCTGCCCCGGCTGGCGGCCTATGTGACCGCGCTGCTGCGGCTGGACCTCGGCTGGTCGAGCGCCTTCGAGCGGCCGGTGCTGGAGGTGGTGCTGGAGCGCCTGCCGAATACGCTGCTGCTGATGGGCATGGCCACCGCCCTGGCGCTGTCGCTCGGCTCGCTGCTGGGCATCGTTTGCGGGGCGCGGCCCGGCTCGGTGCAGGACCGGGCGCTGTCGCTGGCGGCGATCGCCGTCTATGCCACGCCGGGGTTCTGGCTGGGATTGGTGCTGATCGTAGCGTTCTCGGTCGAGTTGCGCTGGCTGCCCAGCGGCGGGATCGAGACGACGGCCTCCGGGCTGGCGGGCTGGGACCGGGCGGTGGATATCGCCCGGCATCTGGTGCTGCCGGTTCTGGCGCTGGGACTGGTCTATATGGCGTTGTATTTGCGGCTGATGCGCGACGGCATGGCGGAATTGTGGGGTCAGGATTTCGTGCGCGCGGCGCGGGCCCGCGGCATGAGCGGGCGGCGGCTGGTGCTGCGGCATGTGGCGCGCAACGCGCTGCTGCCAGTGGTGACGATGCTGGGGCTGCAATCCGCCTCGATGCTCGGCGGCAGCGTGGTGGTGGAGAGCGTGTTCGCCATCCCCGGCCTGGGGCGGCTGGCGCAGGAGTCGGTGGCGCGACGGGATACGCCGCTTCTGCTGGGGGTGGTGCTGCTGAGTGCCGTGGTGGTGATGCTGGTGAACCTGGTGATCGACCTGGCCTATGCACTGCTCGACCCACGCGTGGGCAGCGGGGGCGGCGGATGAACTTCCTGCGACGGGTGCTGGCAACCGGCGAGGGCCTGGCGGGCGGCGCGATGCTGGCGGTGCTGCTGGCCGTGGCGCTGGCCGCCCCGGTGCTGGCGCCCGGCGACCCGATGGCGATGGCCGGCGACCCGCTGCTGCGGCCGTTCCAGGACGCGGCGCATCCGCTCGGTACCGACCGGCTGGGGCGCGACGTGCTGGCCGGCCTGATCCACGGCGCGCGCACCACGCTGCTGGTGGCCGGGGCGGCAGCGGCGGCGGCACTGGGGATCGGCATCACCGTGGGCACGCTGGCCGGTTTTCTCGGCGGCTGGGTCGACGAGGCGCTGATGCGGGTGGCCGAGGCGTTCCAGACGGTGCCGGCCTTCCTGCTGACGCTCGCGCTGATCAGCGTGACCGGGCCACGCGCCTCGACCATCGTGCTGGGCATCGCCATCGGGGCCTGGATGCAGCCGGCGCGGATCACCCGGGCTGAGATCTTGTCGTTGCGCGAGCGCGACTTCGTGGCGGCGGCCCGTGTGATCGGCATGCACAAGCTGGAGATCGCCTTCCGCGAGGTGCTGCCGAACGCGCTGACGCCGGCGATCTCGCTGGCCGCGGTGATCGTGGCCGCGGCGGTGTTGATCGAGGCGGCGCTATCGTTCCTGGGCTTCGGCGACCCGAACCGGGTGACCTGGGGCTCGATGATCGCCGAGGGGCGGGCAGTGCTGCGCGGGGCGCCGTTCCTGTCGATCATCCCCGGCATGGCCCTGGTGGCGACGGTGCTGGCGGTGCACCTGACCGGGCGCGCGGTGGCGCGGACGCTGCGGGTGCGGCCAGAGGTGGTGCGGCCAGAGGTGGTGCGGCCAGAGGTGGCGCGCCCGGTGCTGGGGTGAACATGCTCGCCGTTCGCGGGCTGGGCGTCGCCTATGGCGGGGCAGGCCCCCCTGCCCTTGCGGATGTGTCGCTCGATCTCGCGGCCGGGCGGCGGCTGGCGGTGCTGGGCGAGAGCGGATCGGGCAAGTCGACCCTGGCACTGGCGATCTGCGGCCTGCTGGCGGCGGGCGCGCGGGTGAGCGGGACAGTGGCGTTTCCCGGGCTGGCGGCGGCGCCGGTGCTGGGGCGGGATATCGGGGTGGTGTTCCAGGACCCGGGCGGCAGCCTCAACCCGGTGCTGACGATCGGCGAGCAGATCGCCGAGGTGGCAGTGGTGCATCGCGGGCTGGGGTGGCGGGCGGCGGCGGCGCAGGCGGCGCGGCTGCTGGACAGGATGCGGATCGTCGGGGCGCAGGCGGCGCTGCGGCGGCATCCGCATGAGTTCTCCGGTGGGCAGCGGCAGCGGATTGCGCTGGCGGCGGCACTGGCAGCCGACCCGGTGCTGCTGGTGGCCGACGAGCCGACCAGCGCGCTGGACACGGTGGTTCAGCACGAGATGGTGGAATTGCTGGACGGGTTGGTGCGCGAGCGCGGCCTGACCCTGCTGTTCGTGACGCATGACATCGCGCTGGCCTCGATGCTCGCCGACGAGGTGGCGGTGCTGTTCGGCGGGCGGCTGATGGAGGCGGGGCCGGTGGGGCGGGTGTTCCGGCATCCTGCCCATGCCTATACGCGGGCGCTGCTGGCGACGCGGTTGAACCTGGATACGACGGTGGGGGAAACGACGCTGGGGGCGCGGCTGCCGGAGATCGATCCGGCGGATTTCTCGGTGTTCGTTCCGGCGCGGCGGGTGCCGCATGGTTGAGCCGGCGTTGCTGGAAGTGGCCGGGCTGCACAAGCGGTTCCGCCGTGCGGGCCAGGACGTGACGGCGCTGGACGGGGTGGACCTGCGGATCGCGCCGGGCACCACGCTGGCGCTGGCGGGGGCGTCGGGTTCGGGGAAATCGACGCTGGCGCGCTGCGTGGTGCGGCTGGTGGCGCCGAATGCCGGGACGATCCGCTTCGCCGGGGTGGATCTGCTGGGCCTGGGCGAGGCAGCGCTGCGGGCGATGCGGCCGCAACTGCAGATGGTGTTCCAGGACCCGTCCACGGCGTTCAACCCGCGCGCCACGGTGGCGCGCATCCTGGCCGATCCACTGCGCGTGCATGGGCTGGCGCCGCGCGCGCAGTGGCGGGCGCGGGCGCTGGCGCTGCTGGACATGGTGCGGCTGCCCGGCATGCTGATCGACCGGCAGCCGCATGAGCTGTCCGGCGGGCAGCGGCAGCGTGTGGCGATCGCCCGCGCCCTGGCCACAAGGCCGCGCCTGGTGGTGCTCGACGAGCCGGTATCCGCGCTGGACGTGTCAGTGCGGGCGGCGGTGCTGAACCTGCTGCTGGACCTGCAGGAGCAGACGGGGGTGGCCTACCTGCTGATCGCCCACGACCTGGCGGTGGTGCGCGCCGTGGCGGGCACGGTCGCGGTGATGGAGGCGGGGCGGATCGTGGAGCACGGGGCGGTGGACGAGGTTTTCGCTCGCCCGCAGGCCACGGCGACGCGGGGGTTGCTGGCGGCGGTCCCGCGCCTGGTCCTGCGGGAGGGGTGAGCGCGCGGCGGTGCCCCCTACATCGCCTGCTGCGTGAGCCACGCAAGCACGAGATAGCGGCCAGTCTTGGCGAGGCTGACGAGGAGCAGGAAGCGGCACAGTGGTTCGCGCAGCATGCCGGCGACGACGGTGATCGGGTCGCCGATGATCGGCATCCAGCTCAGCAGCAGCGACCAGCGGCCCCATTTGGCGTAGCCACGGCGGGCGCGGGCCAGGGCGGCGGGCGAGGCCGGGAACCAGCTTCGGCCGGCAAAGCGTTCGATGAAGCGGCCAAGTACCCAGTTCACCACGCTGCCCAGCACATTGCCGAAGCTGGCGACCGCCAGCAGCCAAACCACCGGGTGCTGGCCGGCCAGGATCAGCCCGACCAGCACCGCCTCGGACTGCATCGGCAGGATGGTCGCCGCCAACAGGGCCGAGAGGAACAGGCCGCCATAGGAGGCGACATCGAGCAGCACCTATTTCATGAAGCGCGTCACCACGTTGCGCACCAACGTGGAGATCTGGTTGTCGAAATCGTTCCACGGCAGGCTGCCGCAGAAGGTGATGGAGCCGACCGAGAACACCGCGCCGCCCCGTACTGTTTCGAAATACACCATGTCGCTGCGGATCAGCGGGTCCGGCTCGTTGCTCATCTTGTTCTCGCGCGGCTGCAACACGTCTTCCGGCGTCACGCCGAAATGCGCCTGATGACCCTCGGAGCGGCAGAGCACCACGGTGTTGGGCGGGGTGCCAAGCAGCGGGTCGGCGCGGTCGAGCTCGAAGCCCGCGGCACCGCCGCCGGAGAAGCCGAAATCACCGATCACCTCGCCGTTCACGCCGTCGAATATCCAGGCCACCTCAGGCGCGAAGCTTTCCGGCAGGCGACGATAAAAGGAGCCCTCGAAGCGGCCCTGGGCGGAGAAGCCCACGCCGGCAAGCTGCTGCGGCGCGCGGTCCTGGCGGCGCCACAGCCCGCCATAGCCGCCGTCGAACTGGTGGAAATACTCGCCGGGATCGGCGGCCCAGGCGCGGGTGCCGCCCTCGGTGCGGCGCAGTTCCAGCGTATCGGGCACGGCGGAACTCGCGGCCACCCGCCAATAGAAGCCGTTGCCGCCGAGATAGGCGAGGCGACCACCGCCGGCGGTATAGTCGCGCAAGGCGTCGAGCGTGCCGAGGCTGTGGTATTCCGGGTGCGAACCGGTCAGCACGCATTTGTAGCGCGACAGCAGGGCCACGCCCTCGGCCGCGATGTCGTGGTCGGTGATGGCGTCCCACGCGATGCCCATGGCGTCGAGCCAGGCGGCGAGGTGCATGTCGGCGGGGAAGTGGCGCAGGCCGGAGCCGCGCTGGTCGGGATAGGCCACCTGCCCCGCGCGGAAGGTGAGGATCGGCCGGCGCATGGTGGAAAGCGCCACGCCCGAGCCGTCAGCGTGCCAGTTGTAGGTGGACAGCCCGTATTGCGGATGCTCGGCGGGATGATACGGATAGCTGCCCCACGCGGCGCGGCGCTCCCGGTAGGATTCGTCGAAGTTGCCGCGGTCGTAGTTGGCATAAACTTGGTAGGTATAGGTGGGGAACAGCAGCGCGACCTTGGCGGTGGCGGTGGCCGGCGGCGGCAGCACGAAGAACGGCACGATATCCTCGGCCGCAGTCTCAGCGTCGGTGCCGGCACGCAGGCGGATGCCATAGACGCCGCTGGGCAGGTCATCCGGCACCGCGAAGGTGAAGTCGGTGTCCCAGGCGCAGTCGTAGAGGTCGTCCTCGTGGAAGTGCACGGCGGCGTACTGGTCGGGTGCGTCGCGCCAGCGCATCTCCGCCCCGGTCCAAAAGGCGCCGCGCATGGCCCTGGTAGGCAGGTTGACCAAGCGGCCATGCAGGCGGTGCGGGCCGCGATCGGTGATCGCGTCGGTGGCGATGTCGCGGGCGAAGTCCCACCACGCGATGACCGATCCGCGCGGCAGGTGGGCGGGTTCAAGCGGCGCGGCGCCGTCGAAGATGCCACGCAAGATCACCGGATGTTCGAGGCGGCCGTTGAAGTGGGCGCGACAGGGATGGACGGTGCCGTCGATGTCGGCGGCCAGCACCACTCGTTGCGGAATAGGAATCTCCACGGCGGCCGTGGCACTGCCGTTGCCGTCCACGCCCCAGTCGGTCTGCAGCTTGCGCTGGATCAGGCGTACGGTGCCGCCCGCGGCAACGAGGCGCAGTTCGTACCAGCGGCGTTCCGTCATAGGGGCCGCGACACGGCATTCGGTGGTGCCGATGCGCAGCACCGCGCCCGCGTCGGTGGCATGCAGCACAAGGCCATCCCAGGCGAGTACGGCCTGGGGCCGCCCGTCGAGCAGCCAGGGCTGCACGCGGATCGACAACGTCCAGTCGCCGTCGAGCGACAGCCCCGCCAGCGGAACCTCGCCCCAGGAGCCGATGTGGATAGGCTTGGCGCGGCCGGGATAGGCGGCGGCGAAGGCGGCCGGCACGTCCTCGACCTTCACGCCGGGGCCGACGGGATTGGGGTCGGCGCTGCGGATGCGCACCAGGTCCGCACGGTAGTCGCCGACTTCACTGGAGACCTTCACGGCGATCGCGCTGCCCGCGCGGACGGAGAAGCGGTCGGTGTAGCCGATCAGCGGAACCATCACGCCGCCGCCCCATGCGGCAAGGAGTCTAGGGCGGCGGCGAAGCGGCGGAACATCTCGTCGATCTCGGCCTCGGTGATGATCAGCGGCGGGGCGAAGTTGATGGTGTCGCCGACCACGCGCAGCAGCAGCCCCTGATCCATCATCGCCTGCTGCATCGCCTGCCCGCGCCCGCCCGGCTGGTCGGGCAGCGCGTGAAGCTGCACCGCGCCGCCGAGGCCGAGGCCGCGGGTATGGAACACGAGGTCGTGGCCGGACAGCGCATCGAGGTGCCGGTGCAGGCGCGGGGAAACGGCGCGGACATGGCCGAGCAGGTCGCGCTCGTCGATGATCTCGATCATGCGCAGCGCGACGGCCGCGGCGACCGGGTGGCCGGCATAGGTGGCGGCGTGCGGGAACAGGCCGAAAGCGTCCGAACCGCGCTCCAGCGCGTCGTAGAAGTCGCCGCCCATCACCACGGCGGAGATCGGCTGGTAGGCAGCCGACAGCGCCTTGGCCAGGGTCATGCAGTCTGGGCGCACGTTGAATGTTTCGGCCGCGAACATGTGGCCGGTGCGGCAGAAGCCGGTGATCACCTCGTCGTCGAACATCATCACGCCGTAGCGATCGAGGATCTCGCGCAGCCCCGCCATGTAGCCCTTCGGCGGCAGCACGCAGCCGGCCGAGTAGGAGACCGGGTCGAGGATCATGGCCCCGACCGTCTCCGGCCCCGCCTGCTCGATGGCGACCTCGATCTCCAACAGCATCCGCGCGGTGAACTCCGCCTCGCTCTCGCCGGTCAGGGCCTTGTTGACAAAGTCGGGCTGGCTGACGGTGATCACGTCGTCCATCGGCAGGTTGAAGGCCGCCGCCGTGCCGGGGAAGCCGCCGAGCGCCGCCGTGGCCATGGTGCCGCCATGATAGCTGCCGGTGCGGGCGATCACCTTGGTGCGCTTCGGCTCGCCGAGGAAGGCGTTGCGGAACCGCATGAACTTGATGAGGAAGTCGTTGGCCTCCGACCCGGTGGAGGCGAAAGCGACGCGCGCGCCTGGCATGGGCGCCATGGCCGCAAGCTTTTCGGCCAACGCCAGCACCACCGGCACGGTGCGGTAGATGCCCGAGGCATAGGCTGGCAGGTGGCGCATCTGGCGCACCGCGGCCTCGATCAGGTCCTCGTCGGAAAAGCCGAGGGCGGCGCAGTAGAACGAGGACGTGCCCTCCATGTATTCGCGGCCGTTCTCATCAATGAGGAAAATGCCGCGGCCGCGCTCGATCACCATGGGCCGGGTGGTGCGGGCACGGCGCAGGTTGGTGAAGCCGATGAGGGCGGCGTTGTCAGGGTTGTTGTCGCGTCGGGAAATCAGCATGGGGTGCCTCGCCTGCTCCGGTGGGCCGAGCGTGGCCAAGGCGGCCGGTGGCGTCAATCGGCATGGGCGGGTTTGCTCGCCTGCGCATGCTGCCTGATAGTAAGGGGAATGGCGCGCCATGTCCGGCCGCGCCGGGGAGAGCGCGCATGAGCATCCAATTCTGGACCTGGAACACCCCCAACGGCCGCAAAATCAGTGCGGCGCTGGAGGAGATGGGGCTCGCCTACACGGTCAAACCGGTGAACATCTCCAAGAACGAGCAGTTCAACCCCGACTTCCTGAAGATCTCGCCCAACAATCGCATCCCCGCGATTGTCGATCCGGACGGCCCGGGCGGCCAGCCGATCACGGTGTTCGAAAGTGGTGCGATCCTGATCTACCTCGGGGCGAAGACCGGCAAGTTCTGGCCGGCGGACCTGCGCGCGCAAGTGCCGGTGCTGGAGTGGCTGATGTGGCAGATGGGCGGGTTCGGGCCGATGCCGGGCCAGGTGCACCATTTCCTGGCGGTGGAGAACGAGCAGGACCGCCGCTATGGGCTGGAACGCTACAGTAAGGAAACCAAGCGCCTTTATGGTGTCGCCGACCGCCGGCTGGCCGAGGTGGAGTTTTTCGCCGGCGACATCTCGATCGCCGACTTCGCCATTCTGGGCTGGGCGTGGCGGCACGAACGCCATCAGGTGGACCTGGCAGAGTTCCCCCACGTAAAGCGCTGGTACGAGACGATGATGGCCCGGCCCGCAACCCAGCGCGGCTTCGAAGTGGCGCTGAGCTAGCTGGTGGCGCGGCGTGCGAAGCGGCATTTGACGCTCCGCACGTCAGGCCCTAGAAGGTCGATAGCAAACGTCGTGTGACTTACGTCTCCAGGCGGAGGGGTGGCCGAGCGGCTGAAGGCGACGGTTTGCTAAATCGTTGTACGGTTTATCCCGTACCGTGGGTTCGAATCCCATCCCCTCCGCCAAAGTATCTAGGTAATCCATTGAATTAATAGACAATTTCAGCAGCGCCGTTTTCCCTACCCCCAAACCTACCCCCAAGGGTGCATTGGATGGGGCTGGATTGGGATAGACGGAAGTAGCCGGTGCATAGTTTACAGGCTGGAAGCGGCTCCACCCAAACCGGGCCAGAAAGCCACGTTTTAGCTGCGCCGCACCACCCGGACGGTTCCGGCGCCGGCACGGCCAGAGTTTTACGGCCCCCCTCCCCCCCGGCAGCGAATCTTCAGCACCGCCGGCCGACGGCGCACCCTCAGGCCATCACCGGCGCCATATGCCCGGCGGGTGGGCAGGTAACGGTTCGTTGCTGTCGTGTTCCAGCCTACGGTTCATCACCGGCACCGCACGGGCGGCGGCATCGTCGGCCAGGTGGGCGGCGGCTTCCTCGGGCAGCCCGGCGGCGAGGGCGGCGGAATAGGCGGCGGCGGCGCCCGCCTCGATTCCGGCGCGCACCATGGCAAACTCACCGGCCCGTGAGTTTAGGAACCGCCGCATGGATGACGCCTCGGCGCGGGTGCGGCGGGCCTTCGTTGCGTCCAAACTGCCCAGCAGCCAATCTAGGGCTGCCGCATAGTCCATCATTCCGCCGGGGCCTTCGGGCATACCTTGGCGCAGATAATGGGAGATTGCGGCGGGCGATACGCACAAGTCCCCCGCCAACTCGCCCTTCGTCACGAGGCAGCGCGGCGCGTCA
>Ga0105055_10005566_pt1 | contig 17715 bp, 19 predicted proteins | sample BON03_FD_78090 | JGI IMG/M metagenome (GOLD analysis project Ga0105055, IMG submission 78090) | Freshwater microbial communities from Lake Bonney liftoff mats and glacier meltwater in Antarctica - BON-03 | ecosystem: Environmental > Aquatic > Freshwater > Ice > Glacier meltwater | place: Lake...
ACATCCCTCGCATGCAGATTAATTTCGACAACACTTACGCCCGCCTCCCCACCCACTTTTTCTCCCGCCAAGCGCCTTCGCCCGTGGCCGCGCCGAAACTGATCCGCGTCAATCACGCCCTCGCCGCAGAGCTCGGCCTTGACCCCGCGCAACTCGACACCCCCGAGGGTCTCGCCATCCTCGCCGGCAACGCCATCCCCGCCGGCGCCGCCCCCCTCGCTCAAGCTTACGCCGGCCACCAATTCGCTAACTTTGTCCCTCAACTCGGCGACGGACGCGCCATCCTGCTCGGCGAGGTCATCAACCTCAAAGGCCAACGCCGCGACATCCAACTCAAAGGGGCCGGTCCCACCGCGTATTCACGTCGTGGAGACGGGCGCGCCGCCCTCGGGCCCGTGCTCCGCGAATACATCGTCAGCGAGGCGATGACCGCCCTCGGCGTCCCCAGCACCCGTGCCCTTGCCGCCGTCGCCACCGGCGAAACCGTCTACCGCGAAACCCCGCTGCCCGGCGCTATCTTCACCCGTGTTGCCGCCAGCCACATCCGCGTCGGCACTTTCCAGTTCTTCGCTACTCGCGATGACTCCGCGGCCTTACGCACCCTCACCGACTACACCATCGCCCGACACTACCCCGCCGCCGCGCAAGCGGCCAATCCCACGCTCGCCCTCCTGGAATCCGTCATTCGCGCCCAGTGCGATCTCGTCACGTCGTGGATCCACCTCGGTTTCATTCACGGGGTCATGAATACCGACAATGTCGCCATCTCCGGCGAGACGATCGACTTCGGCCCCTGCGCCTTTATGGACGACTTTCACCCCCAATGTGTCTTCAGCGCGATCGATCGCAACGCCCGCTACGCTTGGGGCAACCAACCCGCCATTGCCCAATGGAACCTCACCCGCTTCGCCGAGACGCTTCTTCCCATCCTCAGCGACGATATTGCAGCAGCGAAGTCTCTCGCCGAAACCGCCCTCGCGATTTTCCCCGACCGTTTTCATTCCGGCTACCTCGCCGGCTTCCGCCGTAAGTTCGGCCTCCCCGATTCCCTCGCCGACGAAGGAGCCGCCTTCATCAAATCCACCCAAGAAATCCTCTCCACCCAAGCGGTCGATTTCACCCTCTTCTTCCGCCAGCTCACCCGCATCGCCGCCGGCGAATCAGACGACGCCCTCCTCTCCCTCTTCAACGATCCCGCCGTCGCCAACACCTGGCTCGCGTCTTGGCGCACGCTCGCCACCCCGACCGATTCTCTCACCACCATGCGCACCGCTAATCCGATCATCATCCCGCGCAACCACCGCATCGAGCAAGCGATCCAAGCCGCCCAAAAGGACGACTACGCCCTCTTCCACCGCCTCGTTGATGCCCTCGCGAAACCGTTCGACGAGAACCCCATCTACGCCGATCTCGAAGCCGCCCCCGCTCCCGCCGAACGCGTCACGCAAACCTTCTGCGGCACCTGATAAACATCATGCAACTTGGCCTCGACCGTTTTATCGCCATTCAACCTGACCCGGTCACCGGCATCCCTCCCCACCCAGCTGATCGCATGCGCGACCTCTTGGCCGAGGTCACGACCGCCGACGCCGCCGGGCTGGATGCCTTCGGTATCGGCGAGCATCATCGTCACGACTTCCTCGACTCCACTCCCGCCGTAATTCTTCCCACCGCCGCCGCGCGCACTCAACCGCTTCGTCTCACCAGCGCCGTCACCGTGCTCAGCGCCCACGACCCCGTCCGCGTCTTCCAAGATTTCGCTACGCTCGTCCTTATCTCCGGCGGCCGCGCCGAGATCGTCGCTGGCCGCGGGTCCTTCACCGAAGCCTTCCCGCTCTTCGGTCACAATCTGAAAGACTACGACACGCTCTTTACCGAAAAGCTCGATCTGCTCCTCAAGCTGCGCGCCGCCCCGGCCGTTCATTGGTCCGGTCAACACCGCACGGCGCTCACCGGCCAAAGCGTATTTCCTCGTCCACTACAATCGAAAATACCCATCTGGATCGGAGTCGGCGGCACACCCAAATCGTTCCGGCGCGCGGGCACGCTCGGACTCCCGCTCATGGTCGCGATCATCGGCGGCGAGCCCCGTCAATTCCGCCCCCTTCATCAGCGCCCACCGCGAAGCCAGCCAACGCGCCGGCCACGACCCCACCCAACTCAAAGTCGGTCTCCACCTGCTCGGCTACGTCGCCGACCCCACCCAACCAGCCGCCGACGAATTCTTCCCCGGCTGCGCCCGCGCTTTCACCAGGATCGGCCGCGAACGCGGCTGGCCAACCGTCACCCGTGAACCCTTCGATGCCCTCTGCGGTCCCACCGGCGCCCTCATCGTCGGCGACGCTGCCCAAGTCTCCGAAAAGATCCCCTACATCAACCATGCCCTCGGCGGCATCGACCGGCTCAACTTCCAAATGAGCGTCGCCTCCCTTCCCCCCCCCGCCGAAACCCTCCACGCCATCAATCTCTTGGGCCGCTCAGTAAAACCACTGGTAGCCTGATCAAGACCCGATGGAGGGGCGTCGCTGGACGACGCCCAATCCTGCCTCTCGGCCCGCCCCACCCCACTGATTCGCAATCTGCTCTGCCCGAAAAACGTCGGTCAACGTTTAGACGTCGCACCGTCACAAAACCCAGCGCGGCCACTGCGTAGCCAACCTTGCGTCGCGCGCAAAGCGGTATCCCAATCCTATCAATCCCATGGAAATCACTCGCATCGGCTCACAACCCTCCTCCACCGGCCCCGCCGACTACTTCACTGGATCAGTCCGCCTTGATCCCTTGTTTAAAACCCCGGCACCAGCTCGCAGTTTCGGTGCCAATGTCACTTTCGAACCCGGCGCGCGCACCGCGTGGCACACGCACCCGCTCGGCCAGACCCTCATCATCACGGCCGGCGTCGGACGCGTGCAACGCGAGGGAGGCCCCGTCGAAGAAATTCGGCCCGGCGACGTGGTCTGGTTCCCTCCCGGTGAGAAACACTGGCACGGCGCTGCGCCCAACATTGCCATGACCCACCTCGCCATCGCCGAGATCCTCGACGGCAAAAATGCCGACTGGATGGAAAAGGTCAGCGACGAACAATACGGCGGGTGAATCTCGCCATTTTCTTAAGCCAGACTCCGCTCATTCCTCTCGGCTACCCGACCAACAGCCGTCTCATTTACCCCACTTTCGAAGGCTGGCCCGTTCGCCGGCTTCTCCGCCGTTGCGCCGTGCTTCAACCGGTGGTATCGGGGCCGCAACGCCCCTTTTCCGGAATCTCCATTTCTTACGATCAGCCTCTTTTCGGCCGCTTTGGGGGGGGACTCTTTTCGATCATCTCCTACCTCAGAAGTTTCATTTTTTGGAATCGTATTTGACTCGATGCAAAGTATCCCTGCCCGTGAAGCGAAATCGGCCAACCCAAGAAATGAAACGTATTCCAAATGAAATCATTGTGCTAATCGCCATATTTTTGGCGGGGGTAGTTTCTGTGCTTTGGTACGTGTATGACGCCAAGGCCAAGCAGCGAGCAGAGGCCGAATCCGCGCCTATCACCTTACCATCGCAACCCTGACCGCAGACCCGATGAAGTTGGGGCGAGTAGACGGGCGGCAACAAAACAGCTGAGTTCCTTTCCATCATCACAACGCCCCTTCGAAGGTGACAAATGCGGAGTTGAGAAACGGGGCAAACGCATTGGACGGGTCGAACGCGAATGGCGCTCAACCGGGATCAAACCCTTCAAGTAAATCGTCTAGAGCTGTTCTGATTATCCGGAAGATGAAGCTATGGCGTCTGCCCCTTCGAAAAGTCGACGTCACCTTGACAGCTTTAAGAACCGGGTTTGATTCCCGATGCATAACCGACTCTTGAAGTCTTGACCAACCGTTGAAATCCAAAATCCGGTCGAACAGGGCCTAACCCACGGCTGATGCGTGTTCGCTCAGGCAACCCGTCTGGCGATATCCAAACCCTCAAGTCTCCAAACCATGCAAGAACTCACTGTTGGGCAATTTGATCTGATTGCCAACTTCTTCTCCTTCACCATCGCTGCGATGGGTGCAGCCACCGCATTCCTGTGGCTGAACCGATCACAAGTTGCGCCCTCCTACCGCCCGGCGGTCACCATCAGTGGCTTGGTGACGTTTATCGCGCTCTACCACTACTTCCGCATCTACGCCAGTTGGACCGGTGCTTACGACGTCACCGACGGCATGCTCGTTGCCACTGGCGAACGATTTAATGACGTCTACCGCTACGTCGACTGGCTGCTGACCGTGCCGCTGCTCCTCGTCGAACTCATCCTTGTGATGAAACTTTCGAAAGCGCTGACCGTATCCAAAAGCGTCCGACTCGGTATTTTGGCTGCCGTCATGATCCTCCTGGGCTACCCTGGTGAAATCGCCCAAGACGCCGGAACCCGTTGGCTCTGGTGGTCTCTTGCCATGGTTCCTTTCCTTTGGATCGTCTATGAGCTGTTCGTGGGCCTCAAATCGTCCCTTGCAAATCAGCCTGCCGAAGTCCGTGGAATCGTAAATTCCGCTCGCTGGTTGGTCCTCATCTCTTGGTCCTTCTACGCCGTCGTTTTTGTCTTCCCCATGATTGGCTTTTCGGGCGGAGCGGCGACCACCGCCGTTCAGGTCGGCTACTCCATCTCCGACGTCGTCGCCAAAGCAGTCTTTGGTATTCTCATCTACATGATCGCGGTAAGAAAATCCGCCGCCGAAGGCTACATCGTAGATGGTTCGACTTCCGCGGCCAAATCATAGCTTTGATGCAACCCTAAGTAACTGCCCGGGTCAGCTCACGCCGACTCGGGCTTTTTCCTATGTCTTTTGTATTCGTCCCGCCGCCCCCCACCGCCGCATCAGTGCCCCATGAGGCACCGTTGGTGGAACGCCGAATGCGTCGGCTTTGCACCGGACTCGACCACCCCGGAAACGTTTTCGTATTAGCCCTTGAGGGCCACCTGGCAGCAGGCGGCCAAAGAACCCGGTCTCGGGTCTCGCTCCGGAGTAGCCTTGAACTCGGTCTCGCGGAATCGGATTCGGTGGCGCTGGCCACCGCGGTCGAATTGCTACATAACGCATCCCTCATCCAAGACGACCTTCAGGACCGCGCACCGACGCGCCGGGGCGAACCCACCGTCTGGTCGAAATACGGCGCCGATTGCGCCATCGGCCTCACTGATCTCACGATCAGCGCAGCTTTCCGCTCGCTCGCGGACGTATCCAATCCCCGCTTAATTCCAGGTCTGATCGACCGAGTTCACCGAGCGATAGCGACGACCTTGCGCGGGCAGACCGATGACCTCAACGGCCAAACCACCGACCTCGAAAACGCGATCGCCTTGGCCCGGCGCAAGTCGGGCCCCTTGTTTGGACTGGCCCTCGGGCTGCCCCTTTACTTCGCCGGCCAAACGGAGGCTCTCGCGACCGCGAATGATGCGGCCGAGGACTTCGGCGTCGGCTATCAAATCTACGATGATATCGTCGATCTGGACGACGACCGCACCTCCGATTCATGCAGCAACATGGTTATCGCGCTGGAGAGAAAGTTACCGGCAACCGAAGCGCGCCTTCAGGCTCGCCGCCTCGCGGATCAGTATCTCGGGTCATCCGCAATCGCCGCCCTCAGCCTGCCGACCAACTCCGGACAAGGACTGGCCGATCTGGCCGCTGAGGTTCGCCAACGATTTAATTTGTTGTTCGATGAGTAAGGCCATCGTCATCGGCGGCGGGTTTGGTGGCATCGCCGCCAGCCTGCGCTTGCGGGCCCGCGGTTACGAGGTGACCGTCGTGGATCGTTGCCCTCGGCTCGGCGGACGCGCCCAGGTTTTTGAACGCGACGGCTTTCGCCATGATGCCGGTCCCACCGTGGTCACCGCCCCCTTTCTTTTCGACGAGATTTTTGAGCTCTTCGGCCGGCGTCGCCGCGATTACGTGACGTTCGTGCCTCTCGATCCGTGGTATCAGTTCTATTTTCCTTCCGGCGAAACCTTCAACTACGGCGGCACCGTGGAAAGCACCTTAGCCGAAATTGCACGTTTTTGCCCCGAAGACGTGGCTGGTTATCGCGGGCTACTCGAACAGTCGCGGAAAATCTTCGACGTCGGCTTCACCGCCTTGGCCGATCAACCTTTCGATTCCTTTGGCACCATGTTAAAACAGGTGCCCGATCTGGCCCGGTTGGGCTGCCATCGGACCGTGTGGCAGTTGGTCAGCCATCATCTGAAGGATCCTCGCCTGCGCCAGGCGTTTTCCATTCAGCCGTTGCTCGTCGGAGGGAACCCCTTCGACACCACGAGCATCTACAGCCTCATCCACTACTTGGAGCGGCAATGGGGCGTGCATTTCGCGATGGGCGGAACCGGTGCCATCGTGGACGCGTTCAGCACCCTCATGGCCGAGGTGAATATCGAGGTCCGGCTCAACACGACCGTGGTATCGGTGATCGTCGAACGCGGTGTCGCGCGAGGCGTGCGGCTCGAGCAGGGCGTACAGTTGGACGCCGATATCGTGGTATCGAACGCGGATCCTGGATTCCTCTACGGCCACATGGTGCCCAAGGCAGCTCAGAGTATCCCGGTCAGGCTGAAAAGGCGGCGAGCCAAAATGTCGATGGGCCTTTTTGTGCTCTTCTTTGGCACCCGGAAAACTTACCCGGAGGTTGCGCACCACATCATTTGGCTGGGAAAACGCTACCGAGAACTGCTGCGCGAAATCTTTCACGGCTCCACCTTGCCGGAGGACTTTTCCCTTTACCTTCACCGTCCGACGGCAACCGACCCTAGCTTCGCACCGGATGGTTGTGATTCTTTTTACGTGCTGGCCCCAGTCCCCAACCTCAACGCCGATATCGATTGGAAAAAAGAGGGGCCTCTGCTCCAGGAGCGAATTGTGAAAGCCCTCGGGGCGTCGTTGTTACCCGGTCTAGCAGACCAGATCACGGCAGACTTTTACATGACGCCACAGGACTTTGCCGATGACTATCTCAGCGTGGCCGGGGCCGGATTTTCAGTGTCACCCCTCTTCAGCCAGTCCGCCTGGTTTCGCTTCCACAACCGCGCCGAGGGCCCGAAAAATCTCTTCCTTGTCGGCGCGGGAACCCACCCGGGCGCCGGCCTGCCGGGTGTGCTGTGTTCGGCCAAGGTGCTGGACCAAATCGTCCCGAACCCACGCCGCTCCCCGCTTCAGCCAACCGCCGTGGGGGCCGGGTGAAACTGGCCGCTGGCCAGTTCGAGTCCGCCTCGATGCCACCGCCGCCGAGCGCCGGAGCGGTGCTTAAACAACACGGTAAATCGTTTCAATTTGCCGGAAACTTCCTGACCCGAACCGCGCATCTACGTTGCGCTCGCCTGTATCGATTTTGTCGCTACCTCGACGATATTTCCGATGAAAGCGCGGACGCTGTCTGGGCGGCGAGACAGTTGAAGCAGATCGAAGCCGACCTGCAGCAAAGAGACCCGCGCGACCCAGTGGTCGCCGATTTTCTCAGCCTCGCTCACGAATGCGAATTCGAGGTAGACCCTGCGATTGAACTGGTGCGAGGAGTGCACGGGGATCTGGCCGGGGTCGATTTCCGCGACGAAGCGGAACTGAAGCGGTATGCCTATCGAGTAGCGGGCACCGTGGGTTTGATGATGTGCGGGGTGCTAGGCGTCAAAGATCCCGCCGCCCTTCCCCATGCCATCGACCTGGGCATGGCCATGCAATTGACCAACATCGCCCGCGATGTGAGCAAAGATGCGCAGGCCGGGCGCCGTTACCTGCCGAAAGAACTGTTTGATCTGGCCCCCACGACCAACGCGCTCGCCGTTGGCGATCCAGCGTTGCGCCGAGACATCCGCCGGGCCGTGCAGTGGCTGTTGACGGAGGCTGATCGGTATTACCGTTCCGGAGTGGCGGGACTCACCTACCTCCCGCCGCGCGCCCGGCTCGGTATCTTGGTGGCGGCCCGCGTCTATCAGGCGATTGGGCGGGAAATCGAACGGCGGAACTTTGCCGTTTGGGCAGGCCGAACCATCGTTTCCCCCTCAAAAAAGGTGGTGATTGCGGCGCGGGCGCTCGGTGACTTCTGTTGGCTCGGCGGGCTTTGCCGAAAGCCCCTCAACCATGATGCCGATCTGCATCGACATTTGGCCGGGTTGTCGTCGGTCCACTCGCCCCCCCTCCCCCCTCCAAATAATGAAACCCGTTGACCTCGCGATTCTGGGCGGTGGTTGCGCTGGACTTTCCCTCGCCCGCGATATCTCGCGACTGGGAACGCTAAGCCGGGTCGTCGTCCTCGAACCGCGCCCGCGCTACGAAAACGATCGGACGTGGTGCTTCTGGTCTTTAGCGGGAGAAGCGGCTGATCCCCTCGTCAGCCGGCGCTGGTCGGCGTGGCGGTTTTCCCGCGGGGGCGAACAGGCGGTCCACCAATCGATCCAATCCCACTATTGCCTTATTTCCGGGGCAGATTTTTACCGCGATGCCCTCGCTTCAATCCACGCCACCGCCACGATCGACCTCCGGCTCGGCGTTAAGGTCGACGCGGTTGAACCCACTGCCGGAAAATTTACCGTGCGAACGACGGCCGGCGACTTTGTGGCGGCCAAGGTAGTGGATACCCGTCCACCGGAAACAAAACACCGCAGCGCACCACTGTTTTTCCAAGCCTTCGAGGGCGTGGAAATCGAGACCGATCAAACGCTCGGTGATCCCCACATTGCCGGTCTCATGGACCACATGCGCGCCGACGGCAACAACTTCTGTTTCGACTACGTGCTGCCGCTGGGGCCCCGGCGGTGGTTGGTGGAGGCGACCCGCTTCAGCCCCGACGCCAAAACCAAAGATCTGCTGTCGCAAGACCTGCGGGAAAGCTTGCACCGGTTGATTCCATCCGGCGAATTTCGGCGCCTCCGGAGCGAAAAAGGGACTATCCCGATGGGCTCCCCCCCCGCTCCACCCACCGGTAGCGCGGGCTGGGTCCGGGCTGGAACGGGCGGCGGTGCCGTGCGCTCCGCCAGCGGTTACGCCTACCGTCGCATCCAACAGTGGTCGCAGGATTGCGCCCGCAAGTTTATCGCCGCGGAGAGCGTCGTCGGACATCCGCGAGATTCCCCCATCCGGCGCGGCATGGATTCCCTGTTTCTGCAGGTGATTCGTAATGACCCGAAGTTAGCCCCCGCGCTTTTTCTCCGACTGGCGCGGGGCATGCAACCGGATGCAATGGCGCGCTTCATGGTGGATCAAGCTCGTTGCACCGACGTGATGGCGGTCATCAAATCACTCCCCAAGACTCCATTCTTGAACCAACTTTTTCGGCGGCGACATCCCCCGTCCAACCTACCCGTGCAGCACGAGATCGCATGATCAAGGCCCACGGAATCCAGCAGTGGCTGTTCTTCATGGGCGCCGCCGGGGCGTTCACTCTCGTGTTGTTCGATGTTCGACTATCGCCTTGGACCGTGGCCGTGATGCTGGCTGGGGTAGTGGCGCTCGTGGGACTGCCCCATGGTGCCTTGGATCCGCTCGTGGCGCATAAGGCGGGACTCTGGCGCACCCCGGCTGCGCTAGCGGGCTTTCTGGCGGCCTACCTGCTCCTCGCAGGCGCGGCCGGCCTACTGTGGTTCTTCGCCCCGATCGTGGCGCTCACCGCCTTCTTAGCCTACTCGGCGTGGCATTTCTCGGGCGACTGGCGGGGTGAGCTGCCACTGGGACCGCGACTTTGCGCCGGACTCGCAATCGTAAGCGCGTCGGCACTCCTTCATGCCGATCTTGTGACCCAATATTTCTCCCTCCTCGCGGGCCCCCGCGGAGCTGCAATCCTCGTCCAATTTCTTCCCTGGATCGCTGTGCCGGCGCTGGCGGGGATGACCATTGCCGCGGCCCGCTGCCTGCGCGACCAGCCGAGAATTGGCGCCGAACTAGCGGTATTGGCTGCTGCTGTCGTCGTGCTCCCTCCGCTGGTTTTCTTCCTGCTGTATTTCTGCGGACTGCACAGTCCGCGTCACTTGCTGCACGCGGCGCAAGGCTTGAACCGCAACGTCGCCCTGACCACGGCCATAGGACTGACAATCCTCACGGTGGCTCTGGGCGCCCTTCTTTTCGTGCTGGCACCGCCCGGACCACTCGACGACCGCCTGCTCCAGCTCACATTTATCGGCCTCGCGGTTCTTACCGTGCCCCACATGATTCTGATCGAGCACTGGGCCAGTCGAACAGTCCCCGCAACGCGATCACCGGCTAATCTCCGAACTTAAACCAACTTTTAGTAAAAGGGGTCACTCGCTTAAATCAACCTCGCAACCAACAAGAGAGTCGATTTTATCGTCCCTCGATGACGCCATCGTGATAAAGCAAACACAGTTGATTGGTTGCGGGTCTTCGTTCCTGATCGAACCCATGCTCCACCTTCACCGTTCAATCCTTTCCCTTCTGGGCATAGGGCTCACTTCCGTTTGCCTCCCCCTGACCGCCGCGCGCCCCAATGTGCTCTTAATCGCCGTTGACGATTTGCGGCCGGAATTCGCCGCCTACGGGGCCACTCACATCACGTCACCCCATCTCGATAAGCTCGCGTCCCAAAGCGTCCGCTTCGATCGCGCGTATTGCATGGTCCCTACGTGCGGCGCATCTCGTGCCAGTATGATGACCGGCGTGCGGCCCACCGCCCAACGCTTTGTCACCTTCACCGCGCGCGCCGACGAAGAGGCCCCTTGGGCCAAAACCCTCAATACCCACTTCAAGGATAACGGCTACCGCACCGGATCGCTCGGCAAGGTTTTCCACGCCAAGAATGACAGCGCTGCTGGTTGGTCTGATGATCCTTGGCGTCCCGATCTTCCCGCCTATCAACTCCCAGCGAATCTCCCTCAAAAGGACCAAAAACATCGCGGTCCACCCACCGAATCCGCCCCGGTCGCGGACGATGCCTACGGCGACGGTGTGGTCGCAAATACCGCCATCGAACGCCTGAAAACTTTGGCCGCCGAACCCGATCAGCCGTTCTTCCTCGCGGTCGGATTCTACAAACCCCATCTGCCTTTCGTCGCGCCCCAGCGCTACTGGGACCTCTACCCCCCGGAGTCCATCAAGCTGCCCGAAAACTATAAACTCCCCGAAGACGCCCCCGCCGAATCCGCCCACACTTGGGGCGAACTACGCGCCTACGAAGGCATCCCGAAGAAAGGCCCCATCGACGACGCCACCGCCCTTAATCTGATCCGCGGTTACTACGCCTGCGTAAGCTACACCGACGCCCAAATCGGTAAAGTGCTCGCCGAACTCGACCGTCTCGGACTTGCGGAAAATACCATCGTAGTCCTCTGGGGCGATCACGGTTGGAATCTCGGCGACCACACCTACTGGAACAAACACAGCACCTTTGAATCCTCCATGCGTATCCCCTTGATGGTCCGTGCGCCCGGCATCACCGGCGGCACGCACACCGCCGGCCTCACCGAATCGATCGACCTCTATCCGAGCCTTTGCGAACTCACTGGCCTACCCATTCCTGCCACCGCCGAAGGCAAGAGTTTCGTGCCCCTATTGCGCTTCCCCGATCGCCCTTGGGCCGATGCCGCCGTAGGGCGATTCGTTCACGGCGACACCATCCGCACCGATCGCTACCGCTACACCGAATACCGCGACAACCGCGGCGCCGGCCTCCGCCAATCCGACATGCTCTACGATCACGCCACTGACTCGCTGGAAAATCACAATATCTCCCGCCAACCCGCACTCGCCGAGACGGTGCATGCCCTGAACCAAGCGCTCCAAGCCACCAAAAAATCCACCGTCACTCCTGCCCCAATCACTCCCTAATCAGACCAACTAGGGCCATCGTGCCCGACGCCCCCCCCCCACCCACCCCCCCCCACCCCCAAAAAAACCCCCCCTCCCCCTGCCCCCCCCCCCCCCCCCACCAACCCCACCAGCCCCCCCTCGCCCCCCCCCCCCCCCCCCCCCCCCCCCCCGGATTTCGCTTTAAGAGGTTCATGTCGTGTTTTTTAGGTTCTGACCGGTACTTTCCGCTCCCGCGAGTGCCGCCGATGAGTAGGTCTACCGTATTCCCGATACTCGACGACATGAATATCCCGGATTGCTCTGGACCCGCATCGGCTTCCGCGACTGGCGGTTCCATGCTCCCGGGCACCTTAATCGGCTCCAAAAAGTGGGGCCGGATTAACGGTTCGTTCACTTGCGGTGACTCGAGCACCTGGCGGATCGCCATCGCTCAGCTAAATCATCATTCACTCCACCTTCGGCAGGGTAATCGCACGCAAGCGCCACCCCGTCGCAAAGAACATCTGATCGCCGACAATCGGGCCCACGATGTCGATGGAGTTAGGCGACAAGGATGTCATCCAAACACCCAGCCGTGGCTCGGGCTCATCGACCTGCCAAATTCGCTCCACTTCACAGGTGCCGGGCAGAATGCGGAAAATCGTGTAGGCCGTGGCCCCATAGACCTGACCATCGGGAGCCACGCGCAGGGCATGATGCCCGTGCCATGACAGGGCCCCAAATTCCTCCGGTAACCACGCGATGGAAACCAACTCGCGCTTCCGGGGATCGATCAATGCCAAACGCGGCGCAATCGGCGGCGCTCCGGCTGTCAGCAAATGATCCCCTCGCCCGATCAGCGCGTAGACCAAACCATCACCCGCCGGCGCCAGTGACGTCACGTCAGCCATGTCTTCAACGCCAAGATCGCCCCACCACGCCAACTCATCCGCCACCGGATCCCAGAGGGCCCAGCCCGCGTCAAAGCGCTGCACCTCCGCTCCCGTGCCCACTTCAATACTCAGCCCCACCAGCACCTGCTCGAGATCGTCCAGCCAAAGCAATGACGTCGGCGAAAGATCCGGCACGATGGCACGATGGGATCGCGATTCCCCCGTCGCCGGATCATACCAAGCCAGCGTGCCTCCCACCAAACCATAGTCCGGCCCCGACCCCAGCCACAGCCGTCCGTTGGCATCCGCCACCAAACCGTTAGGCCGAAAACCGACCTTGTCCAACCGACCGAGATCTCGCGGGTTGTCCGTCGCTTCGAGTCCGAATCGGATCCGCTCTCCCGGATCATAAACTGAAAGACGACTTCCTGGGTAGGAGGCCAAGTAGACCTTTTCTCCCACCATCGCCGCCGAATACGCCTGCCCGCTGGAGAGACTGAAGGAACCCAAATCCTCTGCGACCTGCCCGTCCAACGACGCGCGATACAAATGATTAGGCAGGTAGCTGGAACCGTAGAGATAACCATCTGGCCCCAGCTCAATCACGTGCAGATTGGAACCGCCCCCTTCCCAGTCCAGGCGTAGGCGCTTGGTCGGGATCCGCGGATCGGTATTGGTGACGAGTAGGCCGCGCGGCGTGCCCGATCCCGGATTCACTAGATTCACCTGCCACCCACCCGGCATCGTGTAAGGCGCCTGGTAACGATGCTCCCCCGCAGCGTGCACTCCGGCGACTCGCTCAGGGAGGGAGTCCACCGGCTGAATGGTAAGATCCCGCACCAAGAAATCACCGGTGTGACTCGAGGCATAGAGCCGCCGATCCGTGCCTTTAAAGAATTTTAAGAACTGCGACTCATCGGTCGTATCCGTAATCTCGAGCCCCACCTCGCGCGACTCTCCGGTCGTCTGATCAATCACGACCAAGTGCGGCCGCACCACCCGCACCAACGCGGCGATCGTGCCGTCGTCACCGGCGAGCGGATAGAGGTAGTTTTCCGCTTCGTTCACACTACCGAAATAGGTAAATTCGCCCGTGCCTGGTTCATATTTGATCAACTCCGCCTTCGGATAGGTGCCGATCCACAGTGACCCATCCGGTGCCTCCGCGATGCCGGTCGGAAACGTAGCCCCCGCCCCCAATGAACCCAAGACCTCCACGCCGCGTTCGGGGTGAGCGGGATCAAACCGATGCAGCCGCGCATCCCAAGCGGAGCCGATGTAGAGGATACCCGTCCTCGGACTGCGCAGCGTCGCCGTCGAGAAGGTCGAGCCTTTCGGCGTCGATACCGGAAACTGCTGGCACTGTCCCGTCTCCAGATCCACATCGAGCACAAAAAATCCCCCGTTGTTCTGGCTCATCGTCATCAACAGCGAGGCCTCCCCCGCAGCCGTCTCGCCCGCATGCAGCCGCACCCAACTCACGCCCTTAACCGGCACCCCTAAATCGCGGGCTTCCGGCATCGGGTTGGCCGCCACTCCGGCGACGGCCACCAACACGCCAACCAAAAACAGTTTCAGGAAACGGAATATCATTCCAAAATTTAAACTAAATTTCACCCCTTCGCAATTCCTATATGCACGCGATTCCTCCTGCCGCGGGTCGCCTCAGGAGGGTCAGGTCGCCCCATAGCAGGGTTAAGGCCGGGTTTTGTAGGTTCCGGCCGGTTTTAAGACGAGGTCGATAGCCTCAATTTCCCCATGTGCGTCGCCTGCCTCCCTTGCCCCGAAACCTTGCCCTCCATCCGCCGGCTCGGTCGCAAGTAAAACCGCTCCCCACCGGCTCTTCACTGTCTCAAGTCATGCGCATTTACCCCTCCTTCATTTTGGCCATCGCAACGCTCCTGGGGAATAGAGGCTGGGCGGCGGAACCCACCAATACCCCCGTGGTGTGGCAAGAGATCCCCGTGCCCGACGCCCTGCTTCAAATCACCGAAATTGACGGCCAACCTCTCACTTTCGGCGGCGACATCCGCATCGGTGATCTCGACGGGGATGGGGAAATCGTCGTTCTGCGCTCCACCGATAACGCGATGAAGCCGTGCTTCCTCGGCGCGTTTGATCTCGATGGAAATATGCTTTGGCAAATCGGCTCCGGCGGCGATCAACCCGCGCGTCCCGGACCAGTCACCCTCTATGATTTCAACGGCGACGGCGCAGACGAGGTGCTCCACTTCTGGCACGATCCCGCCATCGAAACTCCCGTCGAAAATAGGGCCGATGTTGTGTCCAGCTCCGCGATGGAGGATCTGGTAAACTCATCTGGGAATCCTCCCCGGCGCTCTTCTCCGCGGCATCCGGCGCCGGCGCCAACTGGGTGCATCAACGCCCTCTCATCGCCAACTTTCGCGGCACCGCTCGCGCCCGGGATTTCGTCGTGAAACTCGGCGAACGGGTCATCGCCTTTGACGATTCCCTGCATCCACTCTGGCACGACACGATTCCGTGGAACGAATGCTCCCAATGCTCCGCCTACATTCCCGCGATCGGTGACATCGACCACGATGGTCGCGATGAGGTCACGGGCGGATATTACCTCCTCGACGACAACGGCGATGTGATGTGGGCGCGACAACTCGGCCCCAACATGGACTCCGTTTCCATCGCACCATGGGATCATGGCCAGCCTCGCGTAATCGCCTCCGGCGGTGGCGACGTGCTCGATGCCGCCGGCGGGCCAATCATTCACCTCGGCTCCGAAATCGTGCCCCATGGCCAAGAGGTGCGGGTCGGCGATTTCGACCCGACGAGTCCCGGTCTCGAAATGATCATTCGCTGGAACGGCCACCGCCCCGACGCCATCACCGTTTCGCAGTCTGGCGAGGTCCTGCATCGCTTCACCCTCAACGACTCGCCCCATCACACCGGCATGGAAACCGTGTTCTGGCATGGCCGCACCCACGCCCCCATACTCGACAACGGCGGGTGCTTTGGAACGGCCAAGGCGAGCGCATTGCCGATCTACCCGGCCTGCCGCCCCCGGTGGGTCCGAAAAAATGGGTTGGTATCACGCCATCCCTGCTGACCTGCTCGGCGACAACAAAGAGGAACTCGTCGTCTACAATCCGTGGGCACCCGTTATCCGCATTTATCGAGCAGACTCCACCGAGCCAGCCGACCGAAAGCCCTACCGACCCACGCCGCGCCAATCCAATGCGCGACTCATGGACTAGCGCCGATCGAACCAACTCCGGGACCATCGAGCCGATGCGCTAACGAACCAAAAACGAGTCCCGAAATCCCAAACCTCAAAGCGGGCCGCCCGGGCATCCCTCGAGCCGGTTAATTCGTCTCGACATCGAGTCCAATTCCGCCCGTTTCACTTTGTGATACCTGGGCCGGACTCCGTGGCCTTTGTGACCCATTTTTCTCGCAGATTATAGGGCAATCTAGACCAGCCACTCACCCTTGTTGTCGAAGTGCGACACTAAGGATTTATTCCATGGAAAAAGTCCGCAAAGAACGGCTTCAAGGCACGCTCGACCTCCTCATCCTCAAGGCTCTATCCACCGGTTCCCTTCACGGTTGGGATATTTCCAAACGCATCACCGTAGTTTCCAAAGACCGGCTCTCACTCAAACAAGGATCCCTCTACCCCGCCCTGCACCGCCTCGAAGGCCGCGCCTGGATCGCGACTGAATGGGGGGGGGCGACGCCGGCCGCAGCGCCAAATTCTACCGCCTCACCAAGACCGGTCGCCCCCAACTCGAAGCCGAAAAAGAACACTGGCTCTCTTTCGCCTCCGCCATGGCCAACGTGCTTAAAATGGAGGAAGCATTGTGAGCTCCGACCACATCAATTGGCTCCGGGTCAAATTCCGCCGTCTCCTCCGTCGCGGTCAGCAAGAGGCCGAACTCGATACCGAGATGCAGTTCCATCTCGACCAACTCACCGATGAGTATCGCGGCTCCGGCCTGTCCGAACCCGATGCTCGCCTCGCCGCCCGTCGCGACTTCGGTGCGACCGACGCCTACCGCGAAGAAACCCGCGACACCTGGTGCCCCCCCGCCTTGACCGATCTTTGGCGCAGCATCCAGTTCGCTATCCGCTCCCTCGCTCGTAACCCCGGTTTTACTTTCGTCGCCATCATCACTCTCGCCCTCGGCATCGGTGCCAACACGTCGATGTTCAGTGTCGTCAACGGCATCGTCATGAAGCCGCTACCCGACGAGTCTCCCGATCAACTCGACCGTATCTATCGCTCCACCGCCTCAGCTCCCCCGGGTCCCGTCTCCGCGGCCGATTTCGCCCCCGTCAAAGACGAGCTTCCATCCTACGGTGAGGTCGCGACTTATACTCATGGCGATATGAGTTTGGCCGAACCGGGGCACCCGCCTGAGGTGGCTCGCGCCCTCCGCGTCTCCGCCAATTTCTTTGCCACTTTCGGCCTGCAGCCTTACCTCGGTCGCGATTTTCAACCCCGGGAGGCTCTCGAAGGAAACCTTCGGGTCGTCATCATCAGCCATCGCTTTTGGCTCAATCGATTTGGCGGGCGCCAAAACACCGGGGCACTCGATCCGCATCAACGGCGAGCCCCATGAGATCATCGGCGTCATGCCTTCCAAGTTCAACGACTGGCGCCCTTTGGGGTGGGTCGACGTTTTCCGCCCCCCTCGGCCTTAACGCCGCGGAGCTCCTGGCGCGCCGTCCCGCTCGATCGGGTCAAAACAGGCGACAGAACGCCCGCCACCCTCACCATGTTCATCGGTCTATCGGGCTTTGTGTTACTCATCGCCTGCTCCAATCTGGCCCATCTCCTCCTCGCTCGCACTATGGCCCGGGCTCGCGAATTTGCCCTGTGCGCCGCCCTCGGTGCCTCCCGCAGTCAACTTCTCCGTCCCCTCCTTCTCGAGTCCTTGCTCCTTTCGATCGCCGGCGGCATCGGCGCCATCTTCATCGCTTTGTGGACCAATCACTGGCTCGCGATTCGCAGCACCGACGACCAAGGCTCCCCAGCGTCTTTTGCCTTGGATTGGACTGTGATGATGTGGGCCGGCATCGCATCACTG
>Ga0105055_10005570_pt1 | contig 17705 bp, 16 predicted proteins | sample BON03_FD_78090 | JGI IMG/M metagenome (GOLD analysis project Ga0105055, IMG submission 78090) | Freshwater microbial communities from Lake Bonney liftoff mats and glacier meltwater in Antarctica - BON-03 | ecosystem: Environmental > Aquatic > Freshwater > Ice > Glacier meltwater | place: Lake...
CGACGGAAACACGATGGCTGCGGGGTGCCCTGGCGATGATTTGGACGCAGGAGGCACCTTTGTGTTTACACGCAGTAACGGAACGTGGTCACAGCAGGGCAGCAAAATTTCAGCGACACTTGATCCGGACGAACAGGGTACCTCTGTGTCTCTTTCTGGCGATGGCAACACCTTGGCAGTGGGCTGTCCCAAGAGAAACACAAATAATGGAGGTGTGCGCATCTACACGCGCTCGGAAGGTGTGTGGACCGAGCAGCAGCTTCTGGTACCCACAGGTATAAATGGACCTCAAGCCGGAGTTTCTGTGTCTCTCAGCAGCGATGGAACTAGAGTGGCCATAGGTGGTTGGACTGACAACTCTAGTGTGGGTGCCGGCTGGGTGTGGGAACTCACGGGGGGCACATGGAGTCAGCTCGGCAGTAAAATTGTGCCGGTCGGCGTCAACGGGTGGGGTCACGTAGTTTCACTGTCTGGGGACGGTACCACCCTGGCCATTGGCACGCGCGACGGCATAGGAGGAACCTACATATACATTGAGAGTGGAGGGGACTGGGTGGTGCAGGGAGACAGGTTCACGGAGGGTTCTACTTCTTCAAATCTCAGCATTTCGCTATCCATCACCGGGGACGTCCTGGCTATTGGAGACGTGGAAAGCGCGGGCGGAGGGGCCACGTACATTTACAAACGCACCGGCGCCACGTGGTCGGCAGGTACCAAAGTTCAGGGAGATCCAGGTGTTACCAACGAAGGTCAAGGTTCGGCAGTCAGTCTCGACGACGACGGTACGATTTTAGCTGTGACCACGGGTGGTATTGAAGACTCACGGTTGTTACTGTTCTCTTTGGTGGGAGATACATGGACTCAGCATGAAACTTCCTGGCAGCCCAGCGGTCTCACAGCATTCCATGGCTTTGGGTTCAGTGCTGCCATATCGGGCGACGGCTTAACTACGGCTGTGGGTGCTCCGTATGATAATGCAGCAGCAGGCGCGGTGTGTATTTTTGCGGAAACGTAGCAGGTTATCACTCACGGTTGCTGTTGATGAAGTGTGCTGTGAAAAATAATAAAGTTGTGAGGCGATAGGGCGATGCTGTATTCACCTTTGTTATGTGTCGTGCGTAGATAGGTCGGGGAATTGGTTCATGAGCATAATCATTTGCCCCGTACTACTGAGCATGGCTTTAAGTGACCACAACCCAACGCTTGCTATGGACAAAGTGACAGGCACCCAAAAGATTATTGTCACATTAATGTTGCCGTCTGTTTGCTGTAACTTTTGGTCCAAGAAAGCGCGGTAGGCAGCTCGTTGTTGGAGAGACCAAGTGTCTGGTACCTGCGGAGGCATAAGCCATTTTGAGTGGAAAAACTCAGGTTTAGGGGGGTAGATATAGCCTTGCAGGTTCAAGGCGTAGGTTTTTAGCAAGGGCATAGGGTTCCACCCGGTGGGTCCCGGATGTGGCCACTGACAAGCGTCACGAGGTTCAAACCGAGTCAAGCAGGGTACTGACAGACACAACTTTAATAGAAAACCTGTTTGCGTGACTTGCCCGTCGAGGCTTTCAACCACAGCCCGAGGCTGGTTCGTCCATGTGACGGATGCAGCCAGTCGGTGAAAAACATCCAGCGCCACGGCAGGCGAGGACCACGGCAGGGTATCGCAAGGCGTCTCGCACCAGTAATCACACACCAAATCACACAAGACTATGGGCAAAGGTGTTGAGTTCAGGAGGGAGTGCTGCGAGAGCAGGCTGTGCGCTGTTACGGCTGCAGGAGGCTTCAGGCGGTGTGCACGGAGCTGTTGTGACCATCTGCGTTCTCGTTCAAGTAGCGCGCAGGATAGCTCTGCTGGGGTAAGAGCATGGTTGAACAAGCCTTGCTGCTTACAGGCCAGATGCAGCACGCGTTTGGAGAAGACACGGGATAACTTTCGCTTCTTATTTTTTTTCTTCGATTTTCCCGTCGAATCTCGAAGAGCTTTGTGTTTCTGCGCGCATGCTGTTGTGTGTTTTGACGTCAAGATGCGTACCTTGCATTGAGGTAGCAGCGTGATACACGAAGCAAACACTATTGGAGCTTGCGACATGGTTTACGTCTTGTTTGTTTGTCATGGCACTATCTCGCTGCACGGTACGCGTTGCTTTCGGGAAAATCCCAGCCTTTGGATCACAGACAAAATATCCAGGTTTTTGTTAAATGGGAGCGTTTCTCAACATGATAGGCCTTGGCCATTTTTCGATACAACCCACGATGGTTTCCAATTGGTTTTTTATTGAGTGAAGGAAGTTTTATCAGCTAACCCTGGAGCAATGCGAGCTGTAGATTTACGTTTCATAGAGTAGTCTTAAGGGATGAAATTAAGGGATGAAATTAAGGAGTAGTGTACTCTGGATTCACCGTTTCCATAGCTTCCACATGGGGTTTGTGGTCCCGACCATGCGTGGTCAAGTACCGACGTGAGCGGGACTCGCTACCATACGATCGAGCTTCTTTCCGCTTCTCGTCTTCGATACTTTTGAGTAACGAATCCCACTTGTCGTGGGTAGTGGTGGTCACAGGCTCGTCGGAAGCCTGCATGGTAGACACATAATGACGTTTTCGATAGTAAAAGAACCATATTAGACCAACTACGAGAACCACTGCTAAGGCAGAGCCCAAGACAATGGCGACGATCCAACCGTTTGACAAGGACATTTATTGGGAGAGACAAAAAATGTTGAGGACGCTCACACGGCCATTTTCATTTTCAGTCTCGGATGGTGTTGGTAGTCGTGGAGGGAAATATCGTCCGGTGAAAGGGCGTCCAAGTCTGTCAACTGGGGATTGATGCGGATCGTAGGAAAGGGTTTCGGTTGACGAGTGCATTGCTCTTCCAGTGCAGATTTGTGGTCTACATAGACGTGACAGTCTCCCATGACGTGTATAAACTCCTTGGCCTTGAGACCCGTCAGATGGGCCACGATATGGGTCAAGAGACTGTAAGAGGCAACGTTGTACGGGACTCCGAGTCCCAGGTCGGCGGAGCGTTGATACATGAGACAACTCAGGTCCGGTCCGTCTACAAAAAATTGGAAAAGGCAATGGCATGCCGGGAGTGCTATTTCCGATAGAGCTTCAGGGTTCCAGGCCACCACCAAGTGACGACGACTCTGAGGCTTGGATTTGATCTGCTGAATGACGTCGGCCAGTTGGTCAATGCCTTTGTACTGTCCGTACTCGGAATCACCCGTCTTGGCGTCGGCTCCCATGTATTCTCCTCCAAAGTGTCGCCATTGACACCCATACACCGGACCCAACTGACCCGCTGGATAGTCCTGTAGACCTACTGAATCGAGGTATTCACGGCTTGAGTTTCCCTTCCAAATCTTACAGCCTCGTGCTTCCAACCACGAAGTGTGGGACTTGCCCAGCAGAAAGAAGATTAGTTCTACCAGCACGTTTTTGAACGACACGTGTTTGGTGGTAAACAAGGGTAAGGTCATCCCCGACAAGTCGTAGCGGCAAGTCGCTCCAAAGATGGCCAAGGTCCCCGTACCGGTGCGCTCTTGGTCGCGCAAGGAGCCATGAGTCAGGACTCGCTGCACGAGATCGAGATACTGTTGTTCATCTTTGTTGGTGTCCGACGCTTCAAGCTCCATCTTGTTCTCAGAAGCAGCCATGGTTTTTGGAGTTGTGACTTTGTCGCAAAAATTGTTTGAGTCGCCTTTTTTCATTAGTCTTGAATGGGCTAGAAATACTACGCCAGAAATACTACGCCTCTACAGTCTTAGAGCTTAATCCAGTCTTGGCAATAAATGCTTTGCCAGTTCATACTCGAGTCGTTGAACCACTGGGACGGGGCAACTGTCAAGGCCGACTCTTTTGTATCTAAATACGCTCCCCACCAACTAAAGGACGAGTTGGCGATAACGTGGTGGTCACACTGTGCCATCAAATACATCTCTTGTTCGTCGGTAAAGGCTCCGGGTTCTACGTAGTGCAGTACTGAATCAACACCAAACACGTCGGGCAAATGACCTTGGCACCAGGTAATATCGTCGGAAAAGATGACCAACTGTACCTTTTCTACCTTTTCTACCTTTTCTACCTCTGCTACCGCTTCTATCTTGAGTTTCTTTCGAATCGCCTTTACTGCATTTACGTAATAACTGTTGGGTTGATTGGTGTGGAAGCTGTGTCCTACGTAGTCGGAACGACGGAAATGTACGCTAATAGTGGGGCCTTGACCCGAGGTCACAGCCAAGGCGCAGACTTTCTTTTCGGTGAATTTTTGCACCAGAAAGTCTCGGTACCGATTAAAGTATTGGGGACTTTGGAAGTATCCTACCAGTTCTAGATTGGCATGGTACTCTTCTGGCGGGGGATGATAGGCAAATTCCGGTTCTCGGTACGTATTCCAAGACCGAATTTTACGATCGTGAGTGGTCCAGTGAAAGGTGTTTTTGAAATAGCTGGGTCGTTCCACGTCAGCACCTTGGGAAATCACCCGTGGTGTGTGGTCCAAGATCAAGGTTTTTCCGTAATCTTGAGCGTACCCGTAGGCTGCAGCCACCTGAAACATCTGATTGCCTAAACCTCCCTGAAGTTTAACCGTGACATATTCCTCAGGTGCTTCAAACGGCTGAGCGCGGGCACGGTCGGCACTAATGTAGAAGAAGGTTTCGTTCACCCAGCCAATTTCTGTGCGTTGGCAGTCGAGCAGCACGTTGTGGATAAAGGTGTAGTCTCCGGCGTGGTGGCGTGCCACAGCACTGATGTTGGCAGAGTCAGTGTACAAATCTTTGCGAATGAGGACGTTGGAGGTGGTGATTTGACCTTCTCCGGGGAACTTTTTCCACACTAGGGGCATTTCGCCTTGAACTGGTGCGTGCCAGACCTTGAAAATAATGATTTTTGGATGATCCAAGGCCTCAATGGCTTTGCGCATTTCGGTGACGAACGAAAAGTTAGAGAGCCAGTCATCGTCGTCCAGGTGGCAGATGTATTCTCCTTCGAATTCGTCTCGGAATTCGTACAGCGCAGTTTCGGCCACTTGCATGCCTGCTCCGACACGATCGTGAAGAATGACGTGCTCAAAATCCGTGTCAATCATCTGGTGGCACGAAATCACGTTGCGTTCCAACTGGACCGGGCGTCCATGGGTCCGAGTGACTATGGAGATTAACGGAGTCTTGTCCAGCTTTTCTCGCGAGTACGCGTAGCGACTGAGAACAAAGTTGGCCCGAGCTTGTGCCGCTAGCTCTGAGAGATTGTGGGGCGTCGAATATTTGCGGTCCGTGATAGGTTTGGGGTTAGTGGGACTAGGGTGCAACGGAGGCGACAATTCATCGGCTTCTTTAATGGACAGGACGTCGAATTTAGGTTCCACGACCTCGTTCACCTGAGCTTTGAGTGAGCTCACGTGTCGACGGGTCGGGACTTCACTGTTTCTATGATTTAAATACAAAACGAGAAACGTAATGAAAAGACCCACAAACATTAAGTAAGTTAGGATCCAAAACCAGTAACGAAACTGAACCGGCTTCATCTTTTATTCAATACCATATTTTTAGTGCCGGACTGTCGGCGTCCGGTTCCGTCATAATATAGTCGGCCCAAGGTCCGGCCCAATCGATACCTTGATACAACATGTGTCGTCGTATGTGCAACGTTCGCGCCAAGACTCGAACCTCCTTCCGGGGTGTTTCTATTAATTGTCGCAGGGAAAGCTCTGGTTCCGAGTCAAAGTCTAGCCACAGCACGGTCTTGTGTTGCCGCCAAAAAGTTCGCAAACGTTCAAGGATGGTTTGGTCCATTTTGGGAGATGTCAAATGAAAGACGTATACGGCAGGTTCCGACAGTGGCGGCACATTAACCCATTCTCTCCATGTCATACTCACGAAACCCTGACCTACCAGATGATGATCCGTAATCAGTAAAAAGTGGTAGTCTGGTAACGCTACGTGTTCGCAAACGGTGACGGACAGCATACTCTCGATGCGGTTGAGGTAGGTGTGTCGATTACGCACCAAAATCTGACCAGCTTTGAGTAGTTTTTCGTATTTCTCCCGGTTGTGCTGCAAAGTTTTAGTCTTGCGGAACAGTTCGGTTTCATCGCTGTCCGCCACCACAAAACCGTGAAGAAATGTGTCGGCCTCTCGGCACGTGGTAACTCCTAGTTGACCCCAACTCATTTGGTCTAGAAGTTGCGCCGACAAACGTCTGGTGTCTTGTTCCGCGCGAGTCATAAGCACCGGACTGAGGCCGGCATCCCGTACGGCCAACATCGTTTCCAGTCTGCGAGAAAGTTGCAACACATGATTGTGTTCGTAGGTTGAGTCGGCAGCGTCGACGAACCGTTGAAGGCTTGAGGCATGCTCGGGTTGGGCATGTCCCAGTATGTTGATGCGAAGTGGGGGAGGGAAGTGGTCCACGGGCACCGGGAATTCTTCGGGCAAAGTTCGTGTGGCGGGCGGTATGGTCAAAAGATGTTTAGATGCGGACCACCGGTGAAACTGGTCAAAGTACTCGACACCTTGCGTCGGCTGTTTGTAAAACTCGTAATGTAGCACCCGATCTTTCGGTACGTCCAACCCGGGTTGGGCCTCGAACATCCAATAGTAGTTGGTGGTCTGCGAAGGGAGACTCTCCTGAACCTGACCCTCTCCCACAAATAGGGTGTGTTCGATGGGGATATTAGCGGGTAGTTCCATGAACTGATGCTCTTCCTGTGGGAACCAGTGTGTATCCAGGCCCAGTGTTTGAAATGCGGCGTAGAACCCTTCGTGTATCTCGGCGTGAGGATGGGAATGAGACGGGTGTCCCCAGATTACCACATGCTGAATGTCGAGGAGGGTCATCAACTCCTGGCAACGAGTTTTTGTGTCGGCTATGGTCCGGTCCGAGTATTCTTGAGTCAAAAATGAAGGTAAATGAGGGGACTGACGTTCCGCGTTGTCACCATGGTCGTTGAACCACCACCTGGCGGCGGGATCCGGTACCACGTCTGTGAATAATACTGACAAAAAGAGGGCCAGGAATCCCAGACCCAAGCACAGGACCAATAATATCCCTACCGACCTGTGTGTAATCATCTTTGTTAAGCATACAGATTGCTTGTCTCGTGCTTGTCGACAGAGTCGTATGTTAAAAAATGTCAAAAAAGATATCGTTTATCGTTTATGCTATCATTTATGTTGTTGTTTCTGTTTTTGTCTCGACCTTGACTTTGTGTTTGGTCACAAGCTGAATTTTGCGTTTGGTGGTAAAGTGATACGGTACATGGTCCCGAACTATCATCATGGCGATCATCCAGGCCAAATGAATGGTGTCGGGGAAATCGTTCGGATCAATTTTTAATTTGACTGCCAGGGGATGCAGTTCGTCCGGCGACCACAGGGTCAGATTGGTGACATCCAAAATGTAAAGTTCTCGGGTTAACAAGTCCTCCAGGACCTCTTTTTTCTTTTTCAAGGGTAACTTCATATCAACACGTCGTAGACGAGCTTTCTGGTCTATTTCCTCCTTGGTGTAGTCCTCTATTAAATGATGAGCCGTCTGTTGGGCCACAAAACATATTTGTTTGTACATTTTCCGAATATTCGGATTGGGTTCGTGTGTGCACGACATCCCAAGTTCTTTGTTGGTTACCCATAATTTTCTTCAAATTCGACTTCCAAATTGAGTGGGTACAGCCTCTTGAAATGGTCGGAAGCACATCGAAGCAAATAAATACATGCTTCTTCCTCTTCTGGGTCCACAGGAAAGATGCGTTGACATCCGCCCGTTGCTTCGTCAAACACGCAGAGCGGCGTGCCCCATTCGATAACAAAACTGTACAACACGTCGGAATTGGCCATGATACCAATGTTGCCGTAGTAGACGGGGTCGTCGTCTAGATTTTTCACATAGGGCGACAAAATCTTTTTCAACATGAGAGCGTCGTGACCATCGCCCTCTTCTATGCAAAGATAGAAACACAGGTTAAAATCGTTTTTGTAGACAGCTCCGTAGTCTTGAGCATAGTATAGGTCATCGTCGATGGCTACAAAGGGATCTTGTACACAGGCATTCTTGATATCTTCTATGCGCAATTTGGAGAGAATCTCTTCTAAATTTTTCTGAGCCTTGCGTTCTGCTTCTGTCACGGGAGGAGGGGTTTGTTTTTGCTCGAGTTTTTTTTGTTTTGCTGCTTGCAAGAACTCCAATTTCAAGGCGAGGGCGGACGGAAAGGCGGACTTGACAAAGTTTGAGTCCCATTCTTTGCCGCAGTGCATACAGTGAGTAGTGCTTCTTTCCAGGAGGGTGAGGTCAGACAAGTATCGGTCATAACAGGTGATACAGGCTTGTCCGCTACAAGCATACGGACACGTCACACGGTCTCGGTCAGGGGTAGGAGCATAGGGTTCGGTGCATACGGGACAGACTGCGATAGGTGTGTCAGACTGGTCAAGGTCCATGGCTGTGGGACTAGTCATGTTTTATGTCGGGGAGAATGAGTCGAATGCAAGTAACGCAACCCTCCTTTTTTTCATTAAACCCCATTCAAGACTATGATCGCGATAATCTCTTAAATTCCTATCCCAGCTTCCCGGAGAATTTGAGCCGTCACCACGTTAGCAACCGAATCTACCAACGAAGTTTCAATGCCGCTGGACTGCACCATACGCTTAATCTCGGTTTGTGCCTCCGTTGGCGTCATGTTTCGACCGTAGAGTTTGGAACGAATGTCGGGCAGTAAGTTGGCGGCCCACGCCTCCACTTCGGCACGCTGACGAGACTGTTGCATTTGCATTACACTGGTGGAAGCTTGCTGCGAATTAACACCGTGGAGGGTGGCCGCGGCTTGAATTTTGGGTAGCGTGTTGAGTCCCTGCTGATCGGCCATGACGCGAAATTGGTTAATAGACGGAGCGTGTCTCGAAGCAGATGGCATGCCACCGTTTCCGAGGGTCGGAGCTTGGAGTCCGATGCTGGTGAGCGGGTTTTTGACCAGCAACGAGTCTTCCAGCAAGCGCAGTTCTTGAATCAGTCGATCTAGTTCGGACTTTTTCTGCTTGTTGATGACAAAATCGCGACATTCCGTAAGTTTTTGAACTACTTCCCGAACCTGTTTGATAGTCTTCAAGGTGTCGGTCATTGAACCTGTTTTTTTTAGTGAGTTAAAAATCTTCGAACGGTCGCCCCACAATTCAAAAAAAACAAACAGTAGTCTCAAGCATGGCCTTTGTCAATCGCTTCTTTATCTGGGACACCGAGACCACCTCAAATAAACCTACTGAGGACGATATCATTTCCATTGGTGGTGTGCTGTGCAACTATGATCTCATCACCAAGGAGTTTACCAAGATTGACGAATTCCATACCTATGTGCACACCAACAAGAAAATCGACACGGTGGCGCAGAGCATCCACCACATTAGCAAATCAGACTTGTATGGGCAACCTGAGTTTCCTGACGCTGTGGCCTTGTTGCAGGGCTTCTTGACGCAGTATCAGCCCGAAAAGAATGCGCGCCTTATTTTGGTGGCCCACAATGGTGCTAAGTTTGACGACATTATCCTTTACTGTAATTTTGTGCAGCATCGTCTGAACTTTGACCAGTTTCTTAAGGACATCAAGTGTCACGGCTTTCTCGACTCGCTCAAGTATTTTCGGTTGTTGTTCAAGGGTTGCAGCTACAAGGAGTTGCCCAAGGATCCCAAAACAGGGAGAGTTAGCTTTGCTTTGGGGCACTGTTACACGTCATTTTGTGGGGGTACTATATTGGAAAACGCTCACGATGCCTTGGTCGATTCTCAGGCACTTTTTGAAGTGTGCAATGCCGAGACGTTGAAGACCAAAATCTGTAGTCGAACCTTGTTCAAGGCGGTGGTCAGCAAGAAGAAGGCCACCAGTTGGGTTAAACAGACGGCCGGCGTGTCGTTTCAGAACCAAGAACACCACACCCGGATGATGCAGGCCAACGATAACATGGACCTGGACCAGGAACAAGGTAACGGGCCGCATGACGACGAAGAGATGAAAACCGAGCCTATCTTCGAGTCACCTGCAGTGTACGCAGGCCAAGAAGGGGATCTCAGACTCTGTCTGAATTGTATGATGTTTGTCCGGCTTGATAGCCATCTCCAGTGCTTTTCCGATCCGCAACCACTCACTCGACGTGTGGAGGTACAATAAAAAATGTGATTTTTTTTTATGTTAGAAGGTTTGAATTAAAATTTCAAATTTTTATCTTAACCTGTGGCGGGGCGATAAGCCTCAACAAGTTCGTGTATCGCATCTTGATGACGATCCCACTCTGCTTCCAATTCTTCCAATGTGCCGTCTCGGGTTAATAGAGGTTCCATGTCGTCAAAATGTTGACACACTTTTCGGGTGTCTTCCTCCGACACGCCCCACTCCCGCATAAGGGCCAAGTGGTACTCTTTTTGACCCGGAAACATGCGTTGATAGTAGTATCGGTCGATACGAGTCATCCAGGCATGAGCCATCCAGGTTTGTTGTTTTCCCTCCGGGGTGAGCCACCGAACCGGTCTTTCCCGTTCTGTTTCGTCGTCCAACACGGTTTCCGGCACGTCTTCGCCTACTGTGTACGAGAGACACTCGAGAGACATGGTTTAATTAGTGTTTATTTAGTGTTGATTAACGGTTTTCAATGTTTTGTAACCCGGTTGGATGCTTAACTGATATTGTCGGGACAACCCGTAAAAACTTGAGCCACAGTCACCACGGGATCCTCCACCGGTGCGGTAAAGACATATTCTTCGTCGACGCCACGTTGTCTCAGAGAGATTCGGGAAAAGCTGAACACCACACCCGTGACGGGTTCCGGTAAGGTAACACCGGAAGAGATGGTCTGTATCAAGGGTCCGAGAGTTTGCGCATCTACATCTAGCGCATACAAGTAAGCTCTGGGTTGACTTCCTCCCACGCGACCATGACCAGAAATGATAATATATTTTTCGTCCAAAGAGACTGCAATGCCTGTACCAAAGGCAGAAAACGTATGAGGATCGTCGGGCTCGACAATGGTTTCTACTAGCGTAAAATTGCTGCTGGTATTGTCACGGGTATAAAGTTCCACTCGACCGGTAAGCGAGTTAAAACCACCGCTACCGACCACCGCCATTTTACCGTCGCTGGATATGTAGAGGCCTTGCCCCTCGGTCATCGTATCTGTATGAGTAAAAGGCAGACCCGAAGGAACCCACATTTGAGTACCGGCATTTCTCTCATAGACGTATACCTGGTTGCTCACGTTAGCAGATACTATCATCCACTGGTTGCCGTACACAAAGATCTCGGCACCGAAACCATCTCCATCGGTCTTGTCTGCCGCCTCGATGGTTTGATGTAGGATGGGGGTTGTTCCAATATTTTTGTACTCGTACACCGCACCATTTTCGTTACCAACCCCCGTGCCCACCTTAAGTTGAGACACAAAAAGGGAATCCATAGTGTCGTCAAACTCGGGGAATTGTACCGACAAACCAAAGTTCTGGCCTCCGGCCGCTGGAGGGTTAATAGTTTGTGAATTTGTGAAGAGATCAGTCGAGATGGTGCTACGATAAAACACTGTAACTAACCCTTCTGACACCGCAAACAGGCCAGCTCCTATGGCGGCCCGCAAGCCATCTTCGCGCATGCTAGCGTATTGAACGTCTCCAAAGGGCACACCAGTCTTGACATATTCCTTTTCATAGAGTTGACTGATTTCGTTGTAGGACCACACACTAAGCTCCGCGGAAGTACCGGCCATGGTTTCCGTCGCTTGTACCAGCATGAGGGCAGCGTCTGCACTCAACACCGCATTCTTTAATAGGTAAGCATTGTTCACTTCTGCGGGTAGAATTGCCTGCTCGAGCAAAAAGACGTCGCAGGGAGAGGGGGTAGGTACAGGCGAGGTAGGAGTTTCGGACACCGTGACGCTGACGGATGCGACGCTGTCCGAATCAAAAGCTCCCGCCAACCAAGCAATTAGTACAGCCAGGCCAGCAATAAACACAAGGATTCCCGCCACAATACCCCATTGAGCAGGGGTGCTGAGGTTGGTGAAAAAGCTGTGCCAAGCCATGATTATTAAGCTGGAAAAAATTATATGGGAAGGCGCATAAAAAAATTATCGCGAGCCTGTAACCACATCATTGATGGTACTAGGTGGGGCGAGGTGTGGTCCCACGGAATTGGGTAAAAAATTCTTGAGTTGACGGACAAACCCGAGGTTGGGCTTGACAATGGGTCGCTTCGAGACTAACAGGGCGTAGGCTTCGTCATAAGTCATTCCTTTTTCCGTCATGAGATAGGCCATGACAATGGTGGCAGACCGACTAATGCCCATTTGACAGTAAACCATCACACCACCCTTCTTCAGTCCTTCCTGAATCATGGTTTGTGTGGTAGCGAAATGTTGGGCTATGTCGGCGTACTGGTGGTCTTGAATTTCAATGTAGTGACATGTCATTTTCTCCTCGTGCTTGTTGTGGATTCTTGAAAGATTGATGACGGTACGGATACCGAGTTTGTGCAACACCTTATAGTTGCCGGCGTCGACAAAGTCACCAATAAAGAGGCCGGGAAGGACTTCGTTGGGTATCTCCGACATGGTGGAATGGTAGAATGGTGACCCCAACCGGGCGATAGTTTTACTCCGACGATCGTTCATAAATAAACTTCCGGATGATTTTCGATTGAAGACCATATCCGATTCAAGACTATCCACAGGTCTTGGTCATCTTTTGATGGTCATTTCGTCACTCACTTTTCAATCGTTGTGCCGCGTTTCGTAGATTCTTTTTCACGATACCCTTCTGTAACAAACGACTGCCTACGCATATCACCATGGATATCACCATGGACCCTTTTATCAAAGAGAATCCGTTGCCCTCCGTGGCCGTCCCGTCCTTGTCCTTGCTTCGAGCCCTACAGCCAGTAAGGGTACAGTCGCCAGTAATGGTACAGTCGCCAGCAAGGGGACAGCCTGCGATAGTGCCCGCCCAAGTTGCCGTCGAACACAAGTCCAACCCCACTTCAGGAGATCGTCAGGCCCCGGGTTTTGACCGCCAAGGAAATTCGGTCTCTGAACGCCGGGCCAACCCGGTCTACCAGTTTTACAAGACCAAGGCCCACGAAATTCGGCAGGAGATTCGGGCTGAGTGGGATGCTGGCGGGGAGAGTCGTACCAACTTGGCTGACCGTAACAAGGGGGTTCGCTGCTACATGAAACGTCAAGACATTTTCGACCAGGAGGCACTTCGAGAGGCCATCAATGAGTTTTCGGTGCCCACTGTAACCACTGCCGTAAAGGTGTCGGACTTGTCTGGAGTGGAGACTCTTCTGAGCATGGGACACGAGCTTGATCCTGATCCTGACCAGACTTTTGTGAACTTGGACACGGTGATGCTGGCTCTCTACGCACCACAGCCTTCGCCGTGTGCTACCATTTTTGGAGGCATTCCGCACGAAGTGACCGATCTAGCCCTTCGTTCCACCTTAATTTGGCAGCTCAAGTCTCCGGCGCTTCGTTTGTCTGATACAGAGAAGCTGTGTGAGCTGTTTGCTACCACCGCATTTTATTTGCCCAACATGGAGGTTCGACGAGAAGGGTTTGAAGAGGGCTACGTCAAGTGGATGATACCGGAGTCGATCAATGTGACGCTCATGTCTGATGTGGAGTCCGTGCTCAGTCATTGGGAACAAGCTGGTCGACAAGATGTCAAGATGAGTAACCTGATCTATCTCAAGCTGGCCACCCCGCTCTTCATGGCTCTACGTCAAAACCAAAACCGCAAGAAGTTGGGTTTGGCTCCGATTCGCAAGGTGGTGTTTGGAGATTTGGCCCTTCGCTCTTCTGAAAAAGGCGTCAATTCGCTATTGGCTCAACGCTTGACCACACTGGTCCAGCAGTTCAGCGGATGTTTTGACGAAATTATTGTGTGTTCTCCGGTTGTTAGTACCCGGATGCACGTGCACCAGCACTGTAACTCGTCTGATTCTACCATGTGAATGTCACCACATTTATTCATAAATTTTCTGGTAGAAAAGCCAAACAAATCACGCATGTGATTTTTTAGTAAACTGAGATCTTTATCCACACGTTTGGTTATGTTGACAGGCAACACCCTTTACAACAAACATGTGTTGTTCTTGTTCTTGTTGTGCCATGTCTTGTCCAGAAGTTTGGATCGAATACATAAAATGTCAAGTTATGTGTCAAGAATGCTGCTTTAACTTTTACACAGCCTGTTATGTGCCCTGTTTACTCTGTTGCCTGGGTGCTTGTTATCCTGCACCTCCCGAGAAACAGGTCTTTCCCGAAACTCATGATACCTCAAATTAGCAATAAAAAGAGATCTTTATATGAACTTTCTAGTTTCTGTAACAATGGTCGTTTCCTCGTCTTGATGAGTGTATATAAGTGCCAACGCTATCGAGAACACTAGGGCGGCATATAGCCAGGCTAACGTTACACGGTATAACTTGTTTTTGGTAGTCACCAGAGTATCAAAAGTCTCTTTCACAGCAAAGGTAATGGCAAACGCGGTTAACACACCAATAGAAGCAAGTATGGTGGGAATAACTAAATCTGTAACCTCTTTTCGTTTGGGCAACACAATAGGTGAAAGTGTAGGTGAAACGGCGGTGCTCATCTGTCTTTTATTGATAGATTGCGAGTTTAAATGCGATCATGAAATTTCCTTTAAGGGACTTTTAACTGCTAAACACGTTCGGCATAATATCTAACAACGTGGGTTCGTCGTCAGGGTTGCGAGGTGGTCGGTTGAGGCGTATGCGGTGAAATTCCCGGACGGCTTCCTCATTCTGGGTGCGTATCTTGTGGGAGATTGGCTCAAACTCTGCCCATAGCATTTGATCTTGTTCGTAGTGCTGCTTGAGAGTTTCCACCTTTTCCGTGTCGGTCATTTTTGCGTCAAATACAATACTCTTTACATCAATTGCGGGTTTTCTCCACCCCACCGATTCGTCTCCGTCATATTCATGAAGGCACCAATGGTCTTTGACCGCTTTTTGCACCACTAAACTGGCACTAGGGGCCGAGGCCTTGTTGCCCAAGGCCTTGACCACCTCGACCAGGTCCTTCGAGTCTCGTTGCCCGTCCAAACTGTATGTATCAGACGTCAAGCCTTTGTGCTCCTTCAACCATTGGAGGGCCTCGTCACTCAGACCAAACCCACCGTAACCGCAGTTAATAACGACTTCTATGATTTCCATGGCGATGGAGGAATGATATGAACTTAAACTTTGTTTTAAATGTAATACCCTTTAATTTCTATTGAAGACGTCTTAATTTCTACTGAAAAAATTATGAATAATTTTGTTCAGACTTTGTTACAGAGTTTTTGGTGCATCGTTAAAAAGACTTCGGTCATATCACCGGGCAGTTCTTGTCCTTCGTCATCGAGACTAAAGCATTTTTGCGACACACGGTTACACCTGACGTTCGGAAACAGTGTAGCCACAAAGGGTTCGTTCTCTACGTTTGTTCTCGCCAATTTCAATTTAACTTGATAAGCGGTGAGTGATGTCGGGTAGGGTCGCCTTAGAGCTTTTATGCTCGCAACCACTCCACAAGATGCGAGAAAAATGGACAAGGGATCCATAGTTGGGAGAATGAAGAGTTAATAACGCAGTGAATCTGATTGTAACAGAGTCATTTTTCTTCAACGGCTAGTCTTGAATCGGTTATGGTCTTAAAACCTGTAACCGTATCTTGCTCACTTATTCATCTCGCTCACCATGGCTGCTGTTTCCACCGCTCCCAAGCTCAATGTTGACGCCCTTCGTTGCTGTATTAGTGGCGAAATCATGACGGATCCAGTATCCACTCCCGGTGGACACTCTTACGAACGGTTGAAACTCGAACAGTGGTTCACTATGTCGGGCACCCGAACTTCGCCGCAAACGAGAGCCACGTTGGTCGAAGCCGATATTCGACCTAACCGCAATCTCAAAGATATGTGTGACGCCTTTCAAGCTCTGGGACAAGATGCCGCCCCTTCTCAGGTTCACCCCATGGACGTGGAGGCCGAAACTAAGGGTGTTCATCTGGAAGCCAAGCAAGTGTGCGACGGCAAAACTTTCTTGTTGGCTGTCACCGCCCCGTCGGGGGAGGCTGGTCCCAAGCACATTATCCCTGTCTTGGACACTTCAGGCTCTATGGATTTGGACGTGGAATCTTCGGGAGGAGAGCGAAACGGACTCAGTGTGTTGGACTTGGTCAAGCACTCTCTAGCTACCACCACCAAAAATCTTCGAGACCAAGACTATATGACAGTGATTCAGTACTCGACCGATTCTTCTTTGGTCATCAACAAGACTGCCACCAATGCTGCTGGTGAAGCCCGGATTAATGCTGCCGTCAAGCAGTTGAGGCCTACCTACCAGACCAACATTTGGGCGGGTCTTCGTCTGGCCTTGGAACAAGCCGCTGTCCACCATGTCCCGGGTGTCGATACGGAGATTTGGTTTTTGACCGACGGTGTTCCTACCGCTGAACTCTCTCCTCGACGAGGTATTCTTCAAGCCTTTCGTGACTACCTTGAAGATCATCCACAGCTTCGAGTCACGGTGCATACGTTTGGTTTTGGTTATTCTCTCGACAGCTGTTTGTTGAATGACATGGCCGAGGTGACTGGTGGGCGTTTCCACTTTATCCCCGACGGAGGTTTCGTGGGCACCATTTTCAACCATGCCTTGGCCAACAGCATGACTGTACAAGCTCGAGATCTCCAGTTGGTAGTCCCTGATGGACCAGGAGGTCTGTCCCATGTCAAGCATAATCTGGGCACCATCTGTTCCGGACAAACCCGCTATTTCGATCTCAAACACGGGTTGGCCCCGGGTGCCCAACTTCATTACGACGCTTTTGTTTGTCAAAGTTCGATACCGATTCAAGCACCATCGGATGCTCCAGTGGTGGTAAAGGAACAGCAATTTCGATTGACCGCCATGGACGCTGTCAAAATGTCGATCACGGATCGTTCCGGCACCGTTCTCCAGTCTCTGTGTGAACCGGTTTCCAGAGTCGAAACACCTTATTGCCAAGCCTTGTTGTCGGATCTTCGGGGACAGCTCAAGGAGGCTTTTTCACGGGATGACTGGATGCACAAGTGGGGCAAGCACTATGTTCGATCGTGGCGACACGCTCAACGGGACCAAGTGGAGAACAACTTTAAGGACCCGGGAGTGCTGATTTTTGGTCATGATCCGGTCTTTGCCGCTTTGCTCCAGCAGTGTGACCGGGCTTTCGATACTATTCCTGCCCCCACACCTTCCAAGTTCAACGCCTCGGCTGGTCATGTTGCTTTAACCACCTGTCAGTCCATGAACGTTTCTGACGGGCCATGTTTTGCCAAGGATTCGTGGGTTGTTCGCCGAGAACCTGACCAGGTATGGCGCTCAATAACTATGGATCAAATTCGCAAGGGTGACGTGCTTCGTTGTGCCACCGGAACCGTGGGTCAAGTCAAGTGTGTAATCCACACCCTCAGAGACGCCACGTTTGTCCGCCTTCCCATGACCGGACTGACGATTTCGCCCTGGCACCCAGTATGGGCCAAGAAGTGGTTCTATCCTTGTCAGCTGTCTACCGACCAGGTGAAAGTGACAGAGATGTATAACTTGGTCATGGAAGACCATGCTCCGCCGATGGAAGACCATGCTCCGCCGATGGAAGACCATGCTCCGCCGATGGAAGACCATGCTCCGCC
>Ga0105055_10005573_pt1 | contig 17702 bp, 9 predicted proteins | sample BON03_FD_78090 | JGI IMG/M metagenome (GOLD analysis project Ga0105055, IMG submission 78090) | Freshwater microbial communities from Lake Bonney liftoff mats and glacier meltwater in Antarctica - BON-03 | ecosystem: Environmental > Aquatic > Freshwater > Ice > Glacier meltwater | place: Lake...
CCTCCCCCCTAAGAAAACCAACCCCTCCCCCCAAACCATTAACAACATGCACGCAGCGGCTCCCAGTACCGCGTCGAGTCGCTCATGGTGCGCCTCGCCCGCTCGCAGAACCTCCTCGCGCTGTCCCCGAACCGCGACCAGGTCGCCCGCCAGCCCGCGACCGAGGCGCTGCCGCTGGTCATGGAGCCAGAGTCGCGGTTCTACGGCGACCCCGTGGTGGTGCTCGACTTCCAGTCGCTGTACCCGTCGCTCGTGATCGCGTACAACCTGTGCTACTCGACGTGCGTGGGGCGGCCGGCGCACCTGGCGGCGGCGCTGGACGCGCAGGCCGCGGCCGCGGCGGCCGCCGCCGAGCGAGGGGCGGCGGCGGCGGCGGCGGCGGCGGCGGCGGCGCCTCCCGCGGGAGCGGCCGCCGCCGCCCCGGCGCCGCCGCCGTCGTCCTCGGCCGCCGCCTCCGCCCACCTCCGCACCTCCTCCTCCACAAAGGGCGGCCTGCGCCTGGGCGTTTCCACCTACCTCCCGCCCACCGACGCCTTCCTGCCCGGCGGCCCCGCCGACCTGCGCACCCTCGTCGTCGCGCCCAACGGCGTGGCCTTTGTGCCCGCGGGCGACGGCGGGTGCAACGGCAGCGGCGTCGGCAACGGCGTCGGCGACGGCTTCGACGGCGTCGGCGGCGGCGACGGCGGCCCTGCGTCGCGCGGCCGCCACCCGGGCGTCCCCGGGGTGCTGCCGCGCATGCTGCACGAGATCCTCGCGACGCGCGTCATGGTCAAGGCCGCGCTTAAGCGCGCGTCCAAGCCCACTGTCGCGACGACGGCGGCAGGCCCGGGCGGCGGAGGAGGAGGAGGAGGGAGCAACCGCCAGCAGCAAAAGCAGCAAGAGCAGCAGCAAGAGCAAGAGCAGCACCTGGAGCGCCAGAGGGCGCGCGCGCTTCAGCGCCGCCTGAACGCGCGCCAGTTTGGCCTCAAGATGATCGCCAACGTCACTTACGGCTACACCAGCGCGTCGTTCAGCGGCCGCATGCCGTGCGCCGAGCTGGCCGACGCCATCGTGTCAACGGGGCGCGCCACGCTGGAGGCGGCCGTGCGCCTGGTCGAGGCCAACGGAAACTGGCGCGCCAAAGTGGTCTACGGAGACACCGACTCGCTCTTTGTGCTGCTGCCCGGGCGCTCGCGCGCCGACGCGTTCGTCGTCGGCGCCGAGATCGCGGCGGCGGTCACGGCGGCCAACCCGCGGCCCGTGCGCCTGCGCATGGACAAGGTGTACCACCCGTGCGTGCTGCAGACCAAGAAGCGGTACGTGGGCGCGATGTTCGAGCGCGCCGACCAGGCCCGCTTCTCGTTCGACGCCAAAGGGATCGAGACCGTCCGGCGGGACGCCTGCCCCGCCACCAGCAAGATGCTCGAGGCCGCCCTGCGCGTCATGTTTGCCACGGGCGGCGACCTCTCGCGCGTGCGCCGGTACTGCGAGCGCCAGTGGGCCAAGATCCTCTCCGGGCGCGTGTCCGTGCAGGACTTTGTCTTCTGGCGCGAGGTGCGCGGCCCCGGGGGATACGCGGGCAGCGGCTCGGCGCTGCCGCCCGCCGCCGCCGTCGCCGCCGACATGGCGCGCCGCGACCCGCGCGCCGAGCCCAGGCCGGGCGAGCGCGTGCCCTACGTCGTCGTGTGCGGGCCGCCCGGGGCCCGCCTGGTCGAGCTGGCCGTGCCGCCCCGCGCGCTCGTCGAGTCGGCGTGGCTGGCGCTCTCGGCCGCCGGCGCGGGGCCGCCGCCGCTCGGGTACGCGATCGACGGCGGCGGGGGGCACGGGCACGGCGGAGGGGGCGGCGGCGGCGGGCATGGCGGCGGGGCGCACTCGTCCTCCGCCGCCTGGCTGTCCGCGCTGGGCGCCTCCGCGGCGGGCGCGGCCGCCGGCGCCGGCGCCCTGCGCCTCAACGCGGGCTACTACATCGCGCGGCAGATCGTGCCCGCGCTCGAGCGCGTGCTGGCGCTGGCCGGCGCCGACGTGCGCGCCTGGTACGCGGCGCTTCCGCACGCCTCGCTGTCGTCGTCTTCCTCCGCGGCCTTTGGCGGGGGGGGCGGAGGGGGCGGGCCTGGGTTTGGGCTCGGGTTCGGGGGGGACGGGGGCGGCCTGGGGCGCATGCTGCCGCAGAAGCGGCCGGCCGCGCTGCTGGCCGGGATGGTGGCGGCCGGGGAGAGGGGCGGGGGAGGCGGCGGCGGGGGAGGAGGCGGCGGGGGAGGCGGGGGCGGCGGCGGCGGTATCGCGGGCCCTTCGACGATCGACGCCTACTACCCCTCGCGCCACTGCGTCGCGTGCGACGCCCTCACGCGCCCCAACGCCCCCCTGTGCGACCGCTGCCGCGCGGCGCCGCAGGGCACGGCCGCCGCGCTCGAGAGCCGGGCGGCCGTGCTGAGGCGGCGGCACGCGGCGCTCGTGCGCCTCTGCCTGCACTGCGGCGGCGGCGGCGGCGACGCGCGCGTGTGCGGCCCGGGCGGGATCGTGTGCGACTCGCTCGACTGCGGGGTGTTTTACGAGCGGCGCAAGGCGCTGCAGGAGTCGACCACGCTGGCGCTGGTGACGAAGCGCGCGATGGACCTGCTCGAATGCGACGACGACGACGAGCACCGGGAGCTGTTCTGATTTCCGCTGAGCGTCCCAAGCGCGCGTCCGGCGCGTCGACGGCGCGAGCGAAAACGGGTTTTTGTTCGAGTTGCTGCCCACAACGACAAATAGGCAGAGATAGCACAGCCACACACCCCTTCCATCACCACGCCCTTGCAACACACGCGCGCGCAGCCACGGTTCTCGCGGCGCGTTTCGGAGGACCCACTATGACTTGAGCTGTTTGATCGAACCGCTTGCTGTTTGCCTCGCCTCCCTCTTTCGGCGACCTCACCCACCGAGAGAATCCGATGGGCGAGGGGCATGCGGGCCGCCACGCGGACGCGGTGGTCGTGGCGGCGACAGGAGGAGCAGCAGCAGCAGACTTCGACGACAAGCCCTCCTCACCCGTGACCAGGGCCTCAGAGCTAATGCTAGCGCTCGACGCGGCCGCGCGCGTCAACCGCCACCTCAACGGGGAGATCGAGGCGGTGCTCGTGTCGCTCAAGGCGGCCGAGGCCGAGCGGCAGGCGTGGGAGGACCGCGCGCGCTGGCTCGCGCGGTCGCTCGCTGACGAGCGGCGGGGCCGGCGGCGAACGGGCGGCGGCGGCGACGGCGAAGCAGCGGCGGCGGCGGCGGCAGCAAACGCCCACGTCGAGGACGACGACGACGACAACGACCGGGACGCCGCGTCGTCGCTGCTGATGCGCGAGGCCGTCGAGGCTCAGCAGCTGCAACATCAGCAGCTGCAACATCAGCAGGACGACCCGGAAAGTCAGCAGCACCAGCAGCAGCAGCTGCTGCTGGCGCGCGAGGCGTGGGACGCCTGCGCGCGAGAGCGCGCCGCTCTCGCCCGCGCAGGGCGCGCGGCCGGCTGGCTCGCGCGCCGCGGCGAGATCGCGCTGGGCCCGCGCCTGGGCGAGGGCGCCTTCGGCGTCACCTACCGGTGCGTATGGCGCGGCGCCGACGCGGTGGCCAAGCGCCTGCGCCCGCCCGCCACCGCCGCCGAGGCGCTTAACTTTTTGCGCGAGGTCTCTTGCCTGGCGGCGGTCAGGCACCCGCACGTGGTGCCTTTTTTAGGTGCGGTGCTGGGGGAAGGGCCCGCGGCGCTGTGGCTGCTGAGCGAGTACATGCCGGGCGGCAGCATGGCCGACTGGCTGCGCGGGAGGGCGCCGCCCCTGATGCCGTCGCCGTCGCCGTCGCCGTCGGATGCCGGCGCCGGCCCCGCCGCCGCCGTCGCCGCCGCCCGCCCCTTCACGCGCCCGCCGCCGCTCGCCGAGCGCCTGGCCGCCGCGCTCGACGTGGCGCGCGCCCTGGCCGCCCTCTCCGCCGCCACCCCGTGCCCCCTGATGCACCGCGACGTCAAGCCGTCCAACGTCTTCATCGACGCGGGCGGGCGCGCGCGCCTCGGGGACTTTGGTTTGGCCCGATTTGGCCCGCCGGCGCGGGCGGGCGGCGGCGGCGGCGGCGGCCCCGACGAGGGCGCGGACGACGACGACGGCGAGGGCGGCGCGGTGCCGCCCGGCGCCGCCGCCTCCGCCGCCGACCTCACCGGCGAGACGGGCACCTACGCCTACATGGCCCCCGAGGTCGTGCGCCACGAGGCGTACGACGGAACAAAGGCCGACGCCTGGGCGTTCGGCGTGCTGCTCGCCGAGGCCGCCACGCTCGAGCGGCCCTACGAGCACGCGCACCTGACGCCCGTGCAGATCGCCATGGGCGTCGCGGATGAGAAGCTGCGGCCGTGGGTCCCGGCGTCCGCGCTGCCGCCCGCCGTGGCCCTTTTGGTCGGGGCGCTGTGCGACTACGACCCGGGCATGCGGCCAGACTGGCCGTTCGTGCTGTCGGAGCTGGGCGCGGCGGTCGACGAGCTGCGGGCGGCGCGGGGCCAACGCGCGGCGCGGGAGCGGCAGTGGCGGGCGTCGTCGTCGCTGCTGTCGCGCATCCTGGGGGCGGAGATGATTCCCGACAGCTGGCTGCCGGTCCTGGCGGCCTCTGCGCCTGCCGCGGACGGGGAGGCGGCAAGAGGGGGCGGTGGGGGCCGGACGGGCGGGCGCCCCCCCGCCTAGAGCGGCGAGCGCGGACGCCTTCGCTGCGAAGTTTTGCGCGCCTGCTGCCCCGTTCGGGTCCTTTCACATCGCACACGCACACACTCTATATCTGCCTAGACCCTTTGTCTTGCAAGGCGCTCTGCGATTTTCTCGTTTTCTTGGTCTCCCGTTTGCTGGCCAGGCGCGGGACGATTCGACGATCTCGTGAGAGAGAGAGAGAGGGGGAAACAACTGTCGTGATCCCTCCCACCCGCCCGCCCACCTATATTTGAGAGATGTCGCGCCTGAGCGCCGGCGCCAGCGGCATGGGCAGCGGCAGCAGCACGCGCGCGTCATGGCCGACCACCGCGCGTCGGTCGTCGTTCGGCCCCTGCCGCGCAAAAAAAGGCGACGGCGACGGCCTTGACCCCATCGAGCGGGCCGTCGCTTTCCTATTCGGCAAAAAGGCGCTCGAGGACGAAAACCCCATGGGCCTGAAGCGCCTGAACTTCGACACGCTGCCGGACCAGCGCGTCGAAACGCAGCGCCAGGCGCTGCCGCTGCCGGGCGACGACGACGAGGTCTCCATGATCCGCGGGCCCTTGCTCGCCGGGACGCAGCTCGAGCGCGAGCCGCTCGAACGGGCGTACGACACCGCCCGGGGGGACGCCTGGTCGCCGTCGGCCTTTCACGGCGCCACGCGCGCGCGGGGCGCGGCGCTCGTGCTGTGCGAGACCGAGGCGGGGAGCTGGTGCGGCGGCTACAACCCGCTCGGCTTTCTGGGGTATGGGGACGAGCACGCGACGAACGGGGCGTTTTTGTTTGCGTGGCCCGGCGCGGGGGACCCCCGCCGGAAAGGCGCGCCGCCGCCGGTCAAGCTGCCAAAGATCGGCGGGCCGGCGCTCGCGGTGATCGACGCGCCCGGCGAGGCCGTGCGGTTCGGCGCCGAGGGCCTGTCGGCGGCCATGCGGGCGCCGGACGCGCGCGCCGCGCGGTCGCGCCTGGGCACCTACTACGAGCGCGTGCCAAAGCCGCTGTCGGGCGGCCGGCGGTCGGTGTTTTTGTCGCCGGACGAAGAAGGGGCGGGCGGGCGGGCGACGCTCAAGCGCGTCGCCGTGTACGTGGCGAGGAGCGTTCCCGAGTACCGGCTGGACGGCATCGTGTGGAAGTCGGACGCGCCGCCGCCGCCGCCGCCGCCTTAGGATAGACCCTGACACCCATCCGTCGGCGTGCGAATCGGCTGCAGCGGCGGGGGCGGGGCAAGGGGGCGGCAGTCGCAGCGGGGGCTTTGGCGGCGAAGGCGGGGGCGAAGGCGGGGGCGGAGGCGGCGGCGGCGGCGGCAGCGACGACGCATGCTCGTCACTTTTCCGCCGCAATCGAGCTGGCGATCGACGCCCCCATTGCCCCACGATCGTCGCGCAAGCTCCATTTCAAGCAACCATCCAGCCAATCATCCCATCGTCGTCGTCTCGGAGAGCGCACCTCGTTGAACCATCAGGCGGGTGTTTTTCAAACGGCCTCTTCCACCCCCAAGATCCGATCGCCGCCGCATCGCCTCCTCTCACGAAACGAGCGGAGCGCAAGCAGCACTGAGCGGTGGCGGGCGCGCGCCGGCGCGCGCGGCCGTCTGGAAGGTCTTTTGAGAGAGAGAGAGAGACGGGACAAGAGGAACCTCTTTGCCGACACCCACCCGCCGTTGAAAACACGATGGCGCAGCAGCAGCAAAACTACCCTCCACCGCCACTCCCGCCGCCCCTCATGCAGGCGTCCGCGGCCCTGGGCGTCCCCTCGCCCGCCGAGGCCGACCGCGCCGCCGTGCTGCGCGCCGTCGCCGCGCTGTTTCACGCCGACGACGGCGCCACGCGCGGCGCCGCCGACCGCTGGCTCGAGGCGTGGCAGCAGACCCCGGGCGCGTGGTCGGTGGCCGACGCCCTGCTGCACGAGCCGCAGTCGCCCGTCGAGGCGCAGCACTTTTGCGCGCAGACGCTCAAGGCCAAGTCGCAGCGCGACTTTGAGGAGCTGCCCGACGGCGCCGCCGCCAGCCTGCGCGAGTCGCTGCTGCAGCTGCTGCTGCGCTTCTCGCGCGGCATGCCGCCCGTCCGCACGCAGCTGTGCCTGGCGCTCGCGGCCCTCGCCGCGCACCTGCCCGCGGCGCACTGGCCGGCGGACGGCGGAGAGCCCGGCGGGGGGGCTCGGGGTGGAGGCGCGGCGGCGGGCGCCGCAGCAGCAGCCGCTAGCAGCCTCCTGACGTCCCCGCCGCCGGGGCCCGCCCTCCCCCCGGCCCCCGGCAACGTCGTGCGCTGGTTCGCCACCCGCCTGCGCAACGAGCCGCCCGAGGCCGCCCTCCCCTGCGTGCTCGAGATGCTCACTGTGCTGCCGCAGGAGGTGGACGCCCAGGCAATCGCGCTGCGGCCCGAGCGGCGGCGGGGCTTTGCGGCCGAGCTGCGCGCGGCGGTGCCGGACGCGCTCGAGGTGCTGTCCGCGTGCCTGGCGGCCGCGCCCGGCGTGCCTGGTGGGCGTGCGCGCAGCCAGGCGCTCGAGGCGTTCGCGCCGTGGCTGCGGCTCGCCAGCGACGGCGGCATGGTCGGCGGCGCCGGCGCGCCGCTGCCGGCCCAGGCGCTGCTGTCGAGCCCGCTTGTGGCCGCCGTCCTCGAGGGTTTGGGCGACGAGGGCACCTTCCACGCGTCCGTGGACGCCGTGTGCGAGCTGGTGTGGGTGGCGGTCGACCCGGCCACGGCGGCCCCCAAGCCCGAGCTCGCGCCGCTGATGGCCCGCCTGGCGCCGACCGCGCTCGCCCTGCGGCCCCGCTTCGCCGTGGCCGCCCGCCGCGCGCGGGCCGAGGCCGCCGGCCGCGGCGACGGGGGCGATGGCGACCTGGGCGCCGACGAGTGGGACGACGACGAGGCCACCGCGAAAGACATGGCGCGCCTGCTCGCCGAGGTGGCCGAGGCCTGCCTGCACCCGCTGGCCGAGGCGGCCGCGAGCCGGCGCGCCGACGCGGCGGCGCCGATCGAGGCGATGCTCGAGGTGGCCGGGCACCCGGACCCGGAGGTGCGGTCCATCTCGTTCTCGTTTTGGCACAAGCTGAGCCGCGTCGTGGTGACCGGGTCGGTGGACGCGTGGCTGCAGGAGGACGAGGGTTACGGCGACGGCGGCGCGGGGGGCGGCGGGACCGACGCAGGAGCAGCAGGAGGGGGGGGAGAAGGGGGCGGCGGCGGCCAGCAGCAGCAGCACCACCAGCAGCACCACCACCACAACCACGGCGACGATGGCAGCGCCGCGACCAGCGGCGGGGGCATGCTCGAGGCGGGAGCAGGAGCAGGGGGCGCAGGAGCGGGAGCGGGACGAGGCGCCGGCGCCTCCTCCGAGGCCGAGCGCGCGGCGCGCGCCGAGTTCCTGCGCCCGGCCTTCGAGCGCCTGCTGCGCTCCGTGCGCGAGGCCATGCGCCAGCCCGACATCATCGAGTCGTGGCCGCGCGCCGACCGCGCTGAGTGGCGCCACGCCAGGCACGACCTGGGCGAGGTCCTGCTCGACGCCGCCTGCGCGCTCGGCTCCGGGCGCGCGCTCGAGCTGCTGACGGCGCCGCTGCTCGAGATGAGCGGCGGGGGCGGCGGGGCTGGTGGGGCGGGGGCGGGTGCAGGCAACAGCGCCCCCGCCCCCTTTTCGTGGCGCACGGCCGAGCTCGCGCTCGCGTGCCTGCGCGCCGCCCACCGCGCCGCGCCGCCCTCAGGAGACCCCCGGCTCGAGGCCTTGCTCGCCGCGCTGCCGTCGCTGCCCGGCCCCTCGGACCCGGGCTCCTCCCCACGCCTGGCCGAGTCGGCCGCCCTGATGGTGGCCGCCTACGGCGCCTGGCTCGCGCGCACTCTGGCCCTGGGTCGCGGCCAGGCGCTCCCCGGCCCCCTACTGGGCATGCTGGTCCGAGGGCTGCAGCACCCGGTCTCTGCGACGGCGTGCGCCTTCGCCGCCCGCCACCTGGCGCACGACTGCGGCGCGCACATGTCCGGGTGCGTGGCGGAGCTGATGGACCTGTACGCGCGCGCCCTGAGGTGCGGCGCGGCGGCGGGCGTGCTCGGCCGCGCGGGCGGCGGGCTGGCGTCGCCGCCGCTGTCGCCGACGGGGCCGGCGGCGGCCGCCCACCACGCCTCTTCCCCCGGCGGCGGCGTCAACGGCGGCGGCCCCGTAATGCCCATCTCCGAGGAGGACGTGCTGCAGCTGCTCGAGGCGGTCGTGCTGGCCGTGACGCGCTCCGTGCCGCCCGAGGACCTGGGCCAGGCCGTGGCCGCCCTCGCGGCGCCCGTGCTCGAGCCCCTGCAGGCGGCGGTCTCGACGCTCGACCGCGCGGCGTCGGAGGCCGCCGTCGCCGCGCACACGGGCGGCGGCGACGCGCCGCTTCGGCAGCAGGCCGCGCAGGCCGAGGCCGACGCCGCCTCGGCCGCCCTGCTGCCCCTGGTCGACCGCCTCGCCGCCCTCTTCCAGATCGTGGGCGCCGCGCGCCCGGCCGTCGCCGCCGACGTCCTGGCGCGCGCCTGGCCCGCGCTCGAGCTCGGCCTGTCGCGCGCCGCCGCCACCGCCCACCGCTCGACGGCGGCCGAGCGCCTGTGCCGCGCGCTGCGCCACGGCGTCAAGGCGTCCGGCAAGCACTGCGCCCCCTTACTGCCGTCGATGCTGGCCGTGCTGCCCGCGCACTTTGCCGCCACGCGCGAGCCCGCCCTGCTGTTCGTGGTCAGCGAGCTCGTCAAGGCGTTCGGCGACGACCCCTCGGCCGACGCCGCCGTCGGGCCCATCCTCGCCGCGCTGCTGGCGCCGACCTGCGCCGCCCTCAGCTCCTCCCCTTCGGCGCTCGACGCCGAGCCCGAGATGGTCGACGACGTCTTCCTGCTCGCGGGCCGAGCCCTGGGCTACGCCCCGCGGCTGGCCCTCACCCCGCAGCTGCTGCCAGGGCTGCTGGACCTGGCGCTGCTGGGCGTGCTGGTGCAGCACAGGGAGGCGTGCGGGTCGGCGCTCGCCTTCCTGACGCGCCTGCTCGACCCGCGGCTGCCCGCCTCCCTCCCCGCGCCCGCGCTCGCCCTGCTCCAGCAGCAGCTCGGGCGCGCGGGCCCGCCCCTCATGCGCCTGACCCTCGCGGGCGTGGCCGGCGCCCTGCCTTCCGGGCTGGTGGCGGACGTGGCGCGATGCCTGGCCGCCGCGCTGGCCGCGCTCGGGCCGCAGGGCTTGCGGTGGTTTGCCGACGCCGTCGCCGTCATCCCGGACGTGGCCGCGCTGCCGTCGGACCGGGACGCCCTGGCGCGCAAGGCGGCCGCGCTGGTGTCCTACTGCTGCGGCGGCGGGGGGCAGCAGGGACGGGGCGCGGCGGGCGGGCAGGAGGGCCTCTTGCTCGAGGCGGCGGCGGTGGCGATGGCGGCCGCGGCGACGGGCGCCGGCGCGCAGGGCCACCGGCAGGCGCTGCGGCGCCTGTCGCGCGAGTTTGAGAGCGGCGTGTACGAGCTGGCCGACCTGTGCCGGCGCAACCGTCGCGCGCGGGCCGAGGCGCAGCGCGCGTTGCTGCCGCTCGAGCTGCACGGGCTGATCTTTGTTTGATCGTCGTGCATCACACGGCGGGCGTTATTGTTGTTGCTGTTTTTTGTTTTTCGTCGGCGCTCGATTTGTCGTGTTCGGCGACACGCGCCCCCTAAAACAAAAAAACCTTAGAATGTTTCCTTCGAGCCTGACCCGAGCCCTCCTACTAGTAGTGCCCCCGGAACGTCTCGTGCAGGCCCCCGCCGCCGCCGCCCCCGTCCTCCATCACCGACGGGTGCCGCCGCCCGCTCGCCCGCCACTGCCCCCTTGCCGCCAGGCCGTTGGCCTCGACCAGAGCCACGGCCACGCGACGCGCGCATCGCGCCGCCGCCTCGGCCTCCTCGTCCGTCGCCCCGGGCTTGCCCCCCCCGGCCTCGGACCACGTCCTGAGCACGCTCGCCTGCAGGCCCCTGCCGAACGAGAACGAGAGCGCCCACGGGTGGTGCGGCGCGCCGCCGGCGTTGATCGCGTCCAGGTTCTCCGTCGCCTGCTGCTCGGTCTGGCCGCCGGACAGAAACATGATCCCTTGGACGGCCGGGGGCACGCACGCGCGCATGACGCGGAGCGTCCTGGCCGCCACCTCGTCGGGCGAGATGGGCAGGCCGCCGCCGACGCCGGCGGCGGCGGCCGCCGCCGCGCCCGGCCCAGCAGCGCAAGAGGGCCTCCACTCGCTGCCCGGCACCACCATCTGCGGTTTCAGCAGTAAACCCTCGAGCGACGCGCCGGGCTGCCGCCACAGCGCCGCGATCGCGGACGAGATGACGCGCGCCGACGCGGCCTCGAAGGCGGCGGCGTCGTGCTTCCCGTCGATCAGCAGCTCGGGCTCGACGATTGGGACGAGGACGCTCGCCCGCCCGTCGCCGCCGCCGCCGCCGCCGTCCCCGTCGCCGCCGCCGTCGCCGCCGCCCGCCTGGCACACGGCCGCGTACTCCGCCAGCTGGCGCGCGTTCACGTCCACGGCCGCCTCGCTGGGCCCGGACCTGCCGTCGGGCGCCATTCGCTGGGCGCACCGGAACTTGGCGAACGAGGCGCCTTGCGCGGCCACCTCGCGCACGAGCGACGGCAGCGCGTCGAGCCCCCTCGTCTGCGTCTCGCCTGCCAGCGCGCCGGCGGCGGCGCCGCCTCGCAACGGCTCTAGCCCGCTGTCCACTTTCACGCCGACGAGGACGCCTTGCGCGAGCAGGCCCTCGACAAAGCTCAGCTGCGGCGCGGCGCAGCACGACTGCCCGAGCGCCTCCCGAAAGAGGATGGCGCCGCTGAGGCCGGCGGCGCCGAGGTCGAGCAGGGGGGACGACGGCTCGCCGCCGCCGCCGCCCGACGCCTGGAGCCGGGGGCAATAATAGATATCCCGGTACGCTCGGCGCGTCGGCTCGTCGTTGGCCAGCCCGGCCTTTTCCAATCGCTTGCCGATCGTCGGGACCGACTCGTCCGAGGCGAGGATGCCCTTGCCGCGCGCGGCCAGGCGGGCGGCCGTCTCAGAGAGAGACGGAGGAGCAGGCATGATCGACGCGTCGCCTCTTTGCAGATCAAACGGAGGTTCAACAATGCGAGGGATCGAAAGAAGGTAATAACTCGCCGCTGCTACGCAGCCTACAAAAGTGGGGAGAATGCCTCTGGTTTTCTAGGGGGAAAGGGGAGGTGGTGCGGGAGTTCGGGTGTGCGCGTCGGCGGCGGCGGCGCGTTTGCCGCGGCAATCGTCGCTCGCCCCGCTCCTCTCTCTCTCTCTCTCACGCCTTGGCCACGATGCGCAGCACGTCCGTCAGCGTGATGATGCTGACCGGCTTGTTGTGCGCGTCCACCACGTAGACGCGGTGCAGGTGCTTGGGCGTCAGGCACTCGAGCACGCGCAGAAAGGTGGTCTCGGGGGTGACAGTGACGACGGCGCCCGTGCCGCGTGGCGTGGCGGGCCCGCGCGCCTGCCGCAGAAAGTCGTCGACGCCCAGGAGCAGCGACCCGAAGGCCTCGGGCGAGCGCAGCGCGCGCACGTCCGACACCGACAGGTTGCCCACGAGCTTGCCCGCGCCGTCGACGATGCCGACGGACGACTTTTTGTCGCGCACGAGCGTGCCAAAGGCCTGTAGGGCAGGGGTGTCAGTCTGCACGCAAAAGACGGCGCCGTCGTCGAGCTCGAGCTCGGCGACCGTCTTGCCCGCGGCCGCGCCCAGCACGTCCTTGTTGGCCAGGATGGTCGCGACCACGTCCGACTGGGAGACCACGCCCGTGACGCGCATGCCCGAGGCGGCCAGGCGCTCGCTGCCCGGCCTGATGTTGAGCACTGTGGTGCGGCCCTGCGTGCTGCCCGACACCGACTGGCGCTTGGCCGCCTCGCACACGAACAGGCGGTGGTGCACGGTCGCGTCCTGGACGTGGAACGACTCGGTCACCGCGTCCAGGATGGACGAGGCGTCGCCCGCGGCCAGCAGCCACAGGTCGCCCGGGTGCTGGAGCCTGTCGACCGACTGGGCGCCGAAGGCGGCGCCCAGCTCCTGGAGCGCGGCCTCGGGCGGCGCCGTCTCGAAGTAGTCGGGGAACTTGGCCTGCACGGCGGCCATGAAGTTGCGCAGGGCGTCGGCGGTCGAGAAGCAGCCGTAGTACCTTTTTTGTAGCGTGGGTTGTCGTTTTTTTGGTGGGTGGGGCGTTTGTTGAGGTTTTTTTTTGGTGGGTTGGTTTTTGTTGTTGTTGTTGTTGGGTTGGTGAGTAGGTTGGTTGGATAGAGGGCCTGATTTGAGAGCGCGCGCGCGGTGGGGCCTCGGCCGAGGGTGGGCGGCCACGCGCTCCCGCGCGGATAGGCGCCGCTCGGCCTTGCGCCGCAAGGTATAGGCCCCCCGCGGGCCGTCGGATCGGGGCGAGGTGACGAAGACCGGCGGCGCGCAACAGGGGCGAGCGGCGACACGCGGCGGCGGCGACCAAAACGAGATAGAACTCACTCGCCGTCCTCGTCGAGCACGGGCGCCGAGAGGATGCTAGCCTTGTGGAGGGTCTGTCGGTCGGTGTGGTGCGGGGTCGATCGGCAGGGCGCCGCGTGCGGGTGGGTGGGCGGAAGGGCGATGTCGTGAGCTTTTTCCTTCCCCCTTTTTCGCGGATGGAAAAAAGGGCTTGGTCGGGCTTCTCCTTCTGGGACGCCGTGTCAAACCCCTGAAGCAATGGCGCATGCGCGCGCGGCGCGCAAGGGGCGACAGGTCCGGTGCAGCCCCGGGGCGCAGCACCCGCGCCTGGCCCGGATCTGGCGCGCGTGGCTGGGAGCGCTTACGTTCACGGCATCAGCGACGCTGTTCCATTTCGCCACCGTGAACGGCGCCTTGGAGGCGGCCGTGAGGGTGGCCAGCGGCCGGGAGGCCAGGAACGACTTGGTGCCTTCGAACGACGACATGGGTGCTGGTGTGGTTTGGTCGAGGGAGGTTGCTCGCTTGTGTTTTTGCGACGGCAGAGGGTGCAGCGACGGCCGCGCTTTAGCGATCGACGCGATCGGCGCGATCGGCGGGCTTGGCCCGTGTTCCTCGCGTCGCCGACCGTCGCCGACGCACACAACAGGGGCGGGTCCGCTCAACCCCACACGACTCACGACTACTACTGACTCAAATTCGTCTCTCACCCTCCCGCGCGCACAAACTTGTCGGCAGCGGGCGCGCCGCTCCCGCCCAAACAAGGGAAAAACGCGTGAGAACGCCGAGATGATGGGCGACGACCGCGCGACCTTCTCCTTTGGCTTTTTCGAGGGCGGGCCCACGACCACGACCAATGCAGCGCCAGCAGCATCCGCACCGGCGGCAGCAGCAGCACCAGGAGCTAACGGAAGAGAGGACGGCGAGTCGCCGCCATCGCCGCCGCCGCCGCCGTTGCCGCCACCGGTCGCCGCCGCCGCGTGTGCCGAGGCGCGCGAGCTGACGGCCGCCGACCGCAACGCAGCAGACGCCAATTTCGCGGCGACGCCGATCGACGTGGCCCCGGGCGTGACGCTGCTCAAGGGCACGGTCGCGGGCGAGGCGGCGGCGGCGGCGCTGCTCGCAGGCCAGCCGGAGCCGGGGGAGGGCGAGGGCTGCGACACGGACAAGGGAGAGGAGGGAGGGGAGGAGGGGCGGCGGCAGCGGCGGCGGCAACAGCGAGCAGGGGAGGAAAACGAGCGGCGGCGGCGGCTGCTGGCGGACAGCGACCTGGTCCGCGGCGCTTACGAGGGCGGGTTCAAGCTGTGGGAGGGGGCGCTCGACCTGTGCGCGCGCCTGGCGGCGACGGACCAGCAGGGGCCCTCGCTGCTCGCGCGGATCGCGGAAGCGGCGACCGCGGCCACAGCCGAGGCGGCAGCGACCGGCGGCGGCCCGACGGCGGCGACGCCCCCCGCCGCCCTCCGCCGCCGCCGCCGCCCGCGCGTGCTCGAGCTCGGCTGCGGCCACGGCCTCCCGGGCGTGCTGTGCCTGCTGGCCGGTGCCGACGTCGACTTCCAGGACTACAACGCCGAGGTGCTGGAGCGGCTGACGCGCCCAAACGTCGAGGCGAATCTGGCGAGCGACGCGGCGCAAAGGGGCGTACGCTCGGCGTCGGCGGCGTCGGCGGCCACGAAGGCGGCCGCAAAGGCGGACAAGGCGGTTTCGGCGGCTGAAGAGGGAGGTGGGGGGGCGCCCGCGTGTGCGGCGGCAGGGGCAGCCGTGGTCCCTGGCCGCGCGCGCTACTTCGCGGGCGACTGGCGGGGCCTGCCCGCGCTGCTGCGGCGACTGGCGGAGCACGAAGCGCAGGGGGAAGCCGGGGGAGGAGCCGCCGAGGAGGCGGCGGCGGCGCCGGCGACCGAGTCTGACAGGGGCGGCGGCGGCGGCGCCGGCGAGGGGGGGCGGCCGGCGGCGCCGCCCTGCTCCTCCTCGGAGCCCTCCCGCGACCGCCTCTCTCACCACTACGACCTCGTGCTGACGGCAGAGACGCTGTACCGCACGGACGAGAGCGGCCAGCCCGCGCTGCTCGCGGCCCTCGAGGCGAGCGTGGGCCCGCCGCCCTCGGCCGCCCTGGTCGCGAGCAAGACGCACTACTTCGGCGTGGGCGGCGGCACGGCCGACTTTCGGCGGCTGCTGGTGCTCAAGGGGCGGGCGGCGGCGGCGGGCAGCGGCGCGCGCGCGCGTGAGGACGCGGACGGCGGGCGCGGCGGCAGCGGCGGCGGCGGCTGTCGGCCGCTGCCCCCTCTGGCCGTGGACGAGGCGGGGAGCACCGTGCTTCAGGACGGGGCCAGCAACCGGCGCGAGGTCTTGCGGCTCGAGCGGCGGTCGAGGGGGATTGCAGAGGAGGAGGGGGATTGATTTTTTTTTTGCCGGCGGGGGGGGGGGGGGGGGGGGGGGGGTTGTCCCTGGGGGGGGGGTCGGGGGGGGGGGGACAAAAGCTCTCACAATCACCGCCGACGCGCCGCAACCCGCGACGCCGGCGGACAAAGTAAGAACTCTTGCTCGATCTGGAACCAACCTCGTGTCTCGCAACCCCCGCGCACGCACGGACCGGTCTGGGGCGGGCGCGCGGCCTCAAAACAAACAAACAAACAGGGGGCGGCGCGACGGCGGGGCCGCGCGGGGGATGCGATCGCGCGGCAAGCGCCGCGTCTGACGCGCCGCGGGCCCCGCCGCCCGCCCCCCCCCCCCGAAAAGTCCTGCTCTTCCTCAGGCCTTGCGCCTCCACACACTCCTACTGCAACCGTAGAGACGCTCTCTTTCATCCCGCCGCCCTCTCCGCACCTGATCGCCTGCGAGCGAGAAACTTCGCGCATCAGAAAATAGCCCCTTTTCCTCGGCCCGTGGTCTCAAGCGCACGCTTCTCTTCCTCCACCCGGCGGCCCACGCCGCTAGCAATAAATCGCGTAGAACCGACTGGTGGCGCGCTCGCTCGCGGTAAGGAAAGGCCTGGACGCGCGGCGGGAGGAGTACCGACCGCCCCCCTAGTTGCCCTTTAGTCACTGGAGACGCTAACAGTGGCGCTGCTTCGGACCGACGTTCCCGCCGCCCCGTCCTCCGCCTCTTCCGCCCGGCCAAAGAGGGTCTCCTTGGCGCGCTGGGCCGACCGGCGGGGAAACCGGGGGCCGGTAGCCGCCGCTCTTGCGTCCGACCAGCTCCGACTTGAATTTTTTGCGCGCGCGCGCAGAGAGGCCGGAGGCGCCGCCCCCTCCGCCGCCGCCGCCGCCGCCCCTCACCCCCGCGCCCTCCCCGTTGAAACCACTCGCTCGAACCACTCACCAACCGCCGAACACACGACAAACAACCAACATGTATACACAGACAGCATCAGCAGCAGCAGCAGCAGCAGCAGCAGCAGCAGCTGAAGGGTTGACGGCCCAGCCCCCCTCTCGAGAGAAGGACAACAAAAACGAAAACACGATGCCCGCCGCCGCCTCCGCGCTCCTCTCGCTCGCCGCGGCCGCCGCCGCCGTCCTGCTGCTCACGGCCGGGCCCGCCGCCGCCCAGGACGCCACCCGGTGCGGCATCCCGGCCGTCCCGGGCGCCGAACAGTCGGCCACCCGCGCCCAGGATCTGGGCAAGTGCACCGCGGCCCTCGACCCGGCGGGCGGGGCCGAGGGAAAGCACTGGTGCAAGTTTGGCCGGATCGGCGCCTGGCCCGACGGCCCGTCGCAGAAGGCGCAGACGTGCCTCAAGTTCGGGCGCATGAGCATCTTCCGCGGGCCCATGTACGGCTCGCACCAGGGCGCCCGCACCGCGTGCGACAACCCGCACAGCGGCTCGTCCAATCACGCGACGATCGCGGTCAGCACCAAGTACCTGCGCACGCAGCAGGGCGGGTGGGCGACGGACAAGGGCCACTGCGGACAGTGCATGTGCGTGCACATCCACGGCGCGGACGAGGCCTACAACCCGGGCCTGCAGCGGGACAACGCCCGCGCGCACATGTCGTACGCGTTCATGGGAAAAGTGCGCGACCGCTGCTCCGAGTGCCCCGACGACCACATCGACGTCTTGATGGACCGCCCCTTCTCGTACGCGCCGTTCGACCCGGCCAACCCCGCCAGCGTCCGCGAGCAGCGCTTCGCGCCCTACGGCAACGCGCGCGAGGGTCAGCGCGTGTTCGGCGACCCGGCCGACATGCGCAACAGCCAGTTCAGCCCGGAGAACGTGGGCACGTGGACCGCCGACTGGCAGTTTGTCCCCTGCGGGTGGACGCACGACAGGTGCGTCGAGCTGTTCAAATCCGTGGGGTATGGCGCCGCCCGGCCGCCGAGGATGACGCCCGGCGTCGACAGCTACTCGCTGCGGCCCGTGTCGGAGCTGCGCGTGGCGGCGGGGTCGAGCATCGCGCGGACGCTGTTCGAGACGCCTTGGAACGTCAAGGAGGGGGACGAGCAGTAGGAGCAGGGGGCTCTTTTTTTTTCGGGACAAGATGATATGACGCAAGAGAGAGTGAGACGCCGAGCGAGCGGGCGAGCGGGCGGGCGGGCGGGCGAGCAGCCCCCCCCGCCCTCTCTTCACCCCCCCCCCCCGCCCCCGCCCGCACCACCCGCCCACCCCCCCCTCCCCCCCGCCCAAGACCGCGACTACCCCGTGC
>Ga0105055_10005574_pt1 | contig 17699 bp, 13 predicted proteins | sample BON03_FD_78090 | JGI IMG/M metagenome (GOLD analysis project Ga0105055, IMG submission 78090) | Freshwater microbial communities from Lake Bonney liftoff mats and glacier meltwater in Antarctica - BON-03 | ecosystem: Environmental > Aquatic > Freshwater > Ice > Glacier meltwater | place: Lake...
ATGACAGAGCTCAACTGTTATTTGCTGAGACCTGGTATGCAGCTGCAGTTCCTGGTAGGGTTAGCTCCGAACTTTACAGCAAATGCGTTCTTGGCATACCCCGTGACAGCTTAACCTATGGTTTTTCGTATCCTTGCAACAACTTTGGCTGCATGGAAGCGAGAACAGGCGGAAACTACGCTGGTGTTGGAATAGTTGTAGCAAGCAACATAAGTTTGACTGCACTTGAATTTATTTCAAATAAACTAATTCATCCATTAATTCAAGGAGAAAAGTATTGTCTGGAACTGTTTGTTTCAATTGCTTCTAGCTCCACCGGATATGTTTCCGGTTTGCAATTACTTTTTCATCCTGATAGTTTGTTAACCCCTTTTAATTTTGTGCCCTATCGTATTGCGGGTACGCAGGATTCTATCTTGGCTCTTTTTGAGCCTGTAACCCTCACATCTACGGGTATATATGATAGTTTGACCTGGCAAAAATATGCAACAACATATACAGCCAGGGGTGGGGAGCAATTTTTCACTGTAGGCAATTTAATACCGGGTAATCGAACTATTTTCACGCCTTGGGCAGGGCCTGTGGTTGCGTCCGATATATTTCAATACATCTACCTCGACGACATCTCCATCACCCACTGTCCCGATCCGGTGGTTTTGCCACCTTATTTAAAAATATACCCCAATCCTACAACGAATAGGGTAACAGTAGCTACGAACGCGTTAAAACCTGACGATAATGCAAGGTTGGAGCTAGTTGATATGTTTGGCCGGCAAGTTCATAACCAGCAGCTGGTTTACAGCAGCGAAGGTTGGGAATTAGATTTATATGGGTTACAGGCAGGTGTATATTATGTTCGTTTTTGGGTAAACGGCGAATTACGGGCCGCGGAGAAATTGGTGAAGTCGGTACCGGTGGGGAGATAGGATCGGTACGGGTACATTACAATCTGCCCTTCCGTTTGGAGGGGCTTTTTTGGTACATAGTATGTAGCAAAGGGTATTTAGATAGGGCGTAAGACGTAAATCTTAAGACGTAAGACAGAAGAAAAGCCCTTCGGGCGTTGATGGTTGATAGCTTTTGGGCCGTTTATCGACTATACAAGCGAAGACTATTTACGCTAGACAGGCTGACCTTGCCTGATTTTGGTTGACAGTTGGTTTCGTCTCCCGTCTTCCATCTAAATATGCTGGTCCACTGAACCGAATGTCAACTTCGATAGTTAGTATTGCCGGAGGAAATATGACCACAACCCAATCTAATGCTTTGGCAGTAAAACCAGCTGTCACCAAAAACAACGTCCAGCAGCTTTTGCGTAAACGCTGGAGTGCCCGTTCTTTCAGCGATCGGCCCATAGCTACCGAAATGTTGGCGCAGCTTTTTGAAGCGGCCAGTTGGGCGCCGAGTAGCATGAACGAACAGCCTTGGCGGTATGCTTATGCACTAAAAGGCAGCGAAAGTTACGAGGCATTGCTCCACTGCCTACAGCCAGGCAACGCGCATTGGGCCAAAAATGCGGCTGTCCTGATTATGAGTACGGCCGATACCCGCTTTCAAGCGTTTCCCGATAGCAACCGCCACGCCCTGCACGATACAGGTGCTGCCAACGCACTTTTGTTGCTCGAAGCTGCTGCCAACGAAATTTATGGCCACGAAATAGGGGGCTATAAACGTGAGGAAACCCGCGCCTTGCTCGATTTACCAGAATTTATAGAGGATGTTTGTTTTATTGTCTTAGGTTATCTTGATGATGCCGAGAAACTTGACGAACCATTTCGTAGCCGCGAGCTGAGTCCACGAAGTCGTAAAGACGTGGCCGAGTTTACCAAACAACTTTAAAAAGCCGAGCTGCAAAAGGCTGACACGGTGGAAAAATCATTTGACGTGGAACATACTGCCAACGAACTTAAGGGTATTTTCAGCATTCGGCGCGAAGGCAAAAGGGCTGCGGAATTGACTTACACCGTGGCGGGTTCAGCTAAAATGTGCATAAACCATACCCAAGTAAACGATGTATTGCGGGGAAGCGGTGCCGGTGTGGCATTGGTAGTAGCCGCCGTTGACTGGGCCCGTAAACTACAGTAAACGGTGATTCCGCTTTGTTCATTTGCCAAGGCAACCCTACAAAAACATGCCGAATGGCAAGACGTGCTTGAAAAATAAGGCGATCGTCTTTTTGGCTTCTCGGCCGCACGGGGCCACCTAAAAAGCGCAACTTTCGCAAGTCTGAAAATTTGTCGCCTGGCAGCAGGGGATGTAGCGCCAACTAATGGGTTTTTTATTGCTAATTTAGTTGCATCAAAATTTCAAAGACGAAATGAAAAAGATGCTTCGATTGCTGGCAGTGGCTGTATTGCCTTTGCTGATGAGTTCATGTGGTTACAACAAAATGGTGAGTTTACAGGAAGAGGTTACCGGACAATGGGCCAATGTAGAAACCGCCTATCAGCGCCGTGCTGACTTGATTCCGAATTTGGTATCGACCGTTAAGGGATATGCCGATTTTGAACGTGGAACATTAGAGGCGGTGGTAAACGCACGCGCCAAAGCGACCTCAACTACTATCGATGCCTCCAAATTGGATGCCGCAGCTTTACAGCAGTTTCAGGCCAATCAAGGTGAATTGAGCAGTGCGTTGTCACGATTGATGGTCGTTGTTGAAAAATACCCCGATTTAAAAGCCAATCAAAACTTCCTCGAGTTGCAATCGCAACTAGAAGGTACCGAAAACCGTATCAGTGTAGAACGTCGCCGCTTTAACGACTTGGTGAAGGCCTACAATACCTACATCAAAAAGTTCCCGACCAACCTCATTGCAGGTATGTTCAGCTTTGAAGCCAAGGCCTATTTTGAATCCGATGCCGGTTCAGAAAAAGCACCTGAAGTAGCGTTCTGAGATGGCAGCCAGTCTGCTCACCGCCGATGAGGCCAAAGCTGTTGTAGCTGCCATTGCCCTTGCCGAAAAGGAAACTTCGGGCGAGATACGCATACACATGGAAAATTATTGCCGAGCTAATGTGCTTGAAAGAGCCGTTGGATTATTCGGTCAGTTGGGTATGCACAATACCATCGCACACAATGGGGTTATTATATATATAGCCGTAAGGGACCGTAAAGTGGCCATTTATGGAGATAAGGGTATACATAATCAAGTGCACGACGACTTCTGGCAAGCCGAAGTACAAACTATTCTCACCCACTTCAGAGATAAAAAATATAAAGAAGGACTGATTAAGGTAGTAGAAGATGTAGGCGAAAAGCTCCGCCACTTTTTCCCGTATCAAGCCGACGACAGCAATGAACTATCCAATGACATTTCGTACGGCGATTAAAGTACAGCTTCTGCTGTGGTTGCTGCTACCGGTTTTTGCTTGGGCACAGTTTCCGGTAGCACCGCAGCCGCCCCGTTTGGTAAACGATTTGGCAGGTGTAATGAGTAGCGCCCAACAGGCCGAACTCGAAAAGCTGCTGGTCGCTTACGACGACTCTACCTCAACCCAAATTGCCATCGTTACCGTAAAAACCCTCGATGGTTACGATGTGGCAGATTATGCCAATCGTTTGTACGAATTGTGGGGCATTGGCGGCAAAGAAAACAACAATGGCGTGCTCCTACTTTTGGGCTTTGAGGAGCGAAAAGTACGGATTGAAACCGGTTATGGGGTCGAAGATCGGCTCACCGATGCCCTGTCGCGGCGCATCATCGAACAACAACTTTTACCGGCTTTCAGAGAAGGGGACTATGCCGGCGGTTTTGAAAACGCCACCCTAACTATCATTGATATTCTCAGTGGCGCTTATGTAAACGACGGCAAAGAAAAAGAAGGCATACCTGGCAGCCTAATCCTGATCGTGCTGCTGTTCATCCTATTTATCATCATTGCAAATGCCCGCAACGGCGGCGGCGGTCAATCCTTCACCGGCAGTGGCCGCAGTTCATATCAACCCTTTTTCTTTCCCATGGGTGGCGGCTCTTCTTGGGGCGGCGGCGGCGGCGGCGGCGGTAGCTTCGGCGGTTTTGGTGGCGGCATGTCGGGCGGAGGTGGCGCCAGCGGAGGTTGGTAAAATTTATAACTATGAAGAAAATTATTGTTTGGGCCTTGTTTATGGCCATTTTCGGTTGGGTTGATGCACAAACCATAGGCTATCAATTGGGTGCACCCGCCAAAGAAAAATTGGATGGACGCTCGGCAAAAATCCTGACCTACGATAAGTCGAACACCCTCGTCTTACTCGAACAAAAGAAAAAGTATAGCCTAGAAGCCTTCGACAATGAATTTACGCACGAAGCTTCGGTCGAAATCAAATTGCCTGTCATTAATAAAGTATCCCATGAGCTGGTCGATGTTTTTGGTGTAGAAGGTAAACTTATCCTCGTTACACGGTTTTATAACAAGACCGAAAATCGCTTGACTATTTATGGCTATAAACTCAATACCGATGGCAGCTACGACAGCGAAGCAGCCATACTCGACGAAGTTGAAGGCAAACCCGGCGAAGAAATCAAAGTCGAACACCGCTTTGAATTGACGACCGACCGCAAACTGTTATTGATGTTACGCGATTTTCCCATTGAAAAGGGCATGGCACCCCGTTTTATGTATAAGATGTGGGACAATATTTTGCGTAATCCCGTGAATCGGATCATGACGATACCGGCTACAAACCAAAAGGTTTACATAAGCCAGATTGTGCCAGACGGATATACCAATCTCTATTTCACCGCGAAAGTAGAAGAGTTGCCCAACCCCAAACGCAGGGTGCCTGAATTGCCTTACCGTTGGACCATCTACAATTTTGATGTTGATGACGACAAATTACTCGAATATCCGATTCAGCTCGGTGATGGTATGTTTGTGTACGAGTCGGCCATTTATCTCGACAAACCGCAAGAGAAAATACATGCAGCCGGATTTTTTGGAACGAGCCAGAAATCAGGCATCAACGGCTGTTATATTACCACCACCGACATCATTACCAACCAGGTGCTGCGTAAAACCACCGAGCCAATAAGCAAAGATTTTGTGGCCATCCACAAAGCCAATCTGCGCAAATTCCGCGATACGAGCATTCCTCGTCGTATTATTAGAGGTGTGGCCGATGTAGTGCCTACAGCCATACTCACCCGCGAAGACGGCAATGTATTCCTCGTTGGCGAGATTACCCGCTCAAACAAAGAAGTGCCCAGCGGTCAAAATCCAGCCAATTACCCGGATGAAAGGAGTAAAATCACTCATTACGTGCAAGGGGTGATTGTAATCAATTTTAACGCACGGGGCAGTATCGACTGGCAAGCAACATTGCCACTAAATCAAGCTACTTTAAATGATCAAGGGGCATCTAATTCTTTTGTAAGGGGTGTTTTGCGGGATAAAATTGCCCTTGTTTACAACGATAATCCAGCGAATGAAGACGTTAATGATCCGGTTAAACAGCTTACTATGGAGAAAACCGGTGGCAAAAACAGCAAAGCTTTAATTGCCTACATAGATAAGTACGGGAAAACAGATGTTGAGCCACTTTTCACCGAAAAAGAAGAAGAAAGTGTGCTACATCCATATTCCAGCTTTCAAATTGCCCGCAATCAGTATTTGGTGCTTGCTAGTAGCCCTAAAGGCTACCGAATTGTCAAATTCACCTATTATTAGTAGGATTTGAAACAAAAAAGGCGCTGTCTCTATAAGACAGCGCCTTTTTTGTTTCCTGTTGACCGCAATTCAAACATCCGGAATTAGTAGGCCACATGCAGTTGTAGGCGTTTCTCGAGTACCTGGGTGCCGCAAAAGTTTGCTTTGAGTACAACCACATAATTGCCCCCCTCTACCAAACGTTCATTTTGTTGATTTATACCATTCCAGCCTATCAACGCATTGGTGGAGCGGAAAACGGTTTGTCCCCAACGGTTAAATACCGTCATTTCGTAATCGGGTTGCGCTTGTTGTAGGGGTTGAAGGACGTCGTTCAGCCCATCGCCATTTGGGGTAATTACGTTGGCTACTTGCCCAAAACATTCACTCACCGTGATACGCATAGAGTCGCTGGCCTCACAGCCGTACATATCCGTAAGCTGCAAGCGGTATTGTCCGGTTGACGTAGCGGCAAACTCAGGGGTTGTCGCCGTGCCATCGGGTCCGGTCCAGGAAAATGCATTACCCGGCACATTCGCTTGTAAGATGAGTGCATCGCTTTCGCAAATACAGGTATCTGGAGGCAGCTGCAAATCAGGTTGATCTCTTACCTCGATATAACGGGTCAAGGTATCCATTTGGTTACAGGCGATAGCCGAATTGATGGTTAAACGTATGCTGTACATGCCCGGCTGTGTAAAAACGAATTGTGGATTTTCAAGGGTCGAAATCTGCCCGTCGCTGGTAAGCCAGTTGTAGCCAACAGCCGGATCGATGCGACTGATATTTTGAATTTGTAAATTAACTGGTCGGCACCAAGTGGGGGGCTCTACCCAGCCAAAGTTGGCGCGTATGCCTGTTTCGAGTTCAAAAGCGAGCTTTAAGGCGGCGTTGTTGCAGCGATTGCCACCACGTGTGGGCGACCAGCTGCCGGGGGTGGTTGGTAAATCATCGTTGCCACAACCCGCACAAATGGCCTGATACACAACACCCCGCCGGTCGAAACGACTGGTGCCCCCATCTACATGCTCTTGGCTGCCTGGCCCGCCGTAATAGGTGGCAAAACTCATGGTGAGCATATTGCGAGAAAAGGCGGCGAGATAAAAATCAAAACCATCTGAGGTGGTCTGCAGAGCGTTGTTGGTCAGCGTTAGATTGGTGGGTCCAGCGGTAACCGGATTTTCAATACGCCCTGTCCAGCCCGAGACATAGATATTGTCGCAGATATCAATTAGAAAGGCAGATGGGGAAAGGTCGGGGATGAGGCGTTTGGCACCATAACGCCCCAGCCAATGTAAACTGTCTAAGGTCGCTGAAAACCGCGCCACATACTGTCCGCTGAAACGATCGTTGTAGTTGGTGCCCCGGGTCACGATATTGCTGTCGGTCTGCCCGTTTACATAGATATTGCCCAGCTGGTCTACATCGGTAAAAAATAACTGGTCGTAGCCGGCCGAGCCGAGGTAGGAAAGATGTTGTAATGTGCCATTGGCGCTGTTGAGTACGGCCACAACGCCATCTGCACCTCCTGAGAAGGTGTCTTGGTGGGCGGCGACAGTGGCAGGCAGGTTATTACTCAAGGTGCCGCCAACAACAATCAAACGGTTGGCCTGTGCGCGTGCGCCATACAGGGCATCAATATTGTTGCCACCAAAATAGGTCATCCAACGGATGCTCGTCAGGCTTTCTGCAAAGCGTACAATTAAACCATCACTCGCTCCACCGCCAAAAGCAGGCTGCATGGTTCCAGCCGTAGTGGGTAGGTTGTTGTTGTCGGTGAGACTGACAATAAGCACATCGTTATTGTCGGCAATTTGCAAATCGCCACGGTAGTCATCGGCATATTGGTAACGCAACGGTGCGCGACTATTGATGCCGTCATTGCCCGTGCCACCGAGGTAGGTGCTACTCAAAAGCTGGCTGCCATCGGGGCTAAGGCGGCTAACGACAATATCGTAGCTGCCATTGTAACTCGTGTCATAAGCATCCGAGCTGACGGGGTAATTATCGCTTCGGGTCGTGCCCAAGAGGACCAAATCATTGTATCCATTCACATTTAAGCTGTGGGCCTGCTCATCACGGCGCCCACCGAGGTAAGTAGCATACAACAAGCTGCTGCCATCTGGACTAAATTTGAGTATACCGATGTCAACGCGCAAACCCTCACCGGGATCAACAGTATTCCCCACAAAATTTTCTTGATAGGCACCAACTGTGGTGGGGAAACCCACATCAAAAACCGTCCCGGCAGTATAAAAATTACCCACGTTATCGGGGGTGGCTGTGAAGCCGAAATTATTGGCCACAGAACCAGAATAGGTCGAGAAAATTAATACTGGGTCGATCACCAATTGCTGACTTTCATCATAACCTGCTGGAAATACAAAACGAAGTACATTGTTTACCAAAGCGAACTGACAGCTTACAGCTGTTCGTCCAAACAAACCCTCGGTGAAGGCTACCGGGGCCAGTTCAACCAATTCGCCGAGCTTGGTGGACATATGCAGTCGCCCGTTTTTTAACATCATTTTTTCCGCGCCACTGTAACGCACACGGATCTGTGTGGGGTCGGCATTTGGCTTCACTACAAAATCAAACTTCAGATTACCTTCTTCTTGTGCCCACAACAGGTCGATGCCAGGATAAATATCCGGCTGGTTCAATTTACTGTAAGCCGATACATTGCTGCGCCATTGGCTTTTTTGGCCAAGAAAAAAATGGTTTTTGACGGGGCCTGAATCTATAGCTTGGGGTTTTACGGCGCGACTGCCCGGAAAATCGAGTTGGATGGCAAATAGGTCGAGGGGTTTATTTTTTTCATGAAACAGCTTGTCGTGCACCACATCGGGTTGGTACAGCACAAAATGCGCCCCCGACTCGCCCAGAAATACTTTTAAACCACCAAAAGAGGCTTCATAAGCATGTGGACCTGCCCATTGTCCTTGGTTGGGAACAAAGGGATAATTCAACTGTGCAGCGGGTTTTTCACCCGCCCAAACGCTTGTTGTGAGTCCCAAAAGGAGCAGTAACAAGCGAAAACTTTTTATCATGAGAGCAATTTCCGAAAAAAAATGATGGAATGCAGCCACTTTACACTAAGATTAAACGTCTTTACTGCTGTTAAATAAGGTCAATTTTTAACTTATTGCCTGAGTAAACAGCAGAGTACACTAATTTTGATTGTTACGGAAACCCAACCTACCCCATGCGTAAAGCCTTTTTCGCTGCATTTTTCCTAGTTTCTACGTTTTTGCATGCCCAACAAAACCCCGAAACTTGGACCCTGGCGCGCTGTATAGAACATGCCCAAAAGAACAATATCACCATCAAACAAACGGAGCTCCAGCTCGAAAACAGCAGAGCTGATTTTGATCAGGCACGTGCAAATCGGCTCCCGACGATAAATGCGAACGCAAATTTATCACTAAATACGGGCCGTGTCATTGACCCGTTCACCAATACCTTCGGCGAGCGAACCATTGAGTCGAATCAACTCGGCTTGCAGGCAGGTCTTCCCATCTGGACAGGCCTCCAGATTACCAACAATGTAAAAGCCCAGCGGTATGGTTTTATGGCCAATATGAAGGACTTGGAAGTAACCCGCAACAATATTGGCTTATCGGTGGCTAACTTTTACCTGCAGGTACTTTTAGCGCAGGAGCTTTTGGAGATCGCCGAAGCCCAACTCGAAACCACCCAGGAGCAAGTAGGTAGGACCGAAAAACTGGTGAATGCTGGCGCACTCAGTCTGGATAATTTATTGAACCTGAAAGCACAATTGGGCAACGAAGAGCTCAATGTGATTAACGCCCGTAACAATGTGGTGAATGCCCAAGTGAACCTGGCGCTTTTGTTGCAGTTGCCAGATCCTGAAAATTTCAGGGTAGTGAAGCCGAGTCGCCTAGATATAGGCGTTGTACTTCAGGCCGAAATTGACGGCGTTTATCAAACAGCCCTCGTTAACCAGCCGCAAATACAAGCCGCAGAATTACGCACGCAGCAAGCGCAGTATAGTCTGGCAGCTGCCAAAGGCGGACGCAGTCCACGTTTATCGGCCTTCGCCAATTTAAGTACCCTGTATTCCGATTCGCGTTTGCGTACTGCCGGATTGCCAAGTTTAAACGGGCAAGAAACACCCATTGGCTATGTACAAGGCAACCCCACCCAAATTGTGGTGCAGCCGGGTTTTGATGTCCCTACCGAAATTGTACCCCGTGCTAACCAATTCAACGACAACTTAGGTTACGGCTTTGGCTTCACGCTGACGATACCGATTCTCAATAACTGGCAGGTCAACAACCAGATACAACGTGCCCGCAATGCCCACAGCCTGACTTTACTACAACTCGAAGGGAGCCGCAACCAGTTGTTTACCGATGTGGCAACGTCGGTGACGAATTATCGCGCCGCGGCCACCCGTGTGGAAGCCAACGAAAGGAATGTAAAGGCCCAGAACGAAAGCTATAAATTCAGTGAATTGCGCTTTAATGAAGGAATGATGAATGCTGTAGATTATCTTAACGCCAAGAACCGGGCGCAAATAGCAGCATCAAATTTGCTTCAATCGCGATTTGAATTGCTTTTTAGGGCAAAAATTTTAGATTTTTACCTCGGCAAACCAATAGTGCTTAACTGATATGGCCAAACTTAAAAAACTCAAACCACTCCATTATCTTCTAATAGGAGTGGTTTTATTATTTGTATTTGCGCTCATCGGCAAAAAGGCCGGTTGGATTGGCAAAGGCGAATTCACTAAAGTAGTAGTAGAAAAAGCCGAGAAGCGGACAATCATCGAGACGGTCCTCGCAAACGGTAAAATACAACCCGAAACGGAAGTCAAACTTTCGTCGGAGATTTCAGGTGAAATCGTGGGTTTGTATGTAAAAGAAGGTGATTCGGTTAAACAAGGTCAACTGCTTGCCCGGGTGAATCCAGAGCTGGTGCTCGCGGCTATCGATCGGGGAGAAGCTGCAATCAACAACGCGAAAGCCCAACTGGGCACGGCGAAAGCCAGGTTCAATCAGCTCAAAGCGACTTTCGACAACAACACCAAACCGAGTTTCGATCGCAATAATAAACTGTACAAAGACAAGGTCATCAGCCAGGCCGAATTCGACATGTCGAAAGCCACTTACGAAGCTGGTTTGCAGGATCTCGAAGCCATGAAGCAGAGCATTTTGGCCGCTCAGTTTACGGTAAAAAGTGCTGAAGCCGGTCAAAAGGAAGCCCGTGAACAGCTGAGTCGCACCAATATTTTTGCGCCTATCAACGGTATTGTCACCAAGTTATCGGTAGAAGTGGGTGAACGCGTGGTGGGTACCATTCAAATGGCCGGTACCGAAATGATACGTATTGCAGATCTCAAGCGTATGGAAGCCCAAGTGGATGTGGGTGAAAGTGATGTGGTTCGGGTGAGCCTCAACGACAGCGTTTGGATAGAGGTAGATGCCTACCCTGGCAAAAAGTTCAAAGGGATTGTACGTGAAATCGCCAATTCAAGCAACAGCAGCTTACAAGGTTTGGCCGATCAGGTGACCAATTTTGCCGTAAAAATAAGACTCCTAAACGAAAGTTATGCCGAACTCAGTGCGGAAAGACGTTATCCATTCCGGCCGGGCATGTCTACGTCCGTCGAAATTTTGACCAGTCGCGCCGAAAATATTTTGAGCGTACCTATTGCAGCCGTAACCGTCCGTGCGGTAGATGCCGATGGTAAAATCATCAACGAAAACGACAAAGATGAGGAGGAAGATGCTTCTGCCAACGAAAATGCCAGCGATAGAGCCAAAAAAGAAGGCGGAAAACTTCAGGAGGTAATCTTTTTGTTTGAAGCTGGTAAGGTGAGAGCGGCCGCAATAAAAACCGGCATACAAGACGATCGTTTTATAGAAATAAGCGAAGGTATAAGCGATAGCGCACAAGTAATCACTGCACCATTTTCAGCCATCAGCAAAAAGTTGAAGGATGACATGAAGGTGGAGAAAGTGGCCAAGGACAAACTTTTCGATAAATAATGGCCACAACACCAAAAACCAAGGTCGCGGTAATCGGCGGTGGAAGTTGGGCTACCGCCATCGTCAAAATGCTCACCGACAACAAAACGGATGTGAGCTGGTGGATGCGCGATCTGGAATCGGTGAATTTTATCAATAAATTCCACCACAATCCAAGGTATATCCCATCGGCCCAACTGCGGATAAAAAAAGGAGCGGTGAGCACCGACCTCAGAAAAGTCATTGCCGGCGCTACCTTTGTTGTGATGGCTGTCCCTGCTGCTTTTTTGAAAGAAGCGTTACGCAATCTGAATGCCGGCGATCTCGATGGTAAAGTGGTGGTAAGCGCCATAAAAGGGATGATACCAGACGAAAACTTACTGATTGCCAATTTTTTCTTTAAATATTTTAATACCCCAGAATCACAATTTTTGGTGATCAGCGGTCCCTGTCATGCCGAAGAAGTAGCCCAAGAAAAGCTGAGTTACCTCACCATAGCCGGACACGATACCGAAAAGGCAAGTGCTTTTGCACAGCTGCTGCGGAACCGTTATATGAATGCCAATGTGAGTGAAGACATCTATGGCACCGAATATTCGGCGGTGATGAAAAACATCTATGCCATCGCCGGTGGTATTGCACATGGGCTGGGCTACGGTGATAATTTTATAGCGGTGCTGATCTCCAATGCGATTATTGAACTAAAACGTTTTTTGGCGGAGGTATATCCCATCCGACGCGATATCAAGGAAAGCGCTTACCTCGGCGATTTGTTGGTCACAGCCTATTCGCAACACAGTCGTAACCGGAGCTTTGGCAATATGATTGGTAAAGGTTACAGTGTGCGTTCTGCCCAGTTCGAAATGGCGATGGTAGCCGAAGGTTATTATGCCATCCGTTCGGTACACCAGCTCAACAAACGGTATAAAGTAGATTTACCTATAGCCGAAACGGTTTACCGTATCCTCTACGAGGGCGCACCAGCGAAGGCTGAATTTGCCAAACTCACCGATTTGCTTCGGTAAGTCGGGCTAGCAACACGCTTTTTCCAGCTATTGGGAATTTACTTATTTTGCTGTATCATGCCGCCATTTCAAAACCCACCCGCACTTCAGGGCGTGCACATCGGTTTAATCCCGTTGGTGTCGACCGATTTTGACGTTTTATTCACCCTCGCCTCCGACCCTTTGGTTTGGCAACAACACCCCAATCCCAACCGCTACAAAAGGGAAGAATTTGAAAAGTTTTTTGCGGGCGCATTGGCCTCCCAAGGCGCCTACAAAGTGGTGGAAAGTGCCACTGGCGCAGTTATAGGCTGCTCCCGTTTTTACGATTACCAACCCGAGCGTTGCTGCGTAAACATTGGCTATACTTTCTACGGAAGCGCTTATTGGGGCAGTGGATACAATCCCCAAGCCAAGGCACTTATGCTCGACTACGCGTTCCAATTTGTAGCTACCGTTGAATTTCATGTAGGAGCAGGCAACAAACGCTCACAAATCGCCATGGAAAGATTGGGAGCAGTAAAAGTCGCCGAAAGGCCGGTGACCTACCATGGCGAACTGGAATCCCTGAATTTTATTTATCAGCTGCATACTGCGGTGGCCAAAGGCTGAGGGCAGTTAAAGGCCACGAAAGGGCTGGGCGAATAGAGCTGTGTTGCCCTATTTCCCTTAAGGTAGCGTCACCCTAAATTCTGCTTCTACGCAACCCCATCGCTGGTCTTTTTCAAACATTGGCGGCGTAAAACGCGTCAATCTTAATTCGGCCGAGGACCTGTTGCAGCTGGACAAGCTCGACCCAAAACTCTGGACCGCCTTAAGTTGTCCGGTGCAAGGGCTCGAAATTGAAGCCAAAACTTTAGCCCTAATTGACGCCGATAACGACGGACAAATACGTGTTCCAGAAGTTTTGGCAGCGGTGCGTTGGGTGCTGAGCATACTCCGCAATCCGGAAGATTTGTTGAAACAAGAAGACCGGCAGGCACTTGATGCCATTGATCCTGAAAAAGAAAATGGCGCGCGTTTGTTGGCATCTGCACGCATTATCCGCAATAATCTAGGCCCCGACCCCGAAAACAAATTGGGTGTAAGCGAAACCAGCGATACAGCCAGCCAAGCCGAACAAGCAGCTATGCAACCCCTTCCACCACCGCCAACACCTTTCGATATTGGTAAGTTCGTCGGGATATTCGCAGCGATAAGTCTGGCTTTAGGTGCTATTGGGACAGCTATCGCCTCCCTTTTGGGTGGTTTTATGGGATTGGTTTGGTGGAAAATGCCCATTGCAGTTGGTGGTATTTTGTTACTGATTAGCGGTCCATCTATGCTACTCGCATGGCTTAAATTGCGAAAGCGAAATTTAGCACCCTTATTGGATGCGAACGGTTGGGCTATCAATGCGAAAGCTTCTGTGAATATTGCCTTTGGCCGTGTGCTCACACAATTGGCCGCGCTACCTGTTGGTGCGCAAATCAATTTTAAAGATCCTTTTGTGAAAAAACGTAGGCCATATACGTCTTGGTTATTATTAATTGGCTTGATTGCAGGCGCTGTTTTATTCGCACTATGGAAAGGTTGGGTACATTTTAGATAGACCCCGCTGGCGATGCCTTCGTGAACCTCAGGCAGCGCTAAGGGGATTGTGCTTGCGATGCCTTCGTGAACCTCAGGCAACGCTAGGGGGATTGTGCTTGCGATGCCTTCGTGAACCTCAGGCAGCGCTAGGGGGATTGTGCTGGCGATGCCTTCGTGAAACCTCAGGCAACGCTAGGGGGATTGTGCTGGCGATGCCTTCGTGAAACCTCAGGCAGCGCTAAGGGGATTGTGCTTGCGATGCCTTCGTGAAACCTCAGGCAGCGCTAGGGGGATTGTGCTTGCGATGCCTTCGTGAAACCTCAGGCAGCGCTAAGGGGATTGTGCTTGCGATGCCTTCGTGAAACCTCAGGCAGCGCTAGGGGGATTGTGCTTGCAAGGTCCGAGGTTCACATAGGCCGTTGCCTGAGGTTTCGCGAAGGCACCGGTCGGCGAGAATCATTACACCTACCTCGAGCAGCAGTCCCATAGGCCGTTGCCTGAGGTTTCCCATAGGCCGTTGCCTGAGGTTTCACGAAGGCCCGGTCGTGCATACCTCTTTAATCCTTATTCTCCTTTGCCAACCAAACATTCAACTGATTGCGCAACTGCTCACAACTCATCTGCATAAAACGGTGGTCACCGGTGGATTTAGTGAGGAGCAGGGCACCTTCGAGTGTTGCTTGCATAAAAAATGCAAAATCAGGGTCGGCTTTCTTTTTATATGCGCCCTGTTTGATGCCTTTTTTAATCAGTTTGCGTATACGGCCGAGATCCAATTCAATGATTTGGTTTATAGCCAACTTAAGTGCTGGATGGGTGTCGTCGGCTTCAGGGGCTGCATTGGCAATTGGACAGCCGTATTTGAATTCTGGGTATTTATGTGCGTTTTCATAAAAATCGAGCATCAGCATCAACTGCTCATGGGGGTCTTCTTTTAAGCTGAGGATATCCTCTAGCTTCTGATGCAGGCGGTCTACCTGAAAGAAAAAAACCGCAACGGCAAGCGCATCTTTGTCCTTGAAGTTGGCGTAAATACTGCCTTTGGTCATTCCCGTTGCCGCGCAGACATCGGCGAGACTTGTGCCGAAAAATCCATTTTTATTGAAGACCGGAGCAGCTTTCTCCAAGATGTATTCACGTGAATTATGCTTCATGGCTACTTTTAACAAAAGTAACAAACTATGTTGGATTAAAAAATACCATTAAGTACTTTAAAAATACTAATTGGTATGTATCGTCAAAACTTTGCTATTCTCTCACATTTTCGCAGTTGTATTTAGGCTCGAGGAAAGTTTGCACTACAAGCTTGCTTCTTACCATATACGTACTGGAACTTCGAAATGAGCAGTGTCTTTTTAGAAACTTCAATGTTTAGGTGCCATGCCTATGGCACAACTTAATCCACACAACCATTCGTCTCTGGACCAATCGACCCGCACCCTACTTTAAGCTAGGGTACTTTCGTTTTATTTACACAGGGCTTTGGCGAGACTCGCAATATACCCGCAGCACTCCACAGGTCGTTGCTGCGTTGGGTACGGCCTGGTGTAAGTAAAAGGCGTTTTAGCTTGCCTAATTAAGCTATCCTCAAGCGGAAGCCTATGCCGTGTATATTCTCGAGCGTAATGTTTGTGTCTTCTTGCAGGAATTTACGTAGTCGAGATACAAATACATCCAAACTCCGGCCGAGAAAGTAGTCGTCATCACCCCAAATGGAAAGAAGAATGTCTTCACGCTTACAAATTTGATTGGGGTGTGCACAAAAATGAGCAAGTACGTCGGCTTCCCTGCGCGTGAGCTTACGACTATGCGTGGCTAGGGTAAGCAACAGATTTTCGGGTTCAAATACGTACTTTCCAATGTCCAAGTGCCGCGCTGTAGTGACCTGATCGGAAACACTTCGCCGCAAAAAGACCTCAATACGCAACAATAATTCCTCAATGCTGAAGGGCTTGGTTAAGTAATCATCACCTCCTATCCGAAAGCCGTGCAAACGATCTTCTTTTTGGGTGCGAGCAGTTAAAAAAAGGATAGGTACCCGCGCGTTTTTTTGCCGAATGCCGGCAGCCAAGTCAAAACCATCCCGTTTGGGTAACATAACATCAAAAATGCATAGGTCGATATGCTCCGTTTCCCAAAACAACCAGCCGGCTTCACCATCGGGGGCATGGCTTACCCGGTATCCAGCTTGCTCTAGATTATCGCGGACCACGTAGGCCAGATTTACATCGTCTTCAACTAACAATATGTGGCGTTCGATACTCATAAGGCTTTGAAATACAAATGAATGATTGTACCTACACCAGGCTGGCTATCGAGCGTCAATCGGCCACCCATGAGGTGAACCAGCTCGGCTACATAGTATAAACCCAAGCCAAAACCTTTCACATCGTGCAAATAGCCAGTTGGGATGCGGTAGAATTTTTCGAAAATGCGTTTTTGATGTTCGGGCGCTATGCCTGGTCCTTGGTCTTGAATACTGATTTGTAGGCCACTTTTATGCAGCTGCGCACTAATCTTTAAGGGGCTCCCAGGGGGGCTATACTTTATTGCATTGTCGATGAGGTTGTAGAGTATATTGTCGAAATGAAGCTCATCTGCCTTCACCAAAAGTGCTGTTTTTTCCAGTGAGAGTATGATTTGATCGGGTTGCTTGTGTACCAGCCGTGCAGCAGCGGTTGCTTTTTCAAGGGCTTCTGCAACATCTAAGGTTTCCAGCTTCAACTGGATATGTTCTCGTTCGGTGACGGCCATCTGCAATACCCGCTCAACCTGTTGCCGCAAACGTGCGGTTTCATTTTGGATAATGCCTACATAGGTGAGTAAACGTTCTGGTTGTTCACGAATGGCCGGTTGGCGCAAGGTTTCGGCAGAAATGGCAATGGTCGACAAAGGTGTTTTGAATTCATGCGTCATCGTGTTCACGAAATCTTTTTGTACTTCTGAAAGCCGCTTCTGACGAAAAATGAAATACAATGAATAGGTAAAAAAGACGAGCACCAACAACATCACCAAAGCCGAGAAAAGCCAAATACCCATTTGGCCGACCAAAGCCCCAGTTTTACTTGGGAATAACACGGCGAAATAGTTGTTTTCTGCATAAACGCGAGGCAGGGTGCTGGGTTTGTCTTTCTCCGTGCGTCCGCCATTTATATAATCACCATAGCGCAGCTCTTCAGAGGAACAGTCGTAAATACCGTATTCAAAATCCAGAAGCAATTGACGTTTTTCGAATTCAGTCCTTAGGGCCACCTCCAGCAGATTGGCATCTATCTGGTCGTTTACCATTACCACAAAATAATTCGAAGCCGGCTGGCTCACCGCGTCGCCTACAGGAGAAAAATTCTGATTGTCGCGGAGCAAAACATGAGCGACTTGTTTAAGCGCAATCGTAACCTGCTGATTGAACTGTTTTTCTTTTAGGTCGAAAGCCTGCATAAACCAGAATCCCTGCAACACAGTAGTACAAATGATGGCCAAGGCAGCCAAAATGAGCAGACGAC